>RBWB01583200.1_pt1 | contig 12520 bp, 10 predicted proteins | sample 2014201 | NCBI WGS metagenome assembly RBWB01 (sample SAMN10133834, study PRJNA383868) | Human oral metagenome, whole genome shotgun sequencing project. | isolation source: supragingival plaque isolated from 88 juvenile twins | host: Homo sapiens | place: Australia
GCAATCACTAACGATTCCGTAGGCGGTTGACTAGTTCCTTCACTGAGTGGTGAAAGAGCTGTGTCGATACGGTCCGCACCAGCTTCAATGACTGCTTGATAAGTGAGTTGCGCAATACCACTTGTGCAGTGAGTGTGTACAACGATTGGAACAGTAATCACTTCTTTTAATGCACGAACAAGCTCAATACCACGAGCTGGTGTTAAAATTCCAGCCATGTCTTTCACACAGATAGAATCCGCACCCATTTCTTGCATTTTAGCTGCTAGTTCTTTGTAATAGTCAATCGTATGCGCATCACTAATCGTGTAACAGATTGTCATTTGCGCTTCTTTACCTGTCTTCTTCACGGCATTTAGTGAAGCTTCCAAGTTACGAACGTCATTTAACGCATCGAAAATTCTGAAAATATCAATTCCGTTTTCTGCTGATTTTTCGACAAATTTTTCTACAACATCATCGGCATAGTGACGATATCCCAAAATATTTTGTCCGCGTAACAGCATTTGAAGCGGTGTTTTCTTTAAATGTTTTTTCAAGGTGCGAAGTCTGTCCCATGGGTCTTCGTCTAAGAAACGAATACAGGCGTCAAACGTTGCTCCACCCCAACATTCTAAAGAGGCAAATCCTGCTTCGTCTAATTGATCTAAAACAGGGAGCATATCTTCAATTCGCATACGGGTTGCCATCAACGATTGATGAGCATCCCGTAAGATTGTATCTGTAATTCCTATTTTTCGAGTCATCACCGAACACTCCTTCCACTATAATACGTCGATAAAGCGTTCGATTGTCTTGATGCTTTCAAGAGCATCTGTTGGAATTTGATGTTCTGGATTTGCATCATTAAATGCTTTCAAGTAATCCAAACGGAATTGCATACGATCACGAATCAATTCAGCGTAGTCTCCGTTCATTTCAGGCACTTCATAGCCTTCTACTGGTAAGTATTCCATTCCTGGAAGGCCGCCAAACAATTCAAATTTTGCTTTGCCATCAACAACTGTTTCAATTACACCAAGAGACACTTCTTTCGTCACTTTCTTACCTAAGAAATCCCCTGTATTGATAATGTAGCAATCTACTCCTTTATCAAATAAAGCTTTGAATTTTTCGTAGTCTTCTACTAATGGATATACACGGAATGGGTTTGCGTATGGTTCGATAACGAGCGCATCTAAGTTTGCTCCAGCCCCTGTATTTTCAGCTGTAGATCGTTTTGTCATTAAAGTACATCCTAAAATAGATGCTAAACGTGGGTCTGTGATTTTCACTAATGGTGGAAGTGCATCATCTTTCATAATCCAGAAAATAGATTGAATTGGTTCTTTAATCTTATCGACACGGTTAGGAGTTGAATAACGAGATTTAATTGTTCGCCCGTTACCGTTACGAATATCTTCTGTTACTAATACTTTACGGCCGTTTTCATCCAGAGTCACACCACAGTTTTGAACCGTTACGAAGTAATCTTGTTCTCTGTGACCTGCTGGATAGTCATTTGTTTTGTCGAAGTAAGAAGGTTCCAAAGCTACAGATGAACCATCTTCTACTGAAATCACAAATGCATCGTCGTGTAATACTTCAATATCATATTTATTATCATGTTTTGCGTGTGTTAATGTAGACTTCCCTGATCCAGATAAGCCAAAAAAGCTTGCAACGTAAGATTCGCCTTCTTTACGGAAAATCTTCAGTCCTCCGTGACAAGAAACGTAGTTGTTACGAGCGGCAGTTGCCCAAGCAAGTGTCAATGTTCCCTTTTTGATTTCCCCAAAATAACTCATTCCTAAAATTGCAGCACAATTATGTTTCGTATCAAAGAACGCTAATCCATCTGGGTAATCAGGATGTCTCCATGTAGGATCAAAGAAAATAAAAATGTCATTTTCATCATATTGTTTCGATGCATCGTAACGTCTCTTATATTGGTCATTGAAAATTTGGAAGTTCAATAACCAAGAATATAAGTTATTAATATGTTCTTTAGGCATCGTGATGTGCGCTTTTACCATAAAGTCTTCATCCAGACCTACAATAGCCGTTCCTTTAATAAACGGTTTGAAAGCGCTGTTATAAATTTCGTCGCGAATAATTGGAATAATCTTTGCATCTTCTGACGGATTATTCCCTAAAATTCGACGAGCTTTTGCCGTACGTCCAACGACACTCCCATCCACTACCGAAAGAATATGCGCATCCTCGGGTAATCCTAAATCCTTCGCATTTGCTACGAATGCATCTAATACAGTTGTATTGGGTGCATGTGACGCTAATTCATACGCCTCTGCCAGAGTCGGAATTTCAGTCGCATTGTTCGAATAAAAAGCTGGTTCAATAGTTGCCTTCAATTGCGAAAGATGCGGATTGCTCTTGCGTATAGTGTCTGTAGCGAAACGATCAATTGTTGCCATAATATCAACCTTCCTATCTTTTTATTGATATCTTTATTATACACGAAAACGCTTTAAATGTAAGCGTTTTTGTGAAATTATTTTCTAATTTACTTATTTTTAACATTAATGTTCTATTACAAAAAAGCTGGATTATCTCCTAAAAGAGATAATCCAGCTTTTTCATTAATTCAATAAACAACACTCCTTCCATACAGCTTTTATTCTGTTTCTATTTCAAAACACATTCCTGTATTTGTTGCATAAAAGCGGTGTTTAATTTCTTCTTGTTTTAATAATTGATGGACAATGTATAATCCTACCCCATTACCACTTCCTTTATTACTTGTCGATGGTAGTAATGAATATGCCATCTCTATTTCTTCCTCCGTCAGAGGTTGACAAGGATTCTCTATTTTTAAGATACCATTTTTAGCAGAAACTTTGATAACACCTCCTTCATTCGAGTAACGAATCGCATTAATCATCAAATTATTCCAAACCTTTTGGAAGGCCATTTGGTTCATTTCTATTGTTGAAGATTCTAAATCCGTTTCAATAATTAAATTTCTTTCTTGTGCTAAAATTTTAAATTCTTTGTTCCAAATAGGAATCATTTTTTCTAGTTGAATCGATTGCTTTTCCATTGTGCTTTCTTGTAATTTTGAAAGCTCCAATATTTCTTGAACTAATACAGATAACTGGTCCACTTTGCCAAGGGATGCTACTAGATATTTATCTCGATCTTTGTATTTTCCTACATTAAGGCTCATGTTTTCTAGCATAATTCTTAAACTAGCAAGTGGTGTTTTCAACTCATGCGAGGCACTACGAAGAAAATCCACTTTTGTTTTTTCTAAGCGAATCATTTTTTGATTCTTTTCTTCTAGTTCATCAATTACCGACAATAAATGTTGATACAAATCATTAATTTGCACTTCCATCTGTCCAATCTCATCTGAACTTGGTTCTAAAAAGGCTGCATCTCTTTCTAAATTCATCATTTTCTCTGTGACTCGAGACATTCTCATCAGAGGTCTTGATAGTTTTCTTGCGTAAATATAAGAGAAAATTACTGCCGTAAATATCGAGATGGCTAAAGACAATGGTAAATAATGGAAAGTGACTCGCGTGGCTTGTTTGACCATTTCCGTCGTTGACACCACTTGAATAAATAATTTTTTCCCATCCTTAGTCGTGACTTCACGGTCTTCGATAATCACAGAATGTTGATTGCTGTTCTCATCTATTGGTAATTTTGCCCCTAATGTTAGACTTTCTCCAGTGCTTTCATGCTTCAAATACGCTGTTATACCTTCATTATTGGCATACACTTGTAATGCTGAAGCAGCTCCCTTTTCATCCACTTGAGAAAGACTCTGTACAAGAACATCTGCTTTTCTACTCAGTTCTTGCTGCCGTTCTTGCATGTAAAAATGCGGGAAAGCAAAATATAAGAATAAATGAGCAACCGCAACGAGTGATATTAATATACTAAAAGTATAAATGAAAATTTTTGGAAATAGTTTTAATCTTCTCATTTTAACTCCAATTTATATCCAACATTTTTAATAGTAACAATACAATCTAATTTTAGCTTTTTACGTAGCTGTTTGATATAAACATCCACGACTCGATCAAATGGTGGGTCTTCATGGTTAGACCAAACATGATCTAAAATTTGTGAACGGCTCAAAGCTTGTCCCTCATGCTTCACAAGCAGTTTTAGAATCGACAGTTCTTTAGCGGTCACTTCTACTAATTGATTATTTACATACGCTTCAAATCGCGTAAAATTAACACTTGTATCCTGATAACTCCAGGTTTCAACTTCTCCATAATGTCTTTTTAGTAAAGCCTCAATCCTTTTATAAAGGACCATTAGAGAAAATGGTTTTTGAATATATCCATCCACAAGTAATTCAAAGCTTTTTACTTGAGTCTCCTCATCTTGTAAGGCTGTTAACATCAATATTGGGACATTACTTTTCTGTCGAACTTCTTCTAATACTTCAAACCCATTCTTTCGGGGCATCATAATATCTAATAAAATTAAATCAACGGATTCTCGGTTAAATACTTCGAGAGCTTCGACACCATCACAAGCTTCAAAGACTGTAAATCCTTGTTCACTTAAAAATTCTCGAACACCTTCTCGAATAGCCTCTTCATCTTCAACAATTAATAAATTCAAAAACATCACCTCTCTTTCTATTATAACAATCTTTACTATTGTAAACTACCTTTATTCCGTATCCTGTAACAAGCTCTTCGGTGATTTTTGTAAAATCAATGCGCTCGCAAGGAATACCGCAATGACAATAACCACTAATCCAAGTCCAATAACGATTCCTTTGTCCATATTTGAAACTGTTATTGATAGTTCCGTTAGCGTCTTATTAAATCCATCTACTGCAGCACCTCCACCTAAGTTAGCTGATTTTGCCTCGTTGGCAAGTTGAGTTCCTAAACTACTATTCACTTGTCCTAAAATTAATTTTCCAACCCATTCACTGACAGGACCACCTGCTAAAAAGGCTGCCCCAAAACTTGCGATACTTACCATTCCTACTTCACATAGCATTTGTGTAATAATCGTTTTCTTTGTCATCCCTAATGCTAATCGAATTCCGATTTCCTTACGACGGCTGTTTGTCCACAAGAACAAGATTAACACTAAAATAATCGCAGAGAAAATTAGACTTCCGATGAATAATTTATTCGTTAGACCATACACAAGGTTAATTGATTTTTGTAAAGTTGGATAGTTTTGGCTACTTTTCACTAATGTATAAGCTTTCCAGTTAATTCCTAATTTTTTAGCTTGTTCCATTACCTTATCGATGTCATATTCTCCTGAAACTAGGAAAGTTGCATCTAAATAAGTGCCATCTTCTTCACTAAATCCATACATTAAACGGCTTGTTTTTAAGTCTGTTAAAATTGTATTTTCGTATAATTCTTGAGGAGCAGTTACTCTTCCTTTATTTTTTCCACTAAATGTTCCGACAATCGTTACTTCAGTTTCGTTGTTTGCTTTCTTTTCATTATCCGCATCATAAATATTGGATTTTAATTTAATCTTGTCTCCAACTTTTAAATTGTTTTTCTTAGCAAAGTCTTCATGAACCATTGCGACGTTCGTATCTGAATCTGTAATGTGTCTTCCAGATGTTAATGTGAATGTTTGAGCCGCAAAACGTTCATCCATACTTGAATCATTAATTCCCGTTACCATCGCAGCTTTTCCGAAACGTTTCACACGGTTGGCATCCAATTTAACACCTTGAGCTGGGATTAATTCTTGATCAACTAAGTCCGCTACAACTTCCATTCGTTTAATAGCTTTTTGAACTCCTTCAATCCCTTCAATGGCTTTAATATCTTTCCCCTTCAAGTTACCCCCACCACGAGCAGTTCCTTGATTGTGACGACGGTCAATTTGCATTGAAAAAGACGAATTAATCGATTTAAAGGTTTCTTTTGCAGCTGTGTCTGTCGCATGTTTTACAGATAAACTACTTAAAGCAACAGTTGCCATACTGAATAAGATAAAGAAAATTATGAACGATTTAAATTTCTTTCTAGTCACGTATGCCCAAGCATTTTGAATAATTCTCATTTATCTCACCCCTTCTTTCCTTTTGATTTTTTTAATTGTCCTTCTTCAAGCGTAAGAACTTCGTCACAAGCGTCGGCTACTTGCGGACTATGAGTCACTACAACTACACACTTTCCGCTTTCGTGAGCAGCCATTTTTAAAATATCAATAATTTCAGCAGCTGTTCCTTCGTCTAAGTTCCCTGTTGGTTCATCTGCTAAAATGATTGGCGCTTTGGATACTAAAGCTCTAGCAATAGCTACACGTTGTTGTTGCCCACCTGATAGTTTCAATACATTTCTATGAATCAGTTCTTCTCCTAAGCCTAATTTTAGAAGAATTTCTTTATCCGCTTTTTCGTTTACAAGTTTGACATTTTCAAGCGGTGTTAAGTAATCAATCAAATTGTAGTTTTGGAAAACTAAGCAAATATGATCTCTACGATGATCGCTGTAGGAACCTTTTGCAATATCTTCTCCTTTAAATAGCACTTTTCCCTTTGTTGGACTATCCAATCCTGCTAATAAAGATAAGAATGTTGATTTCCCAGCACCCGATTTACCTACAACAGCAATAAATTTCCCTTCCTCAAACTGTGCATTTAAATCTTTTAATACATATTTTTGTGCATTCTCATAACGATAGTAAATATTTTCTAATGATAACACTGACATAAGACCACTCCTTTAATTCATTTGACTTAATATTTTCTTTGGTTTTTTCATTAAGATTACAGCTGTACTAAATAGTACTGCTAATACAATAATGACAATGACGATGACTAATGTTTTAGCACCCTCCATTAGTGTTAGCTGCGGTAAACTGGATTCAAATAATGACTTGACCTGAGCAGGTATATCATCTGATGAAATCAATCCTGAGTAAAATTGATTTGCCACAAACTCACCAAAGAATAATGCGATTAAATAACTTCCTGAAGCAATCGTAAACAGCTCCAGTAAAATTTGACTAATAATTTTTCCTCTTGAAATACCAAGAGATAATAATATTCCAAATTCATGGATTCTTTCACGTAAGGTGAATAATAAAATTAAGAATAATATAATGACTGCTAATGCGAACACAGATCCCGTTAATAACATCATTAATGATTTAAAATTAGAAATCGGACCCGATACTTGTTCAAAAACTTGTTCATTTTTGGATAATTGTAAAGTTTCCCAATTTAGTGAAAGTTTTTTTACTTCTTTAATCACAGAGTCTAGTTGTGAAGGATTCTTTACAGTATAGATAGCTCTATGAACAACTTCATTCGACTCCTTATTACCTGCTAATAACTGACTCGTTTTATAATCCATATACATACGATTTTCAGTTAAATCACTTGTGAGCCCTGTAGATTGCTCTGATAATTTTCCGTTGAAAATCCCAACGACTTCAACAGTGATTTCATCATAAGAGCCTCCACCTTCTTCTCCATTCTTAAACAGTTTCATTTTGATTTTAGAGCCAACCGTCCAGTTGTTCTCTTTCGCTAACTCTTCATGAATAAGAACTTTATTTCGATCTTCTTTTGTTAGTGCTCTCCCACTTTGAATATTTAATGCTCCACTAGCAAAATTCATTTCATTATTGCTATCACTAACGCCTCGAACACCCACTAGCTCACCGAGATTTCCTTGATCTAGTTGAACAGATTGTTCTCTTTGAATAGCTTTAGCATCTTGCAATTGCCCTACTGCATCATATTCATATTGAACATCTTTAACTCCATCTGTTTTCTCAATTTGAGTTAATTGCTTCTTTTGTATCCCCCCATCATTTAAGATTGATTCAACTTGAAAGCCTGAATTTGAAAGACTAAGGAGTTTCTCTTCAACCTTCCCAGTACTTTCTTGCATCGAAAGAACTGCTAATACTGCTGAAGAAATTAGTACCATAATGAAAAACAAAATTCCTGTCCGAATTTTCTTTCTGATTAAGTATGCTCCAGCGCGTTTCTTCCAATCCATTTGCTCACTTCCTTTCCTTATCCGTGATTTCATTTTGCATTCCCAATATGAAACCAATATGAAATAAATCTACAAAATAAACAGATCTATTAATTTTAGATTTTCTTAAAACTAAAAAAGCTGGACAAACGTCCAGCTTTTTCTCATTTAATATCTTTCTTTCATCGCACGGTCGATTTCGCGTTTCATATCCTTTTGCTTTAAGGCATCACGTTTATCGTAATTTTTCTTCCCTTTCGCAACTCCGATTAATAACTTCGCAACGCCATTTTTAATGTAAACCTTCAGTGGCACTACTGTGTTTCCGGCTTGCTTTACTTGCTCCAATAAATAATTGATTTGCTTTTTATGAAGCAATAATTTTCTAGTTCTTAATGGGTCATGATTGAAAAGCGTCCCTTGTTCAAACGGACTAATATGAACCCCTACAAGAAAAGCTTCTCCTTGCTTCAAGCTCACATATCCATCTTTTAAATTGATACGCGCTTGACGAACCGATTTGATTTCTGTTCCGGTTAAGACCATCCCAGCTTCAATCGTTTCAAGAATTGTATAGTCATGACTTGCTTTTCGATTTTGTGCGAGCACTTTATCGTTCGTTCCTTTAGGCATTCACGAACCTCCTAGCGTCTTTTCTTTTTCGTTTTAATGGCTTTTTTAAAGCGTTGGCGTCCTTTTGATTTTTTGCCTTTCTTAGAAGACTTTTCATCAAAGCATTCGCCTTTTCTTGGTCGTTCAGTTTTAGCCAATTTTGCATCTTCTACGAGTAGGAAATCGACTTCTCTAGCTTCCACATCTACTTTCACACATTTCACACGAACACGGTCCCCAATACGGTAACTTACACCCGTACGTTCGCCAAGTAAAATCATATGGCTTTCAATAAAGTTAAAGTAGTCTTGTTTCAAGTGAGAAATATGAATTAATCCTTCTACGGTATTCGCTAACTCGACAAACATCCCAAATTTTGTGACTGAACTTACGATACCATCGAATTCCTCTCCAACCTTATCTTGCATATATTCGGCTTTCTTCAATGCATTCACATCACGTTCCGCCTGTACTGCAAGTCGCTCCATACGAGACGATTGGTCTGCAATTTGTTGCAACTTATCTTCTAGAAGCATTTCTTCTTTCTTCGATAAATGACCTGGATGTTTTCCGTAATGACGAATCATACGATGAACGATTAAGTCTGGATAACGACGGATGGGCGAAGTGAAGTGCGTATAATCCTCAGCCGCAAGTCCATAGTGTCCCGTTGGCGTGATATCGTATTTAGCTTGCTTCATTGAACGGAGCATCATCGTTGATACCACCGCTTCATACGGCTCACCGCGCACTTCATTCAAGGCCTTTTGCAACTTCTTCGGTGTAATCGAATCGTTCTTTCCTTTAATCGTAATTCCAAATGCTGTAATAAACTCTAAGAATCTTTGAAGCTTTTCGCTATCTGGATTTTCGTGAATACGATAGATGAACGGAACCTTCAATTGTTCATAGTGACGAGCCACTGTTTCGTTAGCAGCCAGCATAAAGGACTCAATGAGTCGCTCTGCTACGCCACGTTCACGTAGTACAATTTCAGTTGGGGCGCCTTTTTCGTCCACAAGAATTTTTGCTTCTTGTGTATCAAAGTCAATCGCTCCACGTTCCATACGTCTACGCTCAAGAATCGTATGTAATTCTTTCATATTCCAGAGCATTTCTTCAATCTCTGGAGTGATTTTTTCGGAAGCTTCATTCGTATTGAATAATACATTCACTTCATCATAAGTTAATCGCTCGTTCGATTGAATCACACTTGGGAAAATCTCGTGCTGATAAATTGTTCCGCTACGGTCAATTTCCATGCGTGCTGTTAACGTTAATCGCTCTTCATATGGATGTAGCGAGCAGATTCCGTTTGATAATCGTTGCGGTAACATTGGAACCACACGGTCTGTTAAATACACACTTGTTCCGCGTTCGAATGCTTCCTTATCCATTTCAGAATTTTCCGTTACATAATAAGAAACGTCGGCGATGGATACCGTTAAGACAAAGGTTCCATCTTCGCGTTTGACTAGAGCTACCGCATCATCTAAGTCTTTGGCATCTGCTCCGTCAATTGTCACGGTTAATTCTTGGCGTAAATCCACACGCCCTTCGATTTCTTCCGGTGAGATCACATCACTCACTCGGTTGGCTTCCTCTATAACAGAGTCTGGGAATACTGTTGGAATTTTTAATTGATGTAAAATCATTAAAATATCCATGCCGACAGCGTCTTTATAGCCGATTTCTTTGACGATATGCGCCTTCAAGACGAGTTCGTGACGCTCTGTTTCATAACTGTCAACTTCGGCAATCACGACGGTTCCGTCAACTGGGTTTAATCCCTTTCTAGTCACATAACATTTCGTTTTCTTTAATTTAGAATCTTTTAATGCAATTTCGCCACAATAGCCTGTTTGCATCATAATCTTCGATGGATAACGTGTATAAATCCCCACCACTTGCTTCACAGCGCGTTCTATGATTTTCACGATTGTTCCGCTTGCGGCTTTATCGTTATAAGGATTTTCTTCTTGTACGATACGAATCGCAACTGTGTCTCCATCCATAGCGCCATGGACATCCGTTCTTGGAATAAAAATATCTGGTTTGCCTTCTTCAACCGTTACAAAACCAAACCCTTTATCATTTAATCGGAATGTTCCTTCTAACGTACGATTTTTTTGATTGAATCCAAATTTACCTTGTCGTGTTAATACAATTTTTCCAGAATCTTCGAGGTCAGCTAATTGTTTCACTAAAATCTTAAAGTCCTTTGAACCAGTAAATCCGAAATGCTCACTAATTTCTTGAACAAAAAAACTTTCGGATTCATGTTCCATAAAGAAAGCCATTAAGATTTCTTCTAATGATTGCCTCATTTCTTTACCTCCATTCTTGTTGATTTAGAAAAGAGAGAACAGTCTCTTGGAATTCCTTTCTAACAGGACTAACCGTAATCACGTGCCCCGCTTCTTCATACCAATGTAACTCCACTTGAGCATTCACCAAAGCTTCTTTTAATTCTAAAGAGGCTTCAGGATTTACAAGTGTATCTTGTTCCCCTTGTGCAATATAAAAACTTCCTGTTACTTTATCTAAATTAGATGCTACTTCACTTGAAAAAATTTGTAGTTCATCTAATTGCTTTTGGGCTTTCAACTTCATCTCGATACTATCAAAAGGACGATTTAGTTTTAAATAAGAAGCTTGAGCATACATCATAAAACTTTTTAACAGCCCAGGAAGTTGCGGATTTCTTACAGAAATCGGTGAGCAAAAAGTCCCAGCATAATCTACCAGTTGCTCCGTTGCGGCCTTTGTAGCCATAATTCCTCCCATAGATAGACCAAAAGATGCAATCGTATTAAACCCCGAATTTTTAACAAATTCGATCGCTTTTTTAGCATCTTCATACCATTTCTTAGGTGAATTATTAAGAATATCATCGACATCAGGAGTCCCATGGCCAGAAAATACGGGAACATAGACTGCATAATCATGACGATGTAGAAACTGTGCAAGCATTCTCACATCTGCCGGTGTCCCAGTATAAGCATGAAATAAAATCACCGCTCTTGTATTACCTTCTTTTCTTAACCATAATGCTTCCATATTAAACTCCTCTGAATCTATAAAATAAAAAAAGTACAATTGGTTGGATGTCCGAACAATTGTACTTAAAAATCATTATTTTGATGAAATGTATGCTAAAGCAAATGCCAATAACATGAAGATTGTTCCTAAAACAACAGTAACACGAATTAAGAACGCCTCAAAGCCACGTGCTTTTTGTTTTCCAAATAATTGCTCTGCTCCACCTGTTAAAGAACTTGCCGCATTTGTCTTAGAAGGTTGCATAGCTACAACAATAATTAATAATACGCATACCACTACCATCAGTGATAAAATCAAATTGTACAAAGGATTCCCTCCTTAACTAAAATTCTTTTCAATTTTAACACAAAAATCACGATATTTCTACTCTTTCACGCAAAAAGCCTACAATTCGAACTACAATTCAAAACTTTGAAAACATGGTATAATAGAAAAAGACAAAAATGAATGGAGTGACGGAATGAAAGGTTTTGTATTTTTTGATTTGGATGGGACGCTACTAAATGGGGAGTCAAAAGTAGATGCGTCTACTGCAGAGGCCATTCAAACGCTAAAAAACAATGGGTATGAACCCTTTATCGCAACAGGACGCTCTCCTGCTGAAACTCGCGATATTATGGAGAGTGCAAACATCCACTCAGGAATATTTATGAATGGTCAAGTCGTTCTTTATCAAGGAGAGCGTGTTTATTCTTCAGAAATTCCAACTGAAACAGTTAAGAAATTTCATCAAATGGTAAAAGAAGATGGATATGGCCTTACCGCCTACAACGATAAACAGTTTTATTTAATAGCATCCTCTCCAGGTGCTAAAGATGCTTATGGATTTATCCACTCCAACCCACCAGCACTTAATCCAGATTTCTATAAAGAAAATCCAATTAACATGATGCTCTTTA
>RBWB01583202.1_pt1 | contig 12512 bp, 10 predicted proteins | sample 2014201 | NCBI WGS metagenome assembly RBWB01 (sample SAMN10133834, study PRJNA383868) | Human oral metagenome, whole genome shotgun sequencing project. | isolation source: supragingival plaque isolated from 88 juvenile twins | host: Homo sapiens | place: Australia
TTGAGGACGACGCGCTTGTCGACGCCGCCCTTGGCGTTGGGGGCCTCGTCCTCGTGGTACGCCTCGATGAGGAAGGCCATGAGGGAGCGGGTCAGGCCGGCGCTGGGCTCGATGACGTAGGGGGTCCACCGCTCCTTCGAGGCGGGGTCGAAGTAGTCGAGCTTGGCGCCCGAGGCCTGCGAGTGGACGGTGAGGTCGTAGTCGGTGCGGTTGGCGATGCCCTCGAGCTCGCCCCACTCGCCGCCCGCGAACCCGAAACGGTACTCGAGGTCGACGGTGCGCTTGGAGTAGTGGGAGAGCTTCTCCTTCGGGTGCTCGTACTCGCGCAGGTTCTCCGGATCGATGCCCAGGCCCACGTACCAGGCCTTGCGGTAGTCGATCCAGTACTGGTGCCACTCCTCGTCGGTGCCCGGCTCGCAGAAGAACTCCAGCTCCATCTGCTCGAACTCGCGGGTGCGGAAGATGAAGTTCCCGGGCGTGATCTCGTTGCGGAAGGACTTGCCGATCTGGCCGATGCCGAAGGGCGGCTTCTTGCGCGCCGCCGTCATGACGTTGGCGAAGTTGATGAAGATGCCCTGGGCGGTCTCGGGGCGCAGGTAGTGCAGGCCCGCCTCGTCGTCGACGGGGCCCAGGAATGTCTTGAGCAGGCCGGAGAAGGCCCTCGGCTCGGTCCACTGGCCGCGGACGCCGCAGTTGGGGCACGGCACGTCGGCCAGGGAGACCTGGGACTCCTCGACGCCCTTCTTCGCCGCCAGCTCCTCGACGAGCTGGTCCTCGCGGGCGCGCTTGTGGCAGTTGAGGCACTCGATGAGCGGGTCGGTGAAGGCCTTGACGTGCCCGGAGGCGACCCAGGTCTCGCGGGGAAGGATCACGGAGGAGTCGAGGCCGACCACGTCAGCGCGGCGGCGCACCATGTGGTCCCACCACTGGCGCTTGATGTTCTCCTTGAGTTCGACCCCGAGCGGGCCGTAGTCCCACGCGGAACGGGTGCCGCCGTAGATCTCGCCGCAGGGGAAGACGAATCCGCGGCGCTTGGCGAGGCTGATGACGTTGTCGAGGCGAGAGGCCACTGTTACTCCTTGGGTGCGGGCGCGCCTGGCTGGCGCACCGGAGTCGATACTATCCGACGCCGGGCGCTTCGTGCGCGCGGCTTCCCGGTCGGGGCGGCCCCGCGCCGCCCGGAACACAGCTCCCGGGAGTGGTTCCCGGGTTGCGCGCCTTCGCACCCAGGCGCACTGCCCCGCTCCCCTCCCCCGCCCCTGGCGCCCGGAGGGGCGGGAAGGGGGAAGGGGCGGGGAGCGGGGCGCGTCGATCACCGGGGGCGGCCGGGCCCGCCGGGGTCAGGCCATGCGGCGGATGTGGCCGGATGCGGTCAGCGGCCAGCCGGCGGCGCAGACCACCAGGGGGATGAGGCCGAGCAGCCAGTAGGCGGGGTGCATCGGGCCGAGGAGGCCGACCCTGTGGACGGTGGTGAGGACGAACCAGGTGATCGGCGCGCCGATGGCGCAGATGCCCAGCGGGATCGCGCCCATGAGCGCGAAGGAGCGCTTCCACAGCGACCCGACGCAGCGCCCGGTGCCCCCGATGAAGCGCCCGGCGCCATCGCAGGCGATCCACCCGACGATGACGAACAGCCACGAGTCGACGCCCATCGGGTAGGTGGTCGTGCCCGTGAAGAACAGGAGGGGCTGGGCCGCGAGCAGCACCCACCAGAAGATGGATCCCAGGAAGATGAGCAGGACGGTGGTGACGTAGGTCGATGCCGTGAGCGTGGGGCGGGAGGCGCCGCTGAGGGAGGCGGAGCGCATCCCGACGGTGGCGTTGACCACCGCGCAGACGAAGATGAAGACGCCCGTCACGAAGGCGGAGTTCGTCTGGGCCTGGTAGACCTGTCCGTTGGACTCGCCGAGCGACAGGTAGACGATGCCGGTGACCAGGCTGTTGACCAGGAACTGCCCGACGAGGACCAGCAGGTACAGCACCACAGTGGGCCGCCAGTCGATCAGGCCCAGGCGCAGGGCGGAGGGGGAGGATTTGACGAGGTCGGGGGTCTGGGTGCTCATTGGTCGTTCTCCTGGATGAGGTAGGCGAAGGCGTCCTGGAAGGAGCAGGGCGAGGGGGTGAGGGAGTGGGAGGCGAGCTCGCGGTCGGTGACGCCGCGACCGCGCAGGTCCACGACGATCTCGCGCGCGGATCCGAGCGTGCGGGACGCGATGACGGGAATGCCGGGGTGGTCGGCGAGGAAGCGCTCGACATCGGCGGCGTTGCCGGCGATGGCGCAGATGCGGGAGGTGAACTCGTCCACGCTCTCGTGGGCGATGACCCTGCCCCCCTTCAGCGCGATGACCTCTTCGGCGACGTTCTCCAGTTCGGAGACCATGTGGGAGGAGACGAGGAACACGCGCCGCGGGCGGCGCCCCTCCATGCAGTCCGCCGCTAGGGCGAGCAGTTCCTCGTAGAAGGCGTAGCGGGTGGGCACGTCCAGGGGCGCCTGGATCTCGTCGAGGACGGTGATGGGGGCGCCCGAGGCCAGTGCGATGGCGCCGGTGAGGATCGCCGCCTGCCCGGAGGAGAGCTTGCGCAGGTTCTTGCGGCGCCCCAGCTGGAACCCGAAGCGGGACGTGTAGCGGTCGAAGAGCCCCTGGTCCCAGGTGGGCCGCAAGCGCGCGTAGTCGACCAGGACCGCGCCCGAGGAGTTGTCAAAGTCCCGGTTGGAGGAGGCCATGATGGAGTAGCCGAGCAGATCGTCGGGGACGAGCGCGGTCCCGTTGACGGACACGGTGCCGTTGGTGGGGGGCAGCAGGCCCGAAAGGATCTGCATGAGGGTGGTCTTGCCCGAGCCGTTGGGGCCGACCAGGGCGGTGACGGTCGAGTCGCCGAAGCCGAGGGAGATGTCGGACAGCGCCTGTTCGGCCTCCCCGGGGTAGGTGTGGGCGATGGAGTTGAAGGTGATCATGAGTCTTCCTTGGTGTGGGAGCCTGCGTCGTAGGCGCGGACGTTGGTGGCGATGGTGTCGATGTCGAGGCCGAGGGCGAGGCCGGCCTCGACTGCGGGGTAGAGGGTTTCGTCGACGTAGGTCCTGCGCCCTTCCTCGACGAGCGAGGCGTGGGCCCCCTCGGCGACGAACATCCCGATCCCTCGGCGCTTCTCGACGAGCCCCTCATCGACGAGGATGGCGAAAGCCTTCCCGGCCGTCGCGGGGTTGATGCGGTAGGTCGTCGCGTACTCGGTGGTCGAAGTGAGCTGGTCCCCGTCGCGCAGCGCGCCGCGGAGGATCTGGTCACGGATGTTATCGGCGATCTGGACGTAGATCGGGATACCCGAGGTGAACGTTGGGGGCATGGGCACCTCCTCCCTTCATGTTCAGCGGTTCATTACATGACTAATTAACCACTGAACCAATGGAGTCGTCAAGCCGTCCGGGCGATATGACTCCCAGATCACATCGTGCGCCCACCGGCGGCCGGGAGCCGCCACCCGCCGCGCGCCCATCGGTGGCCGGGAGCCGTTGGCCGCGCGGAGCCCTGCGCGTCCGCCACCTGCTCCCGAACGCAGAAAGGCCCCGGCCCCGTCCCATGGGAATGGGGACGAGGCCGGGGCATCGGGGCGCGGCAACCGACCGCGCTCCGCACCGCGCGGGGCGCCAGGGGCGGTCGCCGCCGCGGGGGCGGGGCGTCTACTCCTTGACGGCGCCCGAGGTCAGGCCGGAGACGATGTACTTCTGCAGGTACTGGAAGAGCAGGACCACGGGGATCGCCGCGATGACCGCGCCCGCGGCGAAGATGCCCCAGGGGGCGGTCCGCGAGTCCGAGGCCCACATGTACATGCCGACGGCCAGGGTGAACTCGGAAGGCTGCTGCAGGACGACCTTGGCGATCACGAAGTCGCCCAGCGAGGAGATGAAGCTCAGCAGGCCCACGACCGCCAGCACCGGGCGCACCAGCGGCATGATGATCGTCCAGAAGGTCTGGGCGTGGGTGGCCCCGTCGATCATCGCCGCTTCGTCCAAGGAGCGCGGGATCGAGTTGAAGAAGCCGTAGAGCAGGAAGGTGTTCGACCCCAGCGCCCCGCCCAGGTAGACGCAGATGAGGCCCAGCTTCGAGTTGAGGCCGAGGACGGGGAAAATGTCCTGGAGCCCCAGCAGCAGCAGGAAGAGGGCCACGAAGGCCAGCATCTGGGGGAACATCTGGACCAGCAGCAAGAAGGTCAGGGTGCCGCGCCGCCCGCGGAAGCGGAAACGGCTGAAGGCGTAGGCGGCGGTGGCGCCCATGAGGACCGTTCCGACCGCGGTCACCGAAGAGACGATGAGCGAATTGAGGATCCACGCCCAGTACTGCGAGTACTTGCTGTCGGTGCCCAGGGCCATGTAGTTCTCCGGGGACACGGAGGAGAACAACTGGTTCGACCCGGTCAGCGTCGCCCCCGGGTTGAGGGAGACGGAGATGACGTAGAGCAGCGGGATCAGGCAGTAGATGATCGTGAGGATGGCCACGACGTGCCGCCAGCCGAGCTCCTTCCACCAGCGCGCGCCCTTGAGGGGGTGGTTGTCCTTGGGAGTCGCGCCCTTCTTCGACGCGGTCACTGTTGCGGCGCTCATCACAGCTCCTCGAGGGTCTTGGTCTGACGGAAGCCCAGCCAGGCGATCACGCCGACGATGATGAAGATGACGATGGACATGGCCGAGGCGAGGCCGTAGTTGGGCACCCCGGACTCGATGGCGATCTTGTACACCATGGAGATGAGGATGTCGGTCTCACCGACGGGCACCGACAGGCCCGGGTAATTGGGCCCGCCCTCCGTGAGCATGTAGATCAACGAGAAGTTGTTGAAGTTGAACGCGAAGGAGGCGATCAGCAGGGGCACTGTGGACTGGAGGACCAGGGGCAGTTTGATGGACCACACGGTGCGCAGCCCGGAGGCGCCGTCGATCTTCGCGGCCTCCTCCACGTCGCCGGGCAGGGACTGCAGGGCGCCGAGGCACACGAGGAACATGTAGGGGAAGCCGAGCCACAGGTTGACGCCCAGGATGGACAGCTTGGCCAGCCAACCATTGGTGAGCCACGGGATCTCCGCCCCGCCGAAGAACACCTGGTTGATGAACCCGAACTTCGAGTTGAGCATGCCCTGCCACACCAGGGTGGCCAGGAACGCGGGGAAGGCGTAGGGCAGGATCATCAGGGACTGGTAGATCTTGCGCCCCTTGAGGCGCTTGTCGGCGAAGACCAGGGCCAGGACGAGGCCAAGGGCGAAGGTCGTCAGGACCGACAGGGCCGCGAAGGCGAAGGACCACAGCAGCGCTTTGAAGAAGGGGCCCGCCAAGTCCGCGGCAGTCACCATATTCGCGTAGTTGCTCGTGCCGACGAAGACCCGCCAACCGGGATCCAGGGACTCCCCGGCGGCGGACTTGAAGTTGCCCGCCTTCTCGTCCGCGGTGTAGACGGTGCCCGTCGACGTGTCGGTGATGGTGTCGGCGTCCGCGTCGTAGGAGAACGCGGACTTGGCCAGGTAGGCGCTGGAGCCGTCGTCCGTCTTGTAGAAGCCGTCGTTGGGATTGTTGGAGACGGGGACGGACAGGCCCGTGACCTCGCTCTGCCGGTTGAGCAGATCCGTGACGGTGAGGACCGTGTACCCGTCGACCTTGATCGTGGTCCCCGAGATCTGGGCGTCCACGTCGTGCAGGGGCGTGTCCTCGTTGCCGATCTGGAAGGTGCCGGTCGCGGGGTTCTGGACGACGAGGCCCAGGCCCGCCCCGTCCTCGACGACCGCGGCGGTGGTGTTGGCGGCGCCCGGGACGCGCTGCTCGGAGTTGCGCAGGATCGCGGAGACCGCGTCCTCCTTGGTGGAGTTGTGCCCCTGGCCGTAGTTGGTGAAGGACACGTAGGCGGTGTAGCCCATGACGAAGACCTGGTAGACGAGCAGGAAGACCATGCCCGGGATGAGGTACTTGGCGGGGACCATCCGCTTGGAGAAGTAGGTCCAGTTGAGGACGGCCAGCAGGACGGCCATGATGGCGATGATGCCCCATGACCGGACCGCGTAGGCGGTGAAGATGCCGTAGAGCCCGAGGGCGTCGATGAGCATCATGAGGACGAGTTTGACGATGAAGCCGGGCTTCATGACGTCGCGGGCGTGGGAGGGCGAGTATCCCTGTTTCGTGGTGGTGGCGTTGGGCTCAGCCATAGTTGTCTCCGGGAGCAGCTGCGGGCGGGAGGAGGGGCGGAGCGGACGGGGGCGCCTTACTGGGACGGCCCTGTCCGGCGAGGCGGTGGTGGGCGCCCCCGGGGGACTCGGCGTCCCCGGGGGCGCTCCAACTCACTTCTTGGTGATGGCGTTCTGGATGTTGGTGACCATCGCGGACCAGGCGTCGGCCGGCGCCTGCGCTCCGGAGACGATGGCGGCCTCAGTGTCGCCCCAGAACTCCCACACCGAGCGCATCGCGGGGATGGAGGGCGCCAGGGCGCCCTTCTGCGCGATGTCGGAGAACGCCTTGATGTCCTGGTCGCTCGAGGCGTCGGCGACCTCGGGCATCGCCGAGGCGCGCCCGCCGAGCTCCTGCATCTTCTTCTGGCCCTCGTCAGTGGCCAGGTAGTTGAAGAACTGCTTGGTCAGCAGGGTGTTGGCGGACTTGGCGGACTGGTAGAACATCTGGACGCCGACGAAGGGCTGGGCGTCCTGGCTGCCGGCCTTGGGGACGGGCAGGACGGACACGTCCATGCCGGCCTCGCGGAAGGCTGCCACGTTCCACGGGCCGGTGATCGTGTAGGCGGCCTTGCCGTCGAGGAAGGCCTGCTTGGCGATGTCGGCGGTGATGGTGGTGTCGAGGACCTTGGCGTCCGCCTGCTCCTTCAGCCAGTTGGCGAAGTCCGTGCCGCCCTGCTCGCCGAGGGCGAGGTCGGAGGTGTACTCGCCGTTGGCGTCCGTCTTGAAGACCGGGGCGCCGAAGGAGGTCTGGAAGCCGTAGAAGTGGTAGGGGTCGCCGTGTTCGCCCATCTGGATGACGAAGGGGTACTGGACGCCGGCGGCCTGGCCGGAGGTGAGGGTGTCGGCGAAGGTCGCCGGGGTGTCGGTCGTGAGCTTGTTGTTGCGCACGAGGGCCACGGACTCGACGGCGTAGGGGACGCCGTAGGTCTGCCCGCCGTAGGTGACGGCCTTGACGGCGACATCGGAGAACTTGGACTTGTCGCCGAGGTCGACGGGGGCGACGACGCCGTTGGAGACGAGGGAGCCGAGCTTGTCATGGGCCATGACGATCAGGTCGGGGCCGTTGCCGGTGGGGACCTGGGTGGTGAACTCGGTGTCCATGTCGGACTCGGACTTCTGGACCACGCTGACGTTCACGCCGGACGAGGCGGTGAAGTCCTTGGCGAACTCCTCGACCTGGGAGTAGCGGGTGTCGTCCGCCCAGATCGTGATCGTGCCGGAGGCGCCCGCACCGCCGGCGGACTGGTTGTCGGTTGTCGTGCCGGACTTCCCGCCGCAGGCGGCCAGGGAGGCCGCGATTGCGAGGATTCCGAGCCCTGCGATGCCACGTCGCATGTCAACTCCTGTAGTGTCGTGCCGACCGCCTCCGTCAGCGATCCGCTACCTCCGTACTGTAAGAGCACGGTATCGTTTCTGCAACAATTTTTCGGTTACATTAGCGTCACATTTTCAGCAAGAACGGGAACTGTTACATTGGTGTTGCAAGCTTCACAAGACGGCGACGGAAGGGCTTCGATGACGAAGAAACGCACGAGCATGGCCGACATCGCCACCCATGCGGGCGTCTCCACCGCCACCGTCTCACGCGTGTTCAACGGCGTCGGCCAGGTCTCGGCCCCCACCCGCATCAAGGTCCTCACCGCCATCGACGAACTGGGCTACGACCGCCCGGCCTCCGCCGCCCCGCCCTCGTCCCCCGGGATCGGCGTCATCGTCCCGGAGCTGACCAACCCCGTCTTCTCCGCCTTCGCGCACTGCCTGCAGGTCGAGATCGCCCACGCCGGCGGCATCGCCATGATCCGCTCGCAGACCCCCGGCGCCACCTCGGAGGCCGAGCACATCTCCTCGCTGCTGGCGCACGGGGTGGACGGCCTCGTCTTCGTCTCCGGCCGCCACGCGGACCACCTCGGCGACGTGTCGCCCTACCTGGACCTCGCCGGGCGCAACGTGCCCTTCGTGACGGTCAACGGCGCCCGGCCCGAGATCCCCGCACCCGACTTCTCCACGGGCGACGCCCTGGGGATACAGGCGGCCCTGGCCCACCTGCGCGAGCTGGGGCACACGCGGATCGCACTGCTGGGCGGGCGCACGCACGCCGTGCCCGCCCAGCGCAAGGCCCGGGCGTTCCGCGAGGCCATGGCCGCGGACTTCGGCCAGGACGACCCCGTCGTCGTCGAGACCTTCTACACCTTCGAGGCCGCGGCCGCCGCGACCCCCGACCTCATCGCCCAGGGCGTGAGCGCGATCGTGGCGGGGTCGGACCTGCAGGCGCTCGGCGCGATCAGCGCGCTGCGCGCCCACGGCCTGCGCGCCCCCGGGGACGTGTCCGTGATCGGCTTCGACGACTCCTTCCTCATGCCGCACCTGGACCCGCCGCTCACCACGGTGCGCCAGCCGGTGGCCGCCATCGTGTCCTCCGCCGTGCGCGCGCTCTTCGAGGCGCTGGCCAGCCGCGAGCCGCAGTCCCACGCCGACTTCACCTTCACGCCGGACCTAGTCGTCCGCTCCTCGACCGGGCGCGCCGCCTAGGGCCCGGGCACGGGATGTGGGGCGCGCTTCGTTCCACGCGCTCGCCTTGACACCCCGCCGACGGCTTGACGAAAATGATTCTCATGAACAAACGAGCTCTCCTCACACTGTGCGCGGCAGCCTCCGCGGTCGCCCTGGCCGCCTGCTCCGGCGGCACCGGGACCACGGCCGCCTCCGGGCAGTCCGACTCCCAGGGGCTGCGGGTCATGGCCTCCTTCTACCCGCTCAAGTACCTCACCGAGCAGGTCGGGGGCGCCCACGTGACCGTCACCTCCCTGACCCCCGACGGCGCCGAGCCCCACGACCTCGACCTCTCCCCCGCCATGGTGGACTCCATCGGGCGCGCCGACGCCGTCGTCTACCTCAAGGGCTTCCAGACCGCCGTCGACGAGGCGGTGGAGCAGCAGTCCCCGAAGACCGCCATCGACCTCGCGGACACCGTCACCCTCGTCGACGCCGGGGAGGGGTCGAACCACCCCGCCGACGAGGACGAGGAGGGCCAGTCCGGGCACGAGGAGGGCCACTCCCACGAGGGCCACGAGGAGGGCCACGAGCACCACCACGACATGGCGAAGGACCCCCACTTCTGGCTGGACCCCCAGCGCATGGCCGACGCCGCGTCCTTCATCGGCGAGCAGCTGGCCGCGGCCGACCCCGCCAACGCCAACGACTACAGGGCCAACGCCTCCACCACCGCCGACTCCATGCGACAGCTCGCCGAGACCCTGAGCAACCGCACCGCCTCGTGCCAGTCGAAGACCTTCGTCACCGCGCACACCGCCTTCGGGTACCTGGCCGACCGGGCCGGCCTGACCCAGGTGGGCATCTCCGGCCTCGACCCCGACTCCTCGCCCTCGGCGGCGCGCCTGCAGGAGATCGCCGAGGTCGTCAAGTCCCAGGGCGTGACCACCATCTTCACCGAGTCCCTCATCGACCCGAAGGTCGCCCAGACGCTGGCCGACGACCTCGGCATCGGCACCGCCGTCCTGGACCCCATCGAATCGCAGGTCGATGCGTCCAAGGACTACGCCGCGGTCATGAACGAGAACATCGACGCGCTGGCGAAAGCCCTCAATTGCCAGTAGACGCCTCCCCGTCCGGGGCCCACGGCGCGGGTGCCGCCCCCCCGCGGCCCCCCCCCACCCGCCGTCGTCCGCGCCTCCAACCTCCACGTCGCGTGGGACATGGACCTGGTCCTCCACGGCGTCGACTTCGCCATACCCGCGGGCCAGGCCGTGGCCCTCACGGGAGCGAACGGCTCCGGCAAGTCCACGACCCTGCGCGCCCTGCTGGGCACCGCCCCCATCACGCGCGGCGGCGTCGAGCTCTTCGGGGCCTCCGTCGCCCGCCCCTCCGCAGTCGATTGGAAGCGCGTCGGGTACGTGCCCCAGCGCGTGTCCAGCGGCGGCGGCGTTTCCGCCTCCGCCATCGAGGTCGTCCGCTCGGGCCTGCTGGGCCCGCGCCGCTGGTGGGCCGCGCCCGGTGACTCCCGGGCCGCCATGGGCGCCCTGGAGCGGGTCGGCCTCGCCCACCGCGCCTCCTCCCCCATGGGCATCCTCTCCGGCGGCCAGCAGCAGCGCGTCCTCATCGCCCGCGCCCTGGTGCGCCGCCCCGACCTGCTCGTCATGGACGAGCCGATGGCGGGGATCGACGCGGCGTCGCGCGCCCGCCTCGCCGAACTGGTCGCCGAGGCGAAGCAGGAGGGCACCACCGTCCTCGTCGTCCTCCACGAGCTCGGCGAGCTCGGCCCCCTCCTGGACCGGGAGCTCCACGTCGCCGGCGGGCACATCTCCTACGACGGCCCGCCCCACCTCGACGGCGCCGACGAGGGGCGCCACGGCAACTGCCACGCGCCCCTCCCCCGCCCGTCCTCCCCCGGGCCCGTAGTCGACGACATCGTGGGGGGCCGCCGATGAACGGCTTCTGGGACGGCCTCGCCGCACTCGCGTCCTCCCCGATGATGCAGCGCTCCCTGCTGGCGGCGCTGCTGGTCGGCCTCACCGCCCCCGTCATCGGCACCTACCTGGTCCACCGGCGCCTCGCCATGCTCGGCGACGGAATCGGGCACGTCTCGCTGACCGGGGTCGCCCTGGGGTGGCTGGTCGGCGCCGCCGCCAACGCCTCGCCCGTCGACCGCTGGGCCGTGCCCGGGGCCATCATCGTGTCCCTGCTGGGCGCCGTCACCATCGAGGCCGTGCGCCAGAGCGGGCGGACCTCCGGCGACGTGGCCCTGGCGATGCTCTTCTACGGGGGGATCGCGGGGGGCGTCCTGTTCATCGGCATCGCCGGGGGCACCTCCGCCCAGCTCAACTCCTACCTGTTCGGCTCCATCTCCACGGTGCGCTGGTCCGACATCACCACCATCTCCGTGCTCTCCGCGGCCATCCTGGCCCTGGGCGTCGGATTGGCGCCCGCCCTGTTCTCCGTGACCAACGACGAGGAGTTCGCCCGCTCCACCGGCCTGCCGGTGCGCTCCCTGTCCATGCTGATCGCCGTCCTGTCCGCCCTCACCGTCGCCGTGGCCATGCGGGTCGTCGGGTCCTTGCTGGTGAGCGCCCTCATGGTGGTGCCCGTCGCCATCGCGCAGCTGGCCGCCACCTCCTTCCGCTCCACCATGGCCCTGTCCATGGGGCTCGGCGTCGCCATATGCGTGAGCGGACTGACCCTGACGTACTTCGTCGACCTCTCCCCCGGCGCCACCATCGTGGTCATCGCGATCGGGCTGTACGCGCTCGGCTTCGCGCTGCGGAGTATCGTCGACGCTGTGCGGCGGGCACGGAGGATCGCGCGTTCGCGGGCCACTGACAACCACCCCGACCGCAGCGCGTGAGGAGGCGACATGCAGCGGATGACGAAGCAGCGCCGGGCGGTCCTCGACGAGCTCGGGCGCGTCCAGGACTTCCGCAGCGCCCAGCAGATCTTCGAGGACCTGCACACCCGCGGCGAGCGCGTGGGCCTCGCCACCGTCTACCGCTCCCTCCAGGGGCTCGCCGACGACCACCGGGTCGACGTGCTGCGCTCGGCCGACGGCGAGGCGCTCTACCGCGCGTGCGACTCCCAGGGGCACCACCACCACCTCGTGTGCCGCCGGTGCGGCGCCGCCGAGGAGATCGCGCAGGCGCAGATCGAGGCGTGGGTGTCCGCCGTCGCCGCCGAGCACGGTTTCACCGATGTCGTCCACTCCCTGGAGCTGTTCGGACTGTGCCGCTCGTGCCAGCGGGCGCGCGGCTGACGGCTTTTTCTGACACCCCTGGCCGACCGGCGGCGCCCACCGTTAGGATCGTCCCGACGATGAAGGGGGTCCCACAGTGGTCACGGCTGGTCTGGCGGGTTTCGCGCCCTCGTTCGCGCGCGAGGGGATCGGGTTGTTCCTCTTCCTCTTCGCAGTGGTGCTCCTGCGCGCGCAGGCCACCTACTGGCTGGGGCGCCTGGCCGCCAAGGGCGCCTCGTCGGCCGCCGGGGCCAGCGGCTGGCGGGGCCGGGTGAGCAGGTGGTTCGACGGCCCCGTGCCCCGCAAGGGCGCCGACCTGCTGGACCGCTGGGGCATGGTCGTCATCCCCCTGTGCTTCCTCACCGTCGGCGTCCAGACCGCCGTCAACGCCGCCGCCGGGCTGGTGCGCATGCGCTGGGGCGTGTACACCCTCGCCATGGTCCCCGGGTGCGTCCTGTGGGCGCTGCTCTACGGCTTCGGCATCTACGCGGTGTGGACGGCGCTCACCGCCTCCGTGTGGAGCGCCGCCGCCGTCGTGGTCCTGGCCTGCGCGGGCGCCTGCGCCCTCGTG
>RBWB01583213.1_pt1 | contig 12494 bp, 8 predicted proteins | sample 2014201 | NCBI WGS metagenome assembly RBWB01 (sample SAMN10133834, study PRJNA383868) | Human oral metagenome, whole genome shotgun sequencing project. | isolation source: supragingival plaque isolated from 88 juvenile twins | host: Homo sapiens | place: Australia
TCGCCGGCTTCTTCTCGAAGTTCTTCGTCTTCATGGCCGCCTTCAAGGCCGGATGGCACTGGGTGGTGCTTGTAGCGTTGATTAATACCGTTATCTCGCTCTACTACTATCTGCTCATCGTCAAAGCCATGTACATCAACCCCAACGACACCCCCATCGCCACCTTTAAGAGCGACTGCTATTCTCGTACCGCCCTCTTTATCTGCGTGGCCGGCGTACTCTTGTTGGGCATCATCGGCGGTTTCTACAACTACATCGACCGGTTTGCTTTCGGGCTCGACCATCTCTTCGTCAGCCTATAAGCCTCCGCTCATATCTTTGATAAGGAGACAATGCTCTGTTTCTCTCACAGAGAGGAGCGCGCGTTGTCTCCTTTTTTATGCAATTCTCATGGCAACAACCCAAATTTCCCCCTCGCGCCGATTCTCCCATCGCGAGATTTTGACCATAGCCTTCCCCATCTTGCTCAGTTCGCTCGTCGAGCAGATTGTGGGCATGACCGACACCGCCTTTTTGGGGCGTGTGGGCGAAATCGAACTCGGAGCTTCGGCCTTGGGCGGCATCTTCTTCATCTCCGTCTTCATGCTCATTTGGGGGTTTTGCTCAGGCGCACAGATTTTGATGGGACGCCGCAATGGAGAACAAAACTTTGCCGACATCGGCACCGTCTTCTACCACAGCCTCGGCTTTCTGCTCCTGCTCTCCACGCTGATTCTCATCGCCACCCTCCTCTTTGCCCCCACTGTGCTGCGGCTCATCATCTCTTCGCCCGATGTGTGCGAGGCCGCGTGGGACTATCTCTACTGGCGCATTCTGGGCATCCACTTCACCATGGTGGCCTCACTGTTCCGCGCCTTCTATGTCGCCACCACCCGTACCGGTGTGCTGCAACTCAACTCGGTGGTCATGGTGGCGTGCAACGTCCTCTTCGACTATCTCCTCATCTTCGGTCACTGGGGATTTCCTGAACTGGGCATTGCCGGTGCCGCCATCGCGTCGAGCTTGTCGAGTGCATTTTCCATGCTCTTCTTCATCGTCTACACCCTCTGGCGGGGCGATGCTGCGCGCTATGCCCTCAATCGCCTGCCCCGCTTCCGTCCCCGCCTGTTGGGCAAGATGCTCAATGTGAGCGTGTGGATGATGGTGCAGAGCTTCCTCTCTCTCTCCACGTGGTTCATGTTCTTCATCGCCATCGAACACCTCGGTTCGCGCGAACTTGCCGTGACCAACGTGATGCGCTCCATCTCGGGCTTCACCTATATGAGCCTTATGGCCTTTGCTTCGACCGCCTCCACCCTTACTTCCAACCTCATCGGTGCCGGCGACTTCTCTGCCGTACGCCCCATGATTGGGCGCGTTGTCCGCCTCGCGGCCTATCTGCTCATCCCCACGTGGGTGATTATCTGCCTTTTCCCGGCTGCCGTGCTCAGCATCTTCACCAACGATGCCACGCTCATTGCCGCCGGTATCGTCCCCTTGTGGGTGCTAGGGTCGAGCTATCTCTTTCAGATTCCGGCGCAAATCCTCTTTATGAGCGTCTCCGGCACGGGCAATACCCGCACGGCTCTATGGGTAGAAATCTTCTCCCTCATCATCTACTGCACCTTCGTGTGGGGGATGGTGCTCCAACTTCGCTGCAACCTTGCCGTCGCCTGGACCTCAGAGATCATCTACGCTTTCTTCATCCTGCTCCCCTCCTATGCCTATATGCGCTGGGGCAAGTGGCACCGCAAGCAGATTTGAGCCATCGCGCACGCCCTTTTCCAGCTTTCCTTTGCCCATTCCGCGCAAAAGTCGTATTTTTGCACGCACAACTCCCATCGTCTCAACACTGAAAATTACCCCTTATGTTCGATAATCTCAGCGAAAGACTCGAGCGGTCTTTCAAAATCCTCAAAGGTGAAGGCCGCATCACCGAAATCAACGTGGCCGAAACCCTCAAAGACGTGCGGCGTGCCCTCCTTGACGCCGACGTCAACTACAAAGTGGCCAAGAGTTTCACCGACACCGTCAAGCAAAAAGCACTCGGACAAAACGTGCTCACCGCCGTGAAGCCTTCGCAACTCATGGTCAAGATTGTGCACGACGAACTGGCCGCGTTGATGGGTGGAGAAGCTGCCGACCTCCGTTTGGAGCACCGCCCTTCCGTCATCCTCATGGCCGGCCTCAACGGTGCGGGTAAGACCACCCTTTCGGGAAAACTTGCCCTTTTCCTCAAAACGAAGAAGAACCGCCGACCAATCCTCGCTGCCTGCGACACCTATCGTCCTGCCGCCATCGAACAGCTCCGTGTGCTGGCTGAACAAATCGAGGTGCCCATCTTCATGAATCTCGAAGAGCGCGACCCTGTCAAAATCGCGACCGATGCCATTCAAGAAGCCAAGGCCAAAGGCTACGACACCGTCATCATCGACACCGCCGGCCGTCTCGCCATCGACGAAGCCCTGATGAGTGAGATTGCAGCAGTCAAAGCGGCTACCCAGCCCGACGAAACCCTCTTTGTCGTCGACGCCATGACAGGACAGGATGCCGTCAACACCGCCAAAGAGTTCAACTCCCGCCTCGATTTCGACGGCGTCGTCCTCACCAAACTCGATGGCGACACCCGCGGTGGTGCAGCACTCTCCATCCGCTCCGTGGTCGACAAGCCCATCAAGTTTGTCGGTATGGGCGAAAAGATGGACGCTCTCGATGTGTTCCACCCCTCCCGCATGGCCGACCGCATTCTCGGCATGGGCGACATCGTCAGCCTCGTCGAGCGCGCCCAAGAGCAATACGACGAAGAGGAAGCCCGCAAGCTACAGCGTAAGATTCAGAAGAACCAGTTCGACTTCAACGACTTCCTCGCACAGCTCCGCCAAATCAAGAAGATGGGCAACATCAAGGATCTCGCGGCCATGATTCCCGGTGTGGGCAAAGCCATCAAGGACGTCGACATCGACGATCGCGCCATCCTCGGTGTCGAAGCCATCATCCTCTCCATGACGCCCTACGAACGCCAGCACCCCGAAGTCCTCAACGGCTCGCGCAAAGCCCGCATCGCCAAGGGGTCGGGCAAGACGGTGCAAGATGTCAACCGCCTGCTCAAGCAGTTCGACCAAACCCGCAAAATGATGAAAATGGTCTCCGGTGGAGGCCTTAAACAAATGATGGGACGCATGCCGAAATTTTAAGCACCCGCCCCTGAATCCAATAGACGTTGGCACAACAGCACACCGCTGTGCCCAACGTCTATTTTGCTACCCTACCCTCTTTCTCCCTACCCACCTCTAACCCCTCAACACCATGCCTACCCTCATCGACGGCAAAGCCACAGCCACCCAAATCAAAGCCGAAATCGCACAACAGGTCGAAGCCCTCGTGGCCGCAGGCCATAAGCGTCCCCACCTCGCCGCCATCCTTGTGGGCAACGACGGCGGCAGCGAAACCTACGTTCGCAACAAAGTACTCGCCTGCGAAGCCTGCGGATTTGAAAGCACCCTCATCCGTTTCGAAGACACCGTCAGCGAAGCCGAACTCCTCAGCAAAATCGACGAGCTCAACCACGATGCTCGCATCGACGGCTTCATCGTCCAGCTGCCCCTCCCCCGCCACATCGACCGCCAGAAAGTCATCGAGTCCATCGACCATCGCAAGGACGTCGATGGCTTCCACCCCATCAACGTTGGTCGCCTCGCCATCGGCCTGCCCTGCTTCATCAGCGCCACCCCATTGGGCATCCTCACCCTCCTCCGGCGCTACGGCATCACCACCGCCGGCCGGAAGTGCGTCGTAGTGGGGCGCAGCAACATCGTGGGCAAACCCATGGTGCAACTCATGCTGCAGAAGGAGCACGGCAACGCCACCGTCACCTGCGTCCACTCCCACACCAAAAACCTCACCGGCGAATGCCGCGAGGCCGACATCCTCATCGCCGCCATCGGCCGCCCCGGCTACATCACGGCCGATATGGTCAAGCCCGGCGCCACCGTCATCGATGTCGGCACCACCCGCGTGCCCGATGCCTCCCGCCCCTCCGGCTTCCGCCTCTCGGGCGATGTCGATTTTGAGAACGTAGCTCCCGTTGCCGGTGCCATCACGCCCGTTCCCGGTGGTGTCGGTCCCATGACCATCTGTATGCTCATGCTCAACACCCTCGCCGCTGCACAGAAGACCTACTATCCCGACTAAACGCATGGGCAGCGGCTTCCGCTTTTCAGACGTTTTCCTTCTTCGAGGAAGACACAACAAAGATTTCCATCTAAAAAGGTGGAAATCGGACGTCAACCATTTCTGAACATCTACTCAAAGGGGCAAAAGTTTTCTCCGAAGCGTGCAAACTTCGTTAGGTCACGCGCAAACTATAAACCAAGGTTTGGTTTATATAATTCAAGGTTTGGTTTATGTAATTCAAACTTTGGTTTATATAAACCAAACCTTGAATTAAAGAATTTCTTTGTTGTAATGAAGTTTCCGACGTTCGTAGTTGACTTTGCGACGCTATCGGGAGATAACGCTGCCCGAGAAAGGAAGAGTTGCAAGCCAGAAAAAAATCCCCGAGCCACATCAGTGTGGTTCGGGGATAATTGTGCGGCTTTCGACCGCCTTAAAGAAAGATGGATGCCTTGCGGCCAAGATTTATGCCTCTTCGGCAGGAGCGGCAGCGGATTCAGGAGTTTCTTCGGTGGTGGGAGCCGTGTAGAAATCTTTGTAGCCGGCTTTGGCGAGAAGGTTGTACCACTGCACGAGTTTGCGGATGTCGCTCAGGTGGACGCGGTCGCGATCCCAGGCGGGGAGGGCAATGTTGTCCATGAAGTCGGTGAGCTGCGCTTCGGTAGCGGTTTTGTGAGAAAATTCGGTGGGAGCGCCATTGAGGGCATCGCTGATGTTCTGGAAGACGAGCATGAGCGAAACGTCCTCGGCTTCGGTGTACATCGACACATCAGCGAGGGAGGTGACGCGGTCGCGTGCTCCGGCGGGAAGGCGGCGGTGGGTTTCGTCGATGGCTTCGACAATGAGGTTGCCGTTGCCACGTGCAACGAGTTTGTAGAGACCGGGCTTGCCGGCAATGGCGAGAAGGGTTTCTTGCATAATTGAGTTGTTTTGTTTCTGTTCGGAGTAGATGTTCAAAATTAATCGTAGCTAAGTAGGTGTGCAAAATTAGCGCTTTATTTCTGTTTTGCAAAGCGGTGCACCCTTTTTGTGTACTTAATAAGTAGGAACACCCACTTATTGCTTGTTGAATTTGAAGTGGCGGAAGTAGCACTCCACGTCTGCGCCCGAGATATTGGTGAGACGGAACGCTTTGACAGTAAGGCCGCTCAGTTCGTTGCCGGTGTGGATGACGGGGACGGTGGGCTTGTAGTGGAGGATGGAAACCGTCTTCCACGTACCGTCTTCGAGAAGGCAGTCGAGGCGGAACTTACCGGCAATCTCGTTGACGCCAAGGTTGAAGTCCATACCGGTGAGGGTGAAGGGGCGGTCGCCGACGATGGTGAATTGTGCGCCGGCCGGCCACTTGATGACCTCGTTGGAAGGGGTGATTTTGGCTTCTCCGCCGTAGAGCGAAATGGGGAGTTGACGCAGTTGCCCTACGTTGCTTTCAATGGTGAATGGCGCGTAGGCAGAGATAGGTTCGTAGCCATGGTTTCTGCAAACTCTGCTCATGAGGCGATCGAGCATCGGCATCAGGCGGAGAGTAGCAAGTTTGGTACCGGTTTGATAGGTGTGGAGTTGGTGTTTGTCCACCTCGTTCTCATACATCTGCTTGCGCAACGATTGCGCCTGACGATAAAGACTGTAGAACGTGTAGAGGTCGTCGGGATTGTAAGTGGCAGCATCAACAGCCGTAATCTGGTTCACATAGCGAGCGGCCTTACACACCACCCCACCATATTGCGCGATGAGTTTGCCCTGTACGAGCCAAGGGCGCAGTTCGTTGATGAGCCACGGATTTTCGGTATTGTTGAGCAGGAGGTCGCAGGCAGTGCCGAGTTCAAAACACGTTTGGGAGAGTTCTTGAACAGCCTCTCTGTCCACTTCTCCATCGGCAACAGCCTTGATGCGCTTTTCGAGGGCTTCAAGTTGTCGACTTTCATCACGTCGGAAACCATGGCCGTTCGGACCGAGGTCTTCATTGTAGGAGGCAAAAGTAAGCAGCGCGATGGAGTCGGACGGCAGCAGGTCAATAATGGCACGCCGCCACGATGCTTTCCAATCGTAGTGCTTCATGTTCCACGTATAGTCGGCAATACTGAACAGGGCTATCTTCGACGATTCGGCATACTGCATCGGATTGCTCACAAAGCCGCTCAAATCGTCGGCAATGTCCAAGCCGTTGCCATAGGTCGGGCCGAGGAGGATGTGGTCGCGCACAAAGTCGTTGACGGGGAAGTTAAACCAAATGTAGCCCTTGCGTTTGATGCGTTGGTTGATCCATTCCATACCCTCTTTGTCGATGGTATGCACCACGGAGTTGCCCGTCCACATCACCTCTATGCCTTTGTTCAGCCCATTGCCCAGTGCGGAAAGGTAGGGGCTGTCGTTGCGGCTCCAAGCGCGGTTGTACTCAGTGGGACAGAGAAGGAGGGGGGCAATGTCGCCATGTTTTTTGACAAACACGGAATCGACATAGTTGAGCAAGGCGGCTTGCTTTTCGCCTTTCGCCCCTTCGCCCCAGATATCATCGAAGAAGACGGCAAAGGAGCGAATGCCGAGGCCGTACATCCGTTCGAGTTTCTGAACAAGGTTTTGGCGATCCTCGTCGTTCCACTTGATGTCCACCCCGGGGTGAATGGCCCAGTAGAAATTGACGCCCCGCAATTTCGCACGCTCGTTGAGCTCTTGCAGTTGCTGCGCTTCACGCGTGGGATAAGGATCGCGCCAGTGGTCGCGATGATAGGGGTCGTCCTTCGGCCCATAGATGTAGACATTCATCTTGTTGCGGCCGTAGAAATCGAGTTGGCGGAGGCGGTGCTCATGGCTCCACGGCTGTCCGTAGAAGCCCTCAATCGCCCCTCGGAAAGGCACATCCGGCCAGTCTTGGAGCGTGCATGTTTCAAGTTTGCCCTTGGCGGCCATCCGGCGCAGGGTCTGCACGCCGTAGTAGAGGCCGCGCTCATCACGACCGGCAATGACGATGCCCTTAGGACCCACGGCCATATAGTAGCCTTCGGCCTTCTCCGGCACCAGTTTTTGCACTTTGCTCACCGACTTGTCGCCCACGATGCCGAGGGTAACGCGGAATTTGGCACGCGGCGTCAATTCTACGCCCAATTCGCTCACAGCCGTGAGGGCATAAGAACTTGTTCGGGCGCGATCGGAAGTGATGCGCCACTGTTTGGGCGCTTCAAAGAAAGTGCCGGTGGTGGTTACGCTCTGCGGGATGGGAGATACGTTGGCCACTTGTGCCATTGCCCCCATGGTCAAGAGGGAAAAGAGTGAGAACGTTAGAAATCTTTTCTTCATGGTAATCATTTTGAGGTATTTGATGCGCAAATGTACTCAAAAATGCGCGAAAAGCCAAAAGAATGTAGTATTTTTGTCGTTGGAACGCCTTTCTGCTTATGGCAGTTCCACTTTTCTTCACACCCCAAAAACCAACCGCAACATGACTTCCATTGTAGACCGCTTTCTGAAATACGTGAGTTTCGACACGCAAAGCAACGACAACAGCGACAGCTGCCCCAGTACCGACAAGCAATTTCGCCTTGCCGAATATCTCGTACAAGAACTCCAAACCCTCGGTCTTTCCGAGGTGGAAATGGATGCGCAAGGCTATGTTTATGCCACCCTGCCCTCGAATGTAGCACACGAGGTGCCGACCATCGGTTTTATCGCCCACATGGACACCAGCCCCGACTGTTCGGGGGCAAACGTCCATCCGCGCATCGTGCGCAACTACGATGGCACAGACATTGTGCTCGATGCCGAAGCGGGTATCGTGACCAGCGTGGAGAAATTTCCCGAACTCCTCCGCCACAAGGGCGAAGACCTCATCGTTACGGACGGACACACTCTCTTGGGTGCCGACGACAAAGCCGGCATTGCCGAAATCGTATCGGCCATGGAGCATCTCCTGTCCCATCCCGAAATCAAGCACGGCCGCATCCGTGTCGGTTTTAATCCCGACGAGGAAATCGGCCGCGGTGCGCATCGGTTCGATGTGCCCAAATTTGATTGCGCTTGGGCATATACTATGGACGGCAGTGAGTTGGGTGAACTCGAATATGAGAACTTCAACGCTGCCACGGCACGCATCGATATCACGGGCGTGAGCGTTCATCCCGGCTATGCCAAAGACAAGATGGTCAATGCTGCCTTGATTGCCACAGAGTTGGCACGCCGTATGCCGCTGGAAGAAGTGCCTGAAAAGACGGAAGGCTATGAAGGTTTCTTTCACCTCATCGGCATAGAAGGGGGTGTGGAGAAGGCCGGCCTTACCTACATCATCCGCGACCACGACCGCACGCGCTTTGAAGAGCGCAAGACCATGCTCCGCAGTTTGGTGCGCGGCATGAATGCCCAACTCGGGGAGGAGCGCATCCGTGTGGACATCACCGACAGTTACTACAACATGCGCGAAAAGGTAGAGCCGCAGCAGCACATCATCGACATTGCCCACGAAGCGATGCTTGAAGTGGGAATCACTCCCATCGTTCGCCCCATTCGTGGCGGAACGGATGGAGCGCAACTCTCGTTCATGGGTTTGCCTTGTCCCAACATCTTTGCCGGCGGACTGAACTTCCACGGCCCGCACGAGTTCCTGCCCATTCCCAACCTCGAGAAGGCTGCCGAAGTGATTGTGCGCATCGCCCGTCTCACCGCCGAGCGCTACGCGGTTTCTTGAGGCAGCGCCGACGTCCCGCGGTTTCTCCTCGCGCGCGTATACACTATATATAGGTCGCGTTTTTTGCCTTCACTCCTTCACCATCCGTTGCAACCTCCTGAAAGATAACCTTTTGCGGGTGAAGGCAACCGTCCCTTTTGCCTTCACCTCCGGCAGAACCTTCGAGGACACACGGCACGATGTTGCCTTCACCCACAACCCTCTGAGGATGAACACTTTTCCAACAAAGGTGAAGGCAATGAAGGAAAAAACAGCAACATATAGTGTAGGAGAATACGCGCGCGAGGCATTTTCCGGATGATTTCGGATGATTTGCACGCCCTCACTCGATCGCCTCATCCGGTCAGAAAAAACTCAGAGATAGTTTCATCTGCATGGGAGATAGAAAAAACCACCTCTGAGATAAATTTGCTTTCTTCCCATCTTCGTTCCTCTTTCTCCTCTTCGTCCTCCGAAGTGTTAAAGTCGTGTTAAACCCGAGGTCAAATGGCGGATTTTCAGGGTGAGATGTCTATATACTATTGCCCCCCTAGCGCATACAACATTTTTGCTGAAAAGATTTCATCTTTCTAATTCAAGCAACCAGGATATATTATTATTTTTCCACGACCTACTTATGAACGAAAAATTATACGCATCGGCCCTTTCCAGTTATAAGAAATGGGCTGACAACAACAAGGCAGAAGCGAAATCGGAGTTCAACGAACGTCATGCCTTGTGTGATGAGATGCAATCGTACACTAAAGAACGACTGCAGAACCTAACAGAGGACGAGTTTTTCAATCTCATTGCGCCTCTTTGGGCTATGGGAATGTGGGGAAATAAGCGGTATTACCTCGACAATGTCATTGAAAACAACGGTATGGATTTGCTCCGAGCGCAACTGGTCAACCTGTTTTACGGAAGCACCTCCATCGAGAACCGATGGGATGAGTTTCGGGAGAAGGTCAAAGGAATGGGTCCCGCCTTCATCAGTGAACTGCTGAATAAGTTCAAACCGGAGGAGTATATTCTTTGGAACAAGAAGGCGCTCATTGGGTTTATGGCTTTGGACATTCCTAACATTCCCAAATCTAATTCAGCACTTGATGGTAAAAAGTATGCCTATCTCTCTAAGGTGGGACGTGAACTTGTGGTTTCTGCCAAGAAGCAAGGTTTTAGCGAAATCGAAGATCTCCTCGCCCTAAACTACTTCATTTGGCAAGAGCTTCAGATTGTTCCCACGGATTTGGGTGTACCTTTGGAAGAGGAACCGGAAAAAGAGACAAAAAAACAAAAAGCATTCGTCCACAATGACGTGAGAGACCGCATCCGAGATATTGGTTTGTTTCTGGGTTTCAAGGCAGAAATAGAGAAGAAGATTGCCGACGGAGCGGTGGTGGATGCGCTCTGGGAAGTGTCGGTGGGCAATATGGGACGGATCACTTACGTGTTTGAGGTGCAAACGAGTGGCAGTATCGACAGCCTGTTACTCAATCTGATGAAGGCAAAGAACAATCCATCCGTCCAAGGTATTGTGGCTGTTTCTGACGCCAAGCAACTGGAGAAGATAAAGAAGGAAGCCTCTGGGTTGAAGGCAATACATGACGAACTCAAATTCTGGGACTACAACGATGTGCTGAAGGTATTTGACTCGCTTTCCAATGCCTACGAGTCTATCAACGCATTGGGGCTTGTTCCTTCCGGACTGTTCTAATGGGTAAAGAACCATAAGTCAGCGTTCAAAAATGAAAAGTCCGGTTGAAAAAACGCTTTTTTCTATCACCAATGTCGGAAGAATGTTGTAAATTTGTTCCCGATATATGGGGAAAGGGGTGAGCTGTATCTGCACAGCACCTCTCCTCCTTCCATCCTCTTCGCATCAAAAAACAATCAAAATACCCGCTTCAAGCTATGAAATTTGTCATCTCAAGCAGTTTGCTTTCCCACCGCCTCCAAACCCTGGGTCGTGTGATTGCTTCGAAAAACAGTATGCCCATCCTCGACAACTTCCTTTTTGACGTTGCCGACAATCATCTGACCATCACCGCCAGCGACGGCGAAATCACCCTGCGCACCACCCTCGAACTCGTGGAGAGCGATAGCAATCTCAAGTTTACCATCAACGCCCGCACCATCCAAGATGCCATCAAGGTGATTGCCGACCAGCCCATCGAATTCACCATCGACACCGCCAACTACGAAATGACCATCCACTACCAAAACGGTCATTATTCGCTCGTGGCACAAGGCGCTGATGAATATCCCTTTGTCAAAGACTTGGAAGGCGATATCTCCACCCTCACCCTCGATGCAGAGCGCATCTTCTCGAGCATCAACCGCGCGGTATTTGCGGCGGCCGACGATCCCTTGCGCCCCGTGATGAACGGTGTCTTCTTCGACTATCGCAGCGACGGTTTGGCCGTTGTGGCCTCCGACGGCCGCAAGTTGGCGTGCACCCGCCTGCTCAACGTGACCACCGAGACACCCACCTCGTTCATCCTCCACAAGAAGCCCGCCACCCTCATCAAGGGCATTCTCCAGAAGGAAGTGGGCGATGTGGTGGTGAAATTTACCAAGCGCAACGCCACCATCGAGAGTGAAAACTATCATCTCTCCTGCCGCCTCATCGAGGGGAGTTTTCCGAACTACAACAGTGTCATTCCGCAGAACAATCCCAACCTCGTCACGGTCAATCGTGCGGCCATCATCGACACGCTCAGCCGCGTTGCTGTTTCGGCCAATGCCAGCAGTCCGTTGGTGAAGCTCCACATCGAACCCGGACGCCTTGTGCTCTCCACCCGCGACAGTGACTACAGCCGTTCGGGCGAAGAAACGTTGCTCTGCGACTATCAGGGCAACCCGATGAACATCGGTTTCAAGTGCAACCTGCTCCAAGAGTTGCTCAACAACCTGGAAGGCGAGGAAGTGGTCATCCAGTTGGCCGACCCCTCTCGCGCCGGCATCATCGTGCCCGCCCAGCAGCAAGAAGACGAACACGTGCTCATGTTGCTCATGCCCATGATGCTCAACGAATAATTTGCTTCTTCCGGACCTCTCTAAAAGCTACTTTCCCACCATGCTCAAAGGCAAACACATCGTGCTCGGCATCACGGGCAGCATTGCCGCCTACAAGGCTTGCACCTTGGTGCGCCTGCTTGTCAAAGCCGGTGCTGAGGTGCAGGTCGTGATGACCCCAGCCGCCAAGGAGTTTGTCACACCGCTCACCCTCTCCACCCTCAGCCGCAACGCTGTGGTGAGCGAGTTTTTCGACCGGCGTGACGGTTCGTGGCACAGCCATGTCGACCTCGGCCTGTGGGCCGACGCGATGGTCATTGCCCCAGCCACAGCCGCCACCCTCGGCAAAATGGCGCATGGTGTGGCCGACAACATGCTGATTACGACCTATCTGTCGATGAAAGCCCCTGTGTTTGTCGCTCCGGCCATGGACTTGGACATGTTCCGCCACCCCTCCACGCAAGCCAATTTGGACATCTTGCGAGAATATGGCCACCAGATTATAGAGCCTACGGCCGGCGAATTGGCTTCGGCACTGGTGGGCAAAGGGCGGATGGAAGAGCCTGAAGCGATTGTCGAAGTGCTCAACAGCCACTTTGCAGCCGACGAGGCAGAACTACCTGCTTTGGGCAAGCGCATCCTCATCACTGCAGGGCCTACGCACGAAAAG
>RBWB01583230.1_pt1 | contig 12470 bp, 10 predicted proteins | sample 2014201 | NCBI WGS metagenome assembly RBWB01 (sample SAMN10133834, study PRJNA383868) | Human oral metagenome, whole genome shotgun sequencing project. | isolation source: supragingival plaque isolated from 88 juvenile twins | host: Homo sapiens | place: Australia
ATCTACACGCTCGTCGACCGCGACACGGTGCGCGAAGTATACGCGGCAAGTCACCCGAGGGCCTTGACTTAGGTAGGCTGGAGGCGTGACCGATCAAGATGCGCTGTTCCCGCCGATCGCCGACGACGAATTCCCGGTTCCCGCCCCGCTCGACTCCCACGGGCCCGCCCGCATCGTGGCGATGTCCAACCAGAAGGGCGGCGTCGGCAAGACGACGACGACCATCAACCTGGCGGCCGCCCTGGCGGCGTACGGGCGGCGCATCCTCATCGTCGACTTCGACCCGCAGGGGGCCGCCAGCGCCGGGCTGGGGATCAACGCCCGGGCCCTGGAGCGGACGATCTACAACGAGCTCATCGCTGCCAAGCCGAATCTCCACGAGGTCATCGTGCCGACGAGCATCGAGAACCTCGACCTCGTGCCCGCCAACATCGACCTGTCGGCCGCCGAGATCGTCCTCATCAACGAAGTCGCCCGGGAGCAGGCGCTCTCGCGGGTCCTGCGCCCGGTCGTCGACGACTACGATCTGGTCATCATCGACTGCCAGCCCTCCCTCGGCCTGCTGACGGTCAACGCCCTCACCGCCGCGCACGGCGTGCTCATCCCCCTGGAGGCCGAGTATTTCGCGATGCGCGGCGTCGCCCTCCTCACCGAGCAGATCGAGCGCGTCCAGGAGCGCCTCAACCCGCGCCTGCAGACCGACGGGGTGCTGCTGACCATGGTCGACACGCGCACGCTGCACTCCCGGGAGGTCGCCAACTCCGTGCGGCAGGGCTTCGGCGACACCGTGTACACGACCTACATCTCCCGGACCGTCAAATTCCCCGACGCGACCATCGCCGCCGCGCCCATCACGCTGTACGCCCCCTCCCATCCGGGGTCCGTGGCCTACCGCCAGCTCGCACGCGAGATCGTCGCACGGGGGCAGTGCGCCTAGCGCATGGACGCGCCCCCGCCGCGGTCCGCGGAGAAAGGCGGGCCTTCGCCGCCGGGTTCCGACGCGTTCCCCCCGGCCCGTCTCGACCCTCCCTCGCCCATCGCCGCGAGGCGGCCGGAGGACGTAGACGCCGTCCTGGGGGTGTTAGTGTAGATCCCGTCGTTCGCACGTTCGCCGCGCGCGAACTCATCGGGGAGGCGGGGACCGCCGCCTCGGGTGCCGTTGCGGCGCCACCGCATATTCCCTCGGGGCGATGGGCAACCTCGCCCGCCGAACTCGCGCCGCCGGCGCCCCGTCTCCCGAGGCACACGAATTCGACGACGTCGCAAAGGAGACCGATGAGCGACCCGCACGTGCCGGGCGGCCAGCGCCTGCAGAAAGTCATGGCCCACGCGGGGGTGGGGTCGCGCCGCGTGTGCGAGGACCTCATCGCCCGCGGCCGGGTGACGGTCGACGGCCAGGTCGTCACCTCGCTGGGGACCCGCATCGACCCGGCCACCGCGGTCCTCCACGTCGACGGGACCCGGGTCCAGCTGGACGCCTCGAAGGTGACCCTCGCCCTGTACAAGCCGCCGGGCGTGGTCTCCACCATGGTCGACGAGCGCGGTCGGCCCGCCCTGGCCCAGTACGTGGCCGACCGCCCCGAGAGGCTCTTCCACATCGGGCGGCTCGACCGGGACACCGAGGGCGTCATCCTCCTGTCCAACGACGGCGAGCTCGCCCACCGGCTCACCCATCCCTCCTACGAGGTGCCGAAGACGTACGTCGCCCGGGTGGAGGGCACGGTCACGCGGGGGCTGGGGCGCGTCCTCAAACGGGGCGTCACCCTCCACGACGGCCCGGTCGCGGTCGACGGCTTCGTCCTGCGCGAGGCCGCCCAGCGCAACTCGATCGTGGAGATCACCCTGCATTCGGGGCGCAACCGCATCGTCCGGCGCATCATGGAGGAGGTCGGGCACCCGGTCATGGAGCTCGTCCGCACCAAGTTCGGCACCGTGGAGGCCGGCCGGCTCAAGCCGGGCAAGACCCGCGTCGTGGCGGGAAGCGAGCTCGGCGCGCTCATGCGCCTGGTCGACCTGTGATCCCCTCGCCGGTCCGCATCGTCGGGAGCGGCCTGCTGGGGGCTTCGCTCGGGCTGCGCCTGCGCCAGCTGGGCGCCCGCGTGCAGCTGGAGGACGCCTCGCCGGCGTCGGCGGCCCTGGCGCGCGACCTGGGGGCGGGGGACATCGCGACCGCGGATTCGCCCGCCCCGCAGCTCGTGGTCGTCGCCACGCCGCCCGACGTGAGCGGGGACGTCGTCAAGGCCAGCCTCGACCGCTTCCCGGAAGCCGTCGTCACCGACGTCGCCTCCGTGAAGGCGCGCATCGTCGGGGAGGTGGCCGGCCATCCGGGGGCCGAGCGGTACGCGGGGTCGCACCCCATGGCGGGGCGCGAACGGTCCGGCGCCATCGCCGCGGACGCGGACCTGTTCGTCGGCCGGCCGTGGGTGATCACCCCGGTCGGCGGCCTTCAGGGGAAGTCGGAGGGCGGCGGGCGTCCGCCGCGGGGCGAGGAGGCGGTCAGAGCCGTCCAGCGGCTCGCCTTGGCCGTCGGCTCCCTGCCCGTCGTCATGGACGCCGCCGCCCACGACACGGCCGCCGCCGTCGTCTCGCACATGCCGCAGCTGATCGCCTCGCTCGTGGCCGGCGAGCTGCGATCCGCCCCCGCCCAGGCCCTCGAGCTGGCCGGCCAGGGCCTGCGGGACGTCACGCGCATCGCCCACTCCGATTCCCGCCTGTGGGCGGCGATCATCGCGGGGAACGCCCCGGCGGTGGCCGCCTCGCTGCGCGGGGTCGCCAAGAACCTGGACGCCCTGATCGCCGCCCTGGACGGGGGAGAGGAGGATCCCTTCGCGCCCGGCGTCCTGGCCGGCGTCTCCTCGGCCATCCGGCGGGGCAACGACGGCGTCGCCCGGATCCCCGGCAAGCACGGCGGGGCCCCGCGCAGGTACGCGGGAGTCTTCGTCCTCGTCCCCGACGAGCCCGGCCGGTTGGGACGCCTGTTGACGGAGGTCGGGCAGATCGGCGTCAACATCGAGGACCTCCAGCTGGAGCACTCCCTCAACCAGAAGGTCGGCCGGGCCATGATCAGCGTGCTGCCCGGCCAGGCCATGCGCCTGGCCGTCGCGTTGGAGAGACGCGGATGGCAGGCGATCGTGGAAGGAAAGGAGCACGAGGTGGGAACAGTCATCGCGGTGGACGGCCCGTCGGGGTCGGGCAAGTCCACAGTCTCCCGGGCGGTCGCCCGGCGGCTCGGCCTGGGCTATCTCGACACGGGGGCGATGTACCGCGCCCTGGCGTGGTGGTGCGCGCACGAGGGCGTCGATTTGGACGACCGGGAGGCGGTGGCCGCGGCGGCCGCGTCCATGCCCTTGGAGATGTCGCTCGACCCGGACGATGGGCGCGTCTGCGTCGCGGGGGTGGACGTCAGCCGGCAGATCCGCACGCCGGGCCTGTCCAAGGTGGTCTCCAAGGTGGCCACGAACCTGAAAGTGCGCGAGGAGCTCGTGCGGCGTCAGCGCGCGATCGTGGAGGGGGCCCGTTACGGGATCGTCGCCGAGGGCCGGGACATCACCACGGTGGTCGCCCCCGACGCCGACGTGCGCGTGCTGCTGACGGCCTCCAAGGAGGCGCGGCTGGCCCGCCGGGCCCTGGAGACGCGGGGGAGCGCGGACGCCGCGGCCGTGGCCGCGACCCGCGACGAGGTCCTGCGCCGCGACGCCGACGACTCCGCCGTCGCCGAGTTCCTCACCGCAGCGGACGGCGTGACGAGGATCGACTCCTCGGCGATGGGCGTCGAGGAAGTCGTCGAGGCCGTCGTCTCGCTCGTCCCGGAGGACGGGCGGTGACGGGCCGTCCGGACCGCCCGGAGGCCGCCCGGGCGGACGGCGCGCAGTCTCCTCCCGACCAAGCCCGCCCCGACGCCGCGCGTCCTCTCCCGGACGGCTCGGACGCCGGGGACGAGCGGCGCGCGGACGCCCTGCGCTCCGGTCTGGACGCCTACGAGCTGACCGACGAGGACCTCGAGCTGTTGGAGGCCGCGGACGAACCCTCCGGGCCGTCCGCCGCCCCGCCGCTGCCGGTCCTCGCCGTGGTCGGGCGCCCCAACGTCGGCAAGTCCACCCTGGTCAACCGGATCGTCGGCCGGCGCGTGGCCGTCGTCCAGGACACCCCCGGCGTGACCCGCGACCGGGTGAGCTATCCGGCCTCCTGGAGCGGGCGGGACTTCACGCTCGTCGACACGGGCGGGTGGGAGCTGGACGCCGCCGGGATCCACGCCTCGGTCGCCCGGCAGTCGGAGGCCGCCGTCCGGGCCGCGGACGCGGTCGTGCTCGTCGTGGACGCCACGGTCGGGATCGCCGACGCGGACGCCGACATCGTCAGGCTGCTGCGCCGCTCCGGCCGACCCGTGGTCCTCGCGGCGAACAAGGTGGACTCGGCGGTCCAGGAGTCGGACGCCGCCGTCCTGTGGGGGCTCGGCCTGGGCGAGCCGCACCCCGTCTCGGCTATGCACGGCCGAGGGATGGGGACCCTGCTCGACGCCGTCCTCGCGGCTCTGCCCGAAGAGTCGGCGGCGGCCGGCCCATCGCCGGCCGGCGGGCCCCGCCGCATCGCGATCCTCGGGCGCCCCAACGTCGGCAAGTCCTCGCTCCTCAACCGCCTGGCGCAGGCCGAGCGCGTGGTCGTCGACCCCCTGGCGGGCACGACCCGGGACCCGGTGGACGAGACCGTCGAACTGGACGGGCGCCCGTGGACGTTCGTCGACACCGCGGGCGTCCGCCGCCGCGTCCGCCAGGCGAAGGGCGCGGACTTCTACGCCTCGCTGCGCACGCAGGCGGCGCTGGAGAAGGCCGAGCTCGGGCTGGTCCTCCTGGACGCCTCCGAGCCCCTCACCGAGCAGGACGTGCGCGTCATGCAGCAGGTGATCGACGCCGGGCGGGCGCTCGTGCTCGTATGCAACAAATGGGATCTCGTCTCCGGCGACCGCCGCGCCGAACTGGACCGGGAGATGGAGCGCGAACTCGTCCAGATCCGCTGGGCCGAGCGAGTCAACCTGTCGGCCAAGACGGGGTGGCACGCCAACAGGCTCACCCGCGCCATGCAGACCGCGCTCGACTCGTGGGACAGGCGGATCCCCACGGGGCGGCTCAACTCCTTCCTCGGCGAGCTGGCCGCCGCGCATCCCCATCCCGTCCGCGGGGGCAGGCAGCCGCGGATCCTGTTCGCCACGCAGCCGAGCGTCCGCCCGCCGCGCTTCGTCCTGTTCGCCAGCGGCTTCCTGGAGGCCGGATACCGGCGCTTCATCGAGAACCGGCTGCGCGAGCGCTTCGGCTTCCCGGGGACGCCCATACAGATATCGGTGCGGGTGCGCGAGCGCAGGAAGCGCCGGTAGGGCGTCAGGGGTCGCGGCTGCCATGGCTGGCCCGCCAGCGGGCCGCTCCGTCGATGGCCGGTCGGCGGGCTAGTGCCCCGGCGGCGTCAGGTGCGCAGGACGACGTTCTCGGGCGCCTCGCCGGCGACGAGGTGTTCGGCCTGGCGGCGAAGGAGGGCTAGGAGCCTCGGGTCGCGCTTAGCCGGCAGACCGGCCATGTGCGGGGTGAGGAGGTCGGCCGCCTGCCATAGCGGGTGGTCCGCGGGCAGGGGCTCGGGGTCCACGACGTCGAGGGCGAGTCTGATGCGGCCCGCGTGCCGGACGAGCGCGTCGGTGTCGGCGACTTCGCCGCGCGCGATGTTGACGAGGAGCGCGCCGTCCCGCATGGAGCCGAGGAAGGAGTCGTCGACCATGCGGCGCGTCGCGTCGTCGAGCGGGACGGCGATCACCACGACGTCGGCGCGCGGGAGGAGCTCGCCGAGGTCCTCCCGGGAGTGGACGCGGCCGAGGTCGTCCTCGCGTTCGGATCTGGCCACGCGCAGGATGTCGACGCCGAAGGGGACGAGCCTGTCGGCGATCGCCCGGCCGACGCCCCCGGTTCCCACGATGAGCGCCGTCGAGCCCGCCATGGCCGGGACGAGGAGGCGGTTCCACGAGCCGGACGTCTGGTTGCGCGCCGCCAGGTGTATGCCGCGGAGGGCGGCGACGATGAGGCCTACGGCGAACTCGGCGGTGGGCGCCTCGCGCACGCCCGCGGCGTTGGCGACGGCGAATCCCGCGGGGGCGTGCTCGGCCGCGCCGTCGTATCCGATGGACGCCAGCTGCACGAGGGACCCCGGCTCGACGGAGTCCAGGCGCTCGAGGAGTGCGAACTCGCGGTATTCGGGGACGGCCACCATGTCGATCGCGCGGCGCGGCGCCGGCCCGTCCATGGGCCAGACGGCGACCTCGACGTCGAGGTCCCGGAAGGCCCGCGCGTATCCGCCGTCGGGCACTGACACTACGATTCTCGTCACGAAGCCATCGTAGCCGACACGCCTTCCAGGTTACTCCCCGGTTGGTGAGCTATAGTCGGAGGCCGAGGCAACAACTGCAGACAGGCGAACACACATGGGCGGTCGGACGGACAGAGTATCGTGGGACACGTTGCGGGCTTTCGTCGCGGTGTACCGCAACGGCTCGATTTCCAAGGCGGCGGATGAGCTGGGCATGGCCCCCGCGTCCGTCTCCTCGAAGATCGTCTCTCTGGAGCGGCGGCTGGGGTGCCGCCTGTTCGAGCGGACCCACGTCGGCATGGTCGCCACCGACCGCGGCAAGGATTTCGCCGATCGCGTCTCCCGGCCCGTGGACGCCCTCGCCAAGGCGGTCCACGCGGGGATCAGGCAGGCCGGCTCGGGGGAACGCACCGTGTTCATCGCCGGGCCCGCGGAGTTCCTGTCGATGGTCGTCCTGCCCCGGATCACTCAGATGCTTCCGGGCAGTCTGCGGCTCAACGTCCGCTTCGGGGTGGGCGACGAGCTCATCGAGTCGATGACCACCGGCCAGGTGGACATGATCGTCAGCACGGCGGCCCCGCGGCGGTCGGGCATCGCCTTCGAGCCGATCTTCGACGAGGAGCTCGTGCTCGTGGCCCATCCCTGCTGGACGGAGCAGGCGGCGCGGAGCATCGACACGATCCCCATCCTCGCCTACGACGCGACCCTCTCGATCGTGCGGCGCTACTGGCGGGTCGTCTTCGGGCGCCGCCCGAGCAGGCTGCGCAGGGCCGTCGTGGTGCCCGACATGAGGGTTCTGGCGGGGATCGCCGCGCGGGGGGCGGGGATGACGGTGCTGCCCAAGTACCTCGCCGAGGACCGCATCGCCAAGGGCGACCTGGTGGTGCTGCACGAGCCCGAGACTCCGCTGGTCAACACCCTGTACGTGGCCACGCGCCGCAAGGTCGCCGACCCCGACTCTGCGGTGGAGATGGTTCGCACGGCGCTCGTCGAGCTGAGCGGCAGCCGGGCGTAAAAGGGCCGGACGCCCGGTGCGGGCGGCCGCCACTTCCACCCAGCCGAAAGGCTTGCGGCCCTCGAGCCCGCGACATTCCGCAGCCGGATCTCGCTCGGCCGGAACATGGCCCTTCCGCCCGGATTCCCGCGTCCATCATAATTCCCACGTCCACCATACATACGTGTTATCATGTATGTATGAAACGAAGTGCTGACGACGCGGCGATGACGCGTCGGGCGCTGCTCGCGGCAGCGCTGGAATCCTTCGAGGCGAAGGGGTGGCGGGGGGCAACGTTCGACTGCATCGCTGAGCGGGCGGGGGTGACGCGGGGCGCCCTGCACCACCACTTCCGGTCGAAGGGCGACCTTCTGGCCGAGGCGCTGGAGTGGGGGTGGTCCGAGTACGCCAGCCGTCTCTTCGACGGCTCCGGCCGGCCCACCGATCCCCGCGAATGGCTGGAATCCCTCCTGAAGGAGTTCGTCACGCTGCTGCACGGCGACCAACGCTTCCGGGCTCTGGCCTCCACGACCGTGCTCGTGGCCCCTCAGGCGATGAACGACGGCGCGCACGGCAGCGCGCGCAAGCACGACGCGATGGACGCCTGGCGGGATCGCATCCTCGCCGCGCTCGACGGGACCCGGCCGTCCACCTCGCCCCGGACGGCCGCGGGCCTGGTCCTCGTGCTCCTCCAGGGGCTCACCGTCACGGCGGTGACCCGTCCCGACGACCTTCCGCAACCCGTCGAGCTCGACGCGGCGGCCGCCGCTCTGACGAGGGGGTTGCTCACGTAGAAAGACACTGACGTTTCCATGACAACCGATACGACAACCGATCGAATCTCACGCCGGGTGAACGTCTCGCCCGGCCGGGCGACGGCGGTGGCCGCCGCCGTCCTGTTCACCGACATGCTCCTGCACGGCCTGGCGATCCCCGTCCTGCCGCTTCTTCCCGCGGTGCTCGAACAGGGGAGCGCCGCCACGGGGATCCTCTTCGCCTCCTACGCGGTGGCGATGATCGTCTCGACCCTGTTCGCCGGCCGCATCGTCGACCGGCGGGGCCCCAAGATGCCGCTCGTGGCCGGCCTGGTCGTCCTGACCGGAGCCACGCTGCTGTTCTCGGCGGGAGGGCCGTACTGGCTTCTCCTCCTCGCGCGCTTCGCGCAGGGGATCGCCGGCGGCATGTCGTGGGTGGCGGCGCTCTCGCTCATCGCCGCCACGACCGGCTTCGAGCGGCGCGGCCAGATGATGGGCGTCGCACTGTCGACGATCTCCCTGGGCGTGCTCGTCGGCCCGCCCCTGGCCGGGTTCCTCGTCGACGCCTTCGGCGCGGCCTCGCCGTTCTACGTCGCCGCCGCCGTCGCGGCCCTCGATCTGGCGGCCCTGCTCTGCCTGGTCCCGGGGTCGCCCCGGCAGACCGACGATCCCGCCGGGCCGCTGGCGGTCCTCAAGGTCCCCGGCTCCTCGGCGATCGTCGTCACCATCGCCATCGGCGCAGCGGTCCTCGCGGCCGTGCAGCCCGTCCTGCCGGGGCATCTGGGCGGGCGCGCGTCCAGCACGGCGATAGGCCTCCTGTTCGGGGTGGCCGCGCTGGCGGGCATCGTCGCCAATCCCGTCGTCGGGCGTTTCGTGGCGGGGACATCGCCGCGCGTGCTCATCGGGGCCGGCGTCGCCATGGTGGCCGCGGCCCTTCTGGTGATCGGATGGGCCGGCAACCTCTGGCAGACGGGCGTCGGGATGGCCCTGCTCGGGATCTCCTCCGCGCTGCTGCTCGCCCCGGCGACCACCCTCATGAGCGAGCAGGGCTTCCGGTCGCAGCCGCCCACGCTGGGAGGCTCGTTCGCCCTGTACAACCTCGCCTACGCGGCGGGCCTGGCGGCCGGGCCGCTGCTGACGGGCTTCGGCGTCCAGGAAGTCGGGTTCGCCGCCGCCATGGTGATCGCCGCCGGCGTCCTCGCCGTGTTCGGCAGCCTCTCCCTGGTCTGGATGCCCCGTCCGAGTTCGGGGGAGTAGCCCGCCGCCGGCGTCGACGCCTTTCGCGCTCACCCGTTCGGCCGTCCTGGTTTTGAATGCACTCCGATTGAAAGCGGGATTCGCCTGATCGGCTGTGACAGGCGCCTTTGAAAGCAGGTCACATGGCCGGTGACGCCGCGACAGTGCGATCGCTCGGAGATCCGAGCGGTGCATGAAGCCTGTGGGGTCCCCTTTGAAAGAACAGGGACCCCACAGGAAATTCGGACGGATATGCGGCAGGAAAATAGGCCTGAAAAAGCCCTAGTTCGCTGCGCTTTGGAAAATTAAGGCCGGTGATGTATTCTCTATCCGGTAGCAACGGGCTGTGGCGCAGTTTGGTAGCGCACTTGACTGGGGGTCAAGGGGTCGTGGGTTCAAATCCCGCCAGCCCGACCACGGGGACGCATATCCAAATTCTAGGTTTGTCTCCTAAGCGGGAAATTATGTTCGAAAACAACGACTCCTTTAGTAGAGGAGTTTGTTTTGCATGGCGTCATCTTGAAGGATCCAAAGCTGTAAAATCATTTTTAAATAATTTAGGAGCAAAGGATCTGTGAATTAACCATGAAATTTCGATCATTCAAATCTTATTACATGTCAAATAATGCATCAGTACGCAAACAGTTCATACATACGTTACAATATTTTAATTGTTTTAATTATCGTCTATTAGTTTTATTCATATTAGGAATATTATCATCAATTCTTGCTGTTATGGTACCGCTTGTATTTGCTTCTATTGTAGATTCAACTGCCGACTTATTAAGAAAAAATGCCACATTACAATATATACTTAGCTGGAATGGCATAATTAAATATATTTTAGCTTTTGCAGTTTCAATGTTTATCAGTGATATATTTAAAATATTATATGGTAAACAAACAATTAGTTTAACAAATAAGATAATAATTAAAGCTAAAACAGCATTATGTAATTCTATTATTCCTATAAATGAAAATAATGTTAATGAAAGAAGTCAAGTTGCATATATAATCACTTCAGATTGTCAAAATTTGAGTGATTTATATAGTACGCCTCTTACTACTGTAATTTCTGACTTAATTGATACTTTTTGCATGTGCATTGTTATTTATTTCATTAGTTGGGAAGCGCTCTTATTCCTTTTGCTTCCAATGTTTCCCATCTTTTTTATAGCTAAAAAGGCGGGCGAAAAACAAAGACAGTTAGCTACTTCAATTCGTAATGAGGAAACAAATTTATCTCGTCATGCAGATGATACTGTTACAAATTGGGTAACTGTAAGACTTTTTAATGGTATTAAAAAAGAAAATAGGAAAACTACAAACTATATAACGGCAATTAATCACTATATGTCACAAGCGAACTTTAATTTAGCTAAATTAATGTTAAATGTTAGTATTTTACGTATATTAGCAATATCCACCGCCTTATGCTTTATTACTTTTTTAGCGGCCTTAGGGAAAATACAACTTGGATTCATAGCCACTTTAATGCTCTATTTATCTAAATTTTATTCTCCAGCTATAAATCTGTCTAAAGCGTACCAGAATGTGCAAAAAGGCGCAGTTTCAGCAAATAATATAATTCAATATTTGAATAGAACTGAAAAAGAAGAAAAATACTATAATATAAATTATACATCAAGAAAACATATTAAAAAACAAATTAAGCAAGCGAAAGAATTGTCATGGAAAAATTTGAAAATTACTATGCCGAATAAACGAATTTTGACCTTGCCTGATGTGAACATGAAGAAAAACGGATTGATACTAATTGAAGGAAAGAGTGGGTCAGGAAAATCTACTTTCCTCCGCTCTTTGTTAGGAATCGGTTATTTACCATCGTCAGGCAGTTTTATGTGGAATGGAGAAAATTTAAATGATTTAAATATTATAGATAGATTCAACATCTTTTCTTATGCTGGCCAAGAGAATTCTATATTCAATGGTTCTATTATGGAATCTATAACATATCCGCATGCGATTGATGGAAATATAGGTGTAAGAGCGCGGGCAAATCTTTGCAGAGTTTCGCTTTCATATTTGGAAAATCGTGTTATGTCTTCAACTAATCAGACTTTATCATTCGGAGAGGGACGCAGAATAGTTTTAGCTAGAGCTTTGACACGAATCGCTCCTGTACTTATAACTGATGAAGTCACTTCAAATTTGGATCCTTCTTCTAAAATGATCATCGAAAATATTTTACTAGAAGAGAGTTTAAAACGCATAGTATTAGTTGCAGCACATGGAGCTAGTAAATTGCTAGTCGAAAATGCTTACTTGATCATTCGGTTTAGCTAATAATTTATACTAAATTTATTTGATGGAGTACATCGTCTCCGCGAAAGCGGACGACTCGGAAGGGCGGTCGGCGCTCCTCATCGGGCGTACTCTGATCGCCGAGGCAAGGCGCCACTGGCCGGATTCACCATGACGGCTCCGACGGGGCACGGTTGCACGATCGAAGGCGTCCCGCGAGTTCAGGCTGCGGATCGCCCCGCCCGACGGGCGCGTCGTCCACGGCGTCGAGCGCAGAGGCCGCCTGCTGTGTTGCAAAATGACCGCCTCCCGATTGGTCGGATCGACTCCGCTCCCTCCTGCCGGCGGGCTGTCCCCGCTCCGTGCGCGGTCCGGCGGGATGCGTGTATGGAACTCACGCCGAGCATGACGCCCGAACAGACCTTGGAGCCGGGGCGGCGGAAGGAGGGTAGGGACGTTCGAAACTGCGTCGAAACGTTGCAGTCGAGAAGATTCGCCCCCTAACCGGCGGGCAACCTAGATCTCGGACCCGGCGAATCGAGCCCGGACGGCGTATCATTGAGTCGGTTTACGCCGAACTCACGGACAAGGGGAGAGCTGATGTGACGACGCCGTGACTGTCAGCCAAGAATACCGCCGCTCACCTCGGCATCGCATGAGATTGCCGACGGCGGACTCCTCCCGAATAGCCGCTAGCACGCCCGCCTCACGGCAGACGTCGGTGGCCCGCCGTATTCTCTTCCACTGCCCTCAGCGATATCGGGCAAGTGGGAACAACAGTTTTCGCGGAGTATCATGAGGGCGATACTCACCGCAACCCCCGGAGGTCTAGGACATGCCCATCATCGATAATGTCAACGAACTCCTCGGAGACGATC
>RBWB01583260.1_pt1 | contig 12399 bp, 6 predicted proteins | sample 2014201 | NCBI WGS metagenome assembly RBWB01 (sample SAMN10133834, study PRJNA383868) | Human oral metagenome, whole genome shotgun sequencing project. | isolation source: supragingival plaque isolated from 88 juvenile twins | host: Homo sapiens | place: Australia
AGTTATAGCAATATGTGTGAGAGTACATCGTTACGGAAAGGAGCGGCCTCGGTTTCTTTTCTTGAGTAACGTCTGTCGAGCAAAAAAATCCCGCCGACCATCGGGAAGAAGGTCGGCGGGAGAAGAGGAGTGACTGCGCGGCATGTCGGTGTCGGCAGCGAGAGGAGGCGTTCAGCCCCTCGAATTATGCTTGCTGCTTGTGCTTCAAGACGAGGGCATCGATGACGGCAATGGCCACGATGTTGACAATGTCGCGGGGCGAAGCATCGAAGTCGGTGAAGTGGATGGGCTTGTTCAGTCCCATCTGGATGGGGCCAATCACTTCGCCGTCGTCGGCCAGCGACTTGATCATCTTGTAGGACGAGTTGGCAGCAGAGAGATTGGGGAAGACGAGGGTGTTGACATCGAGCCCTTTGAGTCGGGTGAAGGGATATTTCTCATCGCGTGCTTCACGGTCGAGGGCAAAGTTCACCTGCATTTCGCCGTCGATGGCCAAGTCGGGGTGTTCGGCTTGAAGTTCGGCCACCACCTGCGCCATCTGGGCAGCGCTGCCTTCGCTGTCGGTGCCGAAGTTGGAGTAGCTGATCATGGCGATGGCAGGCGTGCGGTTGAAGAAGCGGGCCGCCGAAGCCGAAAGGAGGGCGATGTCGCGCAGGGCCTCTTTGGAGGGGTGGCGGTTGATGAGGGTGTCGGCCACGAAGAGGATGCCCTTCTTGGTGTTGACCACGTGCATGGTGCCGAAGTGGTGGTAGGGGGCGCGCACACCGATGACCTCTTTGGCCACCTTGATGGTGTTGGAGTATTTGGTGTAGATGCCGGTGATGAGGGCTTCGGCATCGCCCATTTCGACCATCATCATACCGAAGTAGTTGCGCTCGTACATCTTGTCGATGGCCTCTTGGAGGCTGTAGCCGTTGCGCTGCATGCGGTCGGCAAAGGCTTGCGCATAGCGTTGTCGCTGCGCCACGTGTTGCGGTTCGCGCATGTCGATGATTTCGCAGCCGTCGAGGTTGAGGTTGAGGTCGTCGGCCAGTTGGCGGATTTTGGCCACGTTGCCCAAGATGATGGGGTGGCAGATGCCCTCTTCCTTGGCGCGGATGGCGCCTTCGAGGACGTTGGGGTGAGTGCCTTCGGCAAAGACGACGCGGCGGGGATTGGTGCGGGCGGTGTCGATGAGGTTTTGGGCAAACTTCGTCTCCTGTCCCATGAGTTGGCGCAGTTGCTGGCGGTAGGCCTTCCAGTCGGTGATGGGCTTGCGCGCCACGCCACTCTCCATGGCAGCGCGGGCCACGGCCATCGACACTTCGGTGACGAGACGGGGGTCGACGGGTTTGGGGATGAAGTATTCCGGTCCGAAGGTGAAATGGCGCACGTTGTAGGCACGATTGACGATGTCGGGCACGGGACGCTTGGCGAGGTCGGCAATGGCCTGCACGGCGGCAAGCTTCATCTCCTCGTTGATGGCGCTGGCGGCGGTGTCGAGCGCTCCGCGGAAGATGTAGGGGAAGCCGATGACGTTGTTGATTTGGTTGGGATAATCGGTGCGGCCGGTGGACATGAGCACATCGGGGCGCGCTTCTTTGGCGGCCTCGTAGGTGATTTCGGGCACGGGATTGGCCAGGGCGAAGATGATGGGCTGGTCGGCCATGGAGCGCACCATGTCCTGCGAGAGGACGTTGCCTTTGGAAAGGCCGACGAAGACATCAGCTCCATTGACGGCCTCGGCCAAGGTGGTGACATCGGTGCGACTGGTGGCAAACTCGCGCTTCTGGGCGTTGAGGTCGGTGCGGTCGGCACGGATGACGCCTTTGGAGTCGAGCATCACGATGTTTTCCTTCTTCGCTCCGAAGGCACAATAGAGGCGTGTGCAACTGATGGCTGCTGCCCCGGCGCCGTTGATGACGATGCGTACCCGGCTGATGTCCTTGCCGGCCACGTCGAGGGCGTTGATGAGCCCAGCGCACGAGATGATGGCCGTGCCGTGCTGGTCGTCGTGCATCACGGGGATGTCGAGTTCTTCTTTGAGTCGGCGCTCGATTTCGAAGCATTCGGGCGCCTTGATGTCTTCGAGGTTGATGCCTCCGAAGGTTGGGGCGATGGCCTTGACGGCTTGGATGAAGCGCTCGGGGTCCTTCTCGTCCACTTCGATGTCGAAGGCATCGACGCCGGCATAAATTTTGAACAGCAGGCTCTTGCCCTCCATCACGGGTTTGCCGCTCACGGCCCCGATGTCGCCGAGTCCGAGCACGGCAGTGCCGTTGGAGATGACGGCCACGAGGTTGCCCTTGTTGGTGTAGCGGTAGGCATCGTCGGGGTTCTTTTGGATTTCGAGGCAGGGTTCGGCCACTCCGGGGGAGTAGGCGAGCGAAAGGTCGGTCTGTGTGCTGTAAGGCTTGGTGGGAACGACTTCAATCTTTCCTGGTTTGCCTTGTGCGTGATAAGCCAAGGCAGCTTCTTTGGTCACTTTTACCATAGTTTCAGTGTTTGTTGCAGGATTGTGCTATATTATTGAGTGCAAAAGTACTATTTTTTGCGGAAAGCCTCTTATAAATAAGTGTGTCATTCCTCGAGAAGCCTTGCGAAATGTCAAAAAACACCGTGCACACTCAAAACCAAAGCGCCGATGAGCGTTTCCATTGCCGAGAATTTTGTAATTTTGCAGCAAAAGTACAACTATTATGCCGCAACTCACTCCACACGCTGTCGAAACGCGGCAGCGCATCATTCTGCAAGCCGTGCAAGCCTTTCGCGAAAAAGGGCTGCGAGACGTGCGCATGGACGACATTGCCCACGCTCTGAAAATCTCGAAGCGCACGCTCTATCAACTCTTCAGCGACAAGGAAGCGCTCGTCATTGCCACTATCGAACACGACCACGCCGAATTTGAAAAGTTTATGGAAGCGAAGACGCAAGAGACACAGAACGTGCTCGAACTCTTCTTCTGCCTCATCGAATATCGCATGAAGAGCGTCAAAGACTGTTCGCCCTGCTTCTTCAGCGACCTCAACCGATATCCGCGCTTGGTCGAATGCCTCGATAGCAAACAAGCATTGGCCATCGAATCCAACCTCAAACTTTTGTTGCGCGGTGTGGAAGAGGGTTTGTTCCTGCCGATGTTTGACTACCGCTTTATATTGGAAACCATGCACACCCAGGTGCGCAATGTCCTCAACGACGAGCGTTTTGCCGACCAAACCTTCAACCACTGTTTTCTCTGCTTGGTCATCGTCACCTTGCGCGGTTGTGCCACACTGCGCGGCATCGAACTCATCGACCGCTTCATGCAGGAACACGAACTCTGCTGATTTCGCCTCCCATGTCCTCTACCGAACAATACACCGTCTTGGGCGAAAAGCCCGTGGGCGCTCTCCTGCTCCAATATGCCCTGCCGGCCATCATCGCCATGATGGCCTCGTCGCTCTACAACATTGTCGATGGCATCTTCATCGGGCAGGGTGTGGGTGCCGACGCCATCACCGGCCTTGCGCTCACCAATCCGCTCATGGCCATCTCGGCCGCCTTTGGTGCGATGGTGGGTGTGGGCGGCGCCACGCTGATGAGTGTGCGCCTCGGTCAGCAAGACTATGAGTCGGCGCGCAAAATCTTGGGCAACGTGGTGCTGCTCAACAGCCTCTGCGGACTCCTCTTTCAGGTGGGTGTCTATCTCTTTCTCGACCCCATCTTGCGCTCCTTTGGTGCGAGCGATGCCACCTTGCCCTATGCGCGGGAGTTCATGCACATCATCCTTCTGGGCAACATCTTCACCCATCTCTTCTATGGACTGAACGCCCAACTGCGCTCCACCAACCGTCCCCGACTGGCCATGTACTCCACCTTCGGCAGTGTCTTCATCAATGCCGCTTTCTGTGCCCTCTTCATCTTCGGCTTCGGCTGGGGCATTTCGGGCGCTGCCCTCGCCACGGTGCTGGCGCAGGTGTCGATGCTCTGCTGGCAAATCTATCTTTTTTCCAACAAGAAAGACCCCATTCATCTCTCGCTCGACATCCTCCGCCCTCACTGGCGCATCATGCGCGAGTCCATCCTCATCGGATTGCCGCAGTTTTTGGTCAATTCCTGCACAGCCTTGGTGGGCATCATCATCACTCGTTCCATGGCCGAATATGGCGGCGACACTGCCGTGGGCGCCTATGGCATCATCGCCCGTCTGCTCACGCTCATTGTCTTCATTGTGATTGGACTGAATCAAGGCATGCAACCCATTGCCGGCTACAACTTCGGTGCGCAGAAGATGGACCGCGTGGCGCGCGTGGTGCAGTACACCATCATCGCCGCCACCTGCGTCACCACACTGGGATTTGTCGTGAGCCAACTCTTTGCCACAACCTGCGTTTCGGCCTTTGCCAAGGACGCTCCGCAACTCGTGGAGCGCGCGGCCACGGGTTTGCGCATCGCGATGATTATGTTCCCCTTCGTCGGGATGCAGATTGTTTCCACCGCCTTTTTCCAAAGCATAGGTCAGCCCGGCAAGAGCATCTTCCTTTCGCTCACACGGCAAATGATTTTCCTCATCCCCTGCCTGCTGATCCTGCCCCACTTCTTTGACGACCCCGAACTGGGCGTGTGGTTCTCCATGCCCATTGCCGACTTGGTGGCGACGCTCCTTTCCGGTCTCTTGCTCTATCGCCAAATCCGCCAATTCAAGCGGAGCGCTGCATAGCCTTTCTCCCTTCTCTCCAACCCTCAACCCTCACTTTTTGTATGGACAACACGCCTTTTGTCATCAACATCGGTCGCCAGCTGGGCAGCGGCGGTTCCGAGATTGCCAAACGCCTTGCCGAGCGCTTCGGCATTGCCTGCTACGACAAAGAAATTCTCTCCAAAGCGGCCGAAGAAAGCGGCTTGAGTCCCCACGTCTTTGAGCGGTCGGACGAGAAGAAAGGTTTCTTCCGCTCGGTCATCAGTGTGGTGCAGCCCTTCATCGGTGGTGGGGGCGACTTCTACAACAACCAACTGAGCGACGAAAATCTCTTCACCCTCCAAAGCCGCGTCATCCAGAAAGTGGCAGCCGACCGATCGTGCATCTTTGTGGGGCGCGTGGCCGACTACATCCTGCGCCATCATCCACGCCATGTCAACATCTTTGTGGCCGCCGACCTCGACGACCGCCTGCGTTGCATCATGGAGCGCTGTGGGGTGGACAAGAAGGCAGCGCGCGACATCATCGAAGACAGCGATGAGCAACGCTCCGACTACTACAATTTCTACTCCTCCGGCACGTGGGGCAGCGCCGACACCTACGACCTCTGCATCAACGTTTCGGCCCTCGGACTTGACGCCACGGTGCGCTTCATCTCTGCTTTTGTGGAAGAAAAACTCGGTATTCATTAGCCCGAATTTGTCCTTTCCCTGATTAAAACGTAATTTTGCACATTGAACTCAAAATCTTTTTCTTACGAATATGTCAGCAAGCAACGTTCGCGTGCGTTTCGCACCCTCGCCCACCGGCCCGCTCCACATCGGTGGAGTGCGCACAGCACTCTATAACTACCTCTTTGCCCGCCAGCACGGCGGCAAACTCATTTTCCGCATCGAAGACACCGACTCCAACCGCTTTGTGCCCGGTGCAGAGGAATACATCATCGAGTCCTTCCGCTGGCTCGGCATCGACTTTGACGAAGGGGTGACTTTCGGCGGCGACAAAGGCCCTTATCGCCAGAGCGAACGCCGCCACATCTACAAGAAATATGTCGACCAACTTCTGGCCGAAGGAAAAGCCTACATCGCTTTCGACACCCCCGAACAGCTCAACGAGAAGCGCGAACAAATCCCCAACTTCCAATACGACGCCACGACGCGCGGCATGATGACCAACTCCCTCACGCTCGATGCGGCCGAGGTGGAAGCCCGCATTGCCCGCGGCGACCAGTATGTGGTGCGCTTCAAAATAGAACCGGGTGAGGACGTCCACGTCGACGACATCATCCGCGGCGATGTCGTCATCAATTCCTCCATCCTCGATGACAAAGTGCTCTACAAGAGTGCCGACCAACTCCCCACCTATCACTTGGCCAACATTGTGGACGACCACTTGATGGAAATCTCCCACGTGATTCGCGGTGAAGAGTGGTTGCCCTCTGCGCCCCTCCATGTGCTGCTTTATCGCGCCTTCGGATGGGCCGACACGATGCCCCGATTTGCCCACCTGCCCCTCTTGCTCAAGCCTACCGGCAACGGCAAACTCTCGAAGCGCGACGGCGACAAACTGGGCTTTCCGGTGTTCCCTCTCGAATGGCACGGCGAAGACAGCACCGTCAGTGCAGGCTATCGTGAAAGCGGCTATCTGCCACAGGCCGTGGTGAACTTCCTCGCCCTCTTAGGTTGGAATCCCGGCGACGACACCGAATTGCTCTCGATGGACGAACTCATCCAAAAGTTCGACTTGTCGAAATGCTCCAAAGCCGGCGCCAAGTTTGACTATGTCAAGGGCTGGTGGTTCAACCGCGAATACCTCCTCGCCACGCCGGCCTTGAAGTTGGCCCCCTCCTTCGTCGACCTCCTCGCACAGCACGGCATCACCACCACTGCCGAACGTGCGGCAGCCGTCATCGACATGATGAAGACGAAAAATGTGGAGTACGTCGACGCCCAAAGCGGACAGACCAAAAAGCGCAGCGTGAGCTTCATTGCCGACCTCTGGCCGCTCTGCGACTTCTGCTTCATCGCCCCCACGTCATTCGACCGCGAAGACAAGTTTGTCAAGAAAAACTGGAAAGACGACTCGGCCGCCGTGATGAGCGAAGTGGCCCGCCTGCTCGAAGGGCTCGACGACTTCGGCGTAGAAGCCCAAAAGGCCGTCATCGACCCTTGGTGCGAAGCCACCGGAGCCAAACCTTGGAACGCATGGCGTGTGGCGCTCGTGGGCGAAGGCAAAGGCCCCGACATGTATGAGTTGTCGGCCTTCTTGGGCAAAGAAGAGACGCTCCGCCGCATCCGCTTTGCCATCGACAACCTCTAATTCCCGACAACCCCTCTCCTCAGTCTATGTACAGTTTCGGCATTTATCTCTATGCCTTCATCGTGCGCCTGCTCGCCTGCTTCGGCCATCGGAAAGCCGGACTGATGGTGCGCGGCCAGCACGAAACGTGGCGCATCCTCCGCCACCAAATCCGCGAGGGCGAACGCTACGTGTGGTTTCACGCCGCTTCGCTGGGCGAGTTTGAGCAAGGGCGGCCGCTCATGGAGCGCCTGCGCAGCGAGCAACCCGACTGCAAAATCCTGCTCACCTTCTTCTCCCCTTCGGGCTACGAAGTGCGCAAAAACTACGATGTGGCCGATGTGGTGTGCTACCTGCCTTTCGACACCCCCACGGCGGTACGTCGTTTTATCAAAGCAGCACAACCCGAAATGCTTGTGCTGATTAAGTACGAGTTCTGGCGCAACTACATCGATGTGCTCCACCGCCGCCACATCCCCATCTACAGCGTGAGCAGCATCTTCCGCTCCAACCAAGTGTTCTTCCGCTGGTACGGCCGCAACTACGCCCGTTGCCTGCGCCGCATCACTCACTTTTTCGTGCAAAACGAGGTTTCGCGCCGCCTCCTCGCCACCATCGGTGTGACAGACAACGTGACCATTGTGGGCGACACGCGTTTCGACCGCGTGCTCGACATCCACCGCGCTGCACGCCCCCTGCCGCTGGTCGAAGCCTTTGCCGCCGACCACTGCGTGCTGGTGGCAGGAAGCACCTGGGCGCCCGACGAGGACATCCTCATCGACTATTTCAACCGCCATCCCGAACTGCGCCTTGTCATCGCCCCCCACGTGGTGAGCGAACAGCACCTTGCCGAAATCGAACAAAAGATGGAGCGCCCCGTGGTGCGCTACTCCCACACCACACCCGAGGAAGCCGCCCGCTACGACTGCCTCATCATCGACAACTACGGACTGCTCTCCTCCATCTATCGCTACGCCCGCGTGGCCTACATCGGCGGCGGATTTGGCGTGAGCATCCACAATGTGCCCGAAGCGGCGGTCTACGGTGTGCCGGTGGTGTTCGGGCCGAACAACAAGAAGTTTCGCGAGGCCCAAGACCTTCTCTCCCTCGGCGGTGCGTTTGAAATCCATACGGCCGACGATTTCAACGCCCTCCTCGATGATTTCTCCGCCCATCCCGATCGCGTCGATGCTGCCGGCCGTGCTGCCGGCACTTACATCCACGACAATGCCGGTGCCGGCGACATCATTTTCCGACACATTTGGGGCTGACCGCCTCCGCCCCTTTTTCAAAAGAAGCACCTCAGGGTGCTTCTTTTTTTGTAATAGAAGAAAAGGAAGGGTCTCGACCATATCCTTATCGACCAGGCAACCGATATTCGCCCCCGTTGGGGACGCACGACTATGCACTCGTGTTCCGTAGGCGAGGAGGACGAAGGACGACCAACCTACGGAACACTTTTTGTATAGAGGCAGCGGTGCCGCATCGTTATCCCGGAGAATTTTCAACGTGATGAAAAAGAATTTTCAACGTGGTGAAAAAGAATTTTCAACGTGGTGAAAAAGAATTTTCAACGTGGTGAAAACTCCACCGGCTCAGAAGAAAAAAACAACGCGAAGCCTTGTAGGCGAAAGTCCGGCCATCGCAGATTTGTTTTTTCCCTAAGAAGAATGCAAAAGAAAGGCACGGCATTTCTCTAAACACTCAAAAATGCGTACCTTTGCGCTATCATTCATCAAATTCCTTCCCCCATGATTTTCTTTTTCCGTACTCCTACGAAAAGCATCATTGCCACAGGTGTCGACCACGCACTCTCGAGCGATGAAGTTCAAAAACTCTGTTGGCTCTATGGCGAGGCCGAATTGTGCAACGAGTCTGTGCTCAGCGGCTGGTTTGTCGGCCCGCGCCGCGAGATGATCACGCCGTGGAGCACCAATGCCGTGGAAATCACGCAAAACATGAACCTCACCGGCATCAGTCGCATTGAGGAATTCTTCCCCGTGGAATCTGCCGAGGCCGACCACGACCCGATGCTGCAACGTATGTACGACGGACTGGATCAAGACATCTTCACCATCCATCACGAACCGGCCAAAATCCAGACCGTAGAAAACTTGGAAGCCTACAACGAACAGGAAGGACTTGCCCTCTCTCCTGCCGAAATCGACTATCTCCACGGCGTGGAACGTCAGTTGGGACGTCCGCTGACCGACTCTGAAATTTTCGGGTTTGCCCAACTCAACTCCGAACACTGCCGGCACAAAATCTTCGGAGGTACTTTCATCATCGATGGCGAGGAGAAAGCATCAAGCCTCTTTGCCCTCATCAAGAAGACCACACAGGAAAATCCCCATCACATTCTTTCGGCCTACAAGGACAATGTAGCGTTTTCAGCAGGTCCTGTGGTAGAACAATTTGCTCCGAAAGAACACGCCACCAGCGATTATTTCGTGATTCGCGACATCGAAAGCGTCATTTCCCTCAAAGCCGAAACCCACAATTTCCCTACCACCGTCGAGCCTTTCAATGGAGCATCGACCGGTACGGGAGGTGAAATCCGCGACCGTATGGGGGGCGGTGTCGGAAGTTGGCCCATCGCCGGAACGGCAGTGTACATGACGGCCTATCCCCGCCTTGAAGGAGGCCGTCCTTGGGAAAACCAAATGCCGGCACGTGAATGGCTCTACCAAACACCCCGACAAATCCTCACCAAAGCCTCCAACGGTGCTTCCGACTTCGGCAACAAGTTCGGTCAGCCCCTCATCACAGGCTCCGTGCTCACCTTCGAACATGAAGAAAACGGTGAGAAATATGCCTACGACAAAGTGATTATGCTGGCCGGCGGCGTAGGCTACGGCACAAAGCGCGACTGCTTGAAAGGCACACCTGAAAAAGGCAACAAAATCGTTGTGGTGGGTGGCGACAACTACCGCATCGGATTGGGCGGCGGTTCGGTGTCGAGTGTAGACACCGGTCGCTACGCTTCGGGCATTGAACTGAATGCCGTGCAGCGTGCCAACCCCGAAATGCAGAAACGTGCCAACAACTTGGTGCGTGCCCTCTGCGAAGAAGAAATCAATCCCGTGGTTTCCATCCACGACCACGGCAGTGCGGGACACGTCAACTGTCTTTCCGAGTTGGTCGAGGAGTGCGGCGGGGTCATCGACATGGCACAACTCCCCATCGGCGACACCACCCTCTCCGCCAAAGAAATCATTGCCAACGAGAGTCAGGAACGCATGGGCTTCCTCATCAAAGAGGAACACCTCGACCACGTGCGCCGCATTGCCGAGCGCGAACGTGCACCGATGTACGTAGTGGGCGAAACCACCGGCGATGCGCATTTTGCCTTTGAACAAGCCGACGGCGTGCGTCCTTTCGACCTTGATGTGGCACAGATGTTCGGCCACTCTCCCAAGACGGTGATGGTGGACAAAACTGTCGAACGCCGCTATGCAGACGTAAACTATGATCCGGCACAACTCGACACTTACCTCGACCAAGTGCTGCAAATGGAAGCCGTGGCGTGTAAAGACTGGTTGACGAACAAAGTGGACCGCTCTGTCACGGGAAAAGTGGCGCACCAACAGACACAAGGTGCCTTGCAACTTCCTCTCGCCGACTGCGGTATCGTGGCACTCGACTACCGAGGACGTGCCGGTATCGCCACCGCCATCGGCCACGCCCCACAAGCCGGCCTTGCCGACCCTGCCGCAGGCTCTGTGCTCGCCGTGGCAGAGTCGCTCACCAACCTCGTTCTTGCTCCTCTCGCAGAGGGTCTGGACAGCGTGAGCCTTTCTGCCAACTGGATGTGGCCCTGCCGCTCACAGCAGGGTGAAGACGCGCGCCTCTATGCCGGAGTGGAAGCCCTCAGCGACTTCTGTTGCGCGCTCCAAATCAATGTTCCTACCGGCAAGGACTCCCTCTCGATGACGCAGCAATATCCTTCGGGCGAAAAAATCATCAGCCCGGGTACGGTTATCGTCAGCGCCGGTGGCGAAGTGAACGATGTGCGCAAGGTGGTGCGTCCTGTCATGGTGAATGATTCGGCCAGCACCCTCTACCACGTTGATTTCTCCTTCGACAGCCTTCGCTTGGGAGGTTCGGCCTTTGCTCAGAGTTTGGGTAAGGTGGGCAGCGACGTTCCCACGGTGAAAAATCCCGAATACTTCCGCGATGCCTTCAACAGCCTCCAGCAGTTGGTGCAAGAGGGTGTGCTTCTCGCCGGCCACGACATCAGCGCCGGTGGTCTCATCACGGCCGCTCTCGAAATGTGTTTTGCCAACGTCGAAGGCGGTTTGTCGTTGCAACTCGATGCCTTTGCCGACCACGACCTGGTGAAAGTTCTCTTTGCCGAAAATCCGGCTTTGCTCGTTCAGGTGAGCGATACGCAGCGGGATGCATTTGAGTCGCTGCTCACAGCCCAAGGCATTGCCTTTGCCCCCATCGGCCGCCCCTGTGCCGAACGCCGCATCTTTGTCGAAAAGGACGGCCAATCGCACACCTTCGACATCGACCGGTTGCGTGACGTTTGGTACAGCACTTCCCACCTCCTCGACACCAAACAGAGTTTCAACGGCAAGGCCGAAGAACGCTTTGAAAACTATAAGCAGCAGCCTCTCCACACCCATTTCCATCCCGCTTTCAACGGCAGTTTTGAAAGTCTCGGCATCAGCCCCGACCGCCGCACGCCGTCGGGTGTGAAAGCCGCCATCATCCGTGAGAAGGGTACCAATGGCGAACGCGAAATGGCTTATGCACTCTATCTCGCGGGATTTGACGTGAAAGATGTCACGATGACCGACCTCATCACCGGTCGCGAAACGCTCGACGACATCCACATGATTGTCTTCTGCGGCGGGTTCTCCAACAGCGATGTGCTGGGTTCGGCCAAAGGCTGGGCAGGTGCATTCCTCTACAACCCCGTGGCCAAAGCCACTCTCGACCGCTTCTACGCCCGTCGCGACACCCTCTCTTTGGGTGTGTGCAACGGCTGCCAATTGATGATCGAACTCGGTCTGATTCATCCCGACCATTCGCCCCGTCCTCACATGCTCCACAACGACAGCCACAAGTTTGAAAGCGGATTTGTGGGCGTGAAGGTACAGCCCAATCAAAGCGTGATGCTGGCTTCGCTCTCGGGCGATGAACTGGGCATTTGGGTGGCACACGGCGAAGGTAAATTCTCGCTTCCCCTTGCCGAAGATCAGTATAACGTGGTACTCAAATACAGTTACGAGGGTTATCCCGCCAATCCCAATGGTTCGGACTATGGCGTGGCCGGTATCGTCAGTGCCGACGGCCGCCATTTGGCCATGATGCCTCACTTGGAACGTGCCTTCCTCCCCTGGCAAACGCCTTACTATCCTGCCGACCGCCGCAACGACGACTGCACACCTTGGCTCGAAGCCTTTGTCAATGCCCGCCGTTGGGTGGAAAGCCAT
>RBWB01583268.1_pt1 | contig 12382 bp, 8 predicted proteins | sample 2014201 | NCBI WGS metagenome assembly RBWB01 (sample SAMN10133834, study PRJNA383868) | Human oral metagenome, whole genome shotgun sequencing project. | isolation source: supragingival plaque isolated from 88 juvenile twins | host: Homo sapiens | place: Australia
TTCACAATTGCTCGCTCCTCCTGCTCAAATTAAGAAAAAAGTAAAAGAAATGATCAATGCTTTTGGCAAAGACCTCTACATCGCCAACTTAGGACACGGTATCCTGCCTAATGTCCCCGTTGAAAACGCTATCGCCTTTGTTGAAGCTGTAAAAAACTTTTAGACAACAGTAAATTCTAAAATAACTCTTAGTTAATATTTTTCAAACATGTTAAGTATACTTTCCTTATTATCAATCCGTGTTTTTAAATCTATTGCCCTATATTAAAATTCTATTTTTCTTTATAATTAAAACATTATCTTTCTCACCAGCGGTTCCTTGAACTTAATTAAAATATATACCTTTCTTAAAAATATTTTTTAACTCATTAGACCTTATTGTTAGAGAAGAATCTACAATTAAAGTATTTTTTTACTTCACATTTTTTGCTTTTAACAACCTCTACACTAAATTAAATATATGTGCTTCTTCTTTATCTTTTATGACTATTTGGAAAAAAATATTTAACCACTAGAGTCTTTTCTATTTTTTATTATTAAAAATATTCCTCCTTGATATCAATATGCTAAACAACTCCACCTTTACTAAAATTTTACTTACTACTGAAACTTATAAACAAGTAACTACTAAGAACTTATTTGCTAATTAACAAATTATCCTTATTTTTGCACTCCAATTAAGTTAGATAAATATACCATGAAAATAAACGATTTATTATCTGTTGCTCAGTCATTCGGAAGTCCTGTGTATGTGTATGACGCCGAAAAAATAACCTCACAATACCAACGTCTCTCTCAGGCATTTGCCTCTGTACCTCAACTGCGTATCAACTACGCTATGAAAGCCCTTTCCAACATTTCTATTCTAAAACTAATGAAAAGCTTAGGAAGTGGGCTAGACACCGTTTCTATTCAAGAAGTTCAATTAGGACTACTCGCTGGGTTCGAACCGAAACAAATAATATTCACTCCTAACGGAGTCTCAATGAGTGAAATTGAAGAAGCAATGAACTTAGGCGTTCAATTAAATATCGACAACCTCTCTTTCTTAGAACAATTCGGCACTCAACACCCTGATGTCCCTGTATGTATACGTATCAACCCTCACGTAATGGCAGGCGGAAATAGCAAGATATCTGTAGGGCATATTGATAGTAAATTTGGCATCAGTATACACCAAATTCCCCATATCTTACGCATTGTAGAAAATACCAAAATGCACATCAATGGTATCCATATGCATACAGGTAGCGATATATTAGACATTGATGTATTCCTATATGCCGCAGAAATCCTATTTGAAACAGCTAAAAACTTCAAAAATTTACAGTTTATAGACTTCGGAAGTGGTTTTAAAGTTCCTTATAAAGAAGGTGATATACAAACTAATATAGAAGAATTAGGCGAACGACTCTCCTCCCGATTTTTAGCCTTTACCAATGAATATGGAAGAGAGCTTACCTTAGCCTTTGAACCTGGTAAATTCCTAGTAAGCGAAGCTGGTTACTTCTTAGTAAAAGTGAATGTCGTAAAACAAACTACCTCTACTGTATTTGCAGGGGTCGATACAGGTTTTAACCACCTTATACGCCCTATGTTTTATGGTGCCAACCACTACATCCAAAACATATCTAACCCCGAAGGTAAAAAACGATTCTACTCTGTAGTTGGCTATATATGCGAGACCGATACCTTCGCCTCCAATAGGCAAATTGCTGAAATTACTGAAGGTGATATCCTCTGTTTCCATAATGCTGGTGCTTATTGTTTCACAATGGCAAGTAACTATAACTCTCGCCTACGCCCAGCTGAAGTATTATGGCAAAACGGTCAAGCTAAACTAATAAGAAAAGCTGAATCTCTTGAAGATTTAATTAAAAATCAAATATACTGATAAAGTAATAATGAAGTAATAATAAATAAATGAGCCAATGAGTATGTTTCTATATACAATCACTCATTGGCTCATTTCTAAATTAAAGAAAACGATTGTGCCAACTCTCTAGCAAAGGCACTTCCCAATTCTCCTCATATTCTATTTTGGTATTCACAAGATTGTTAAACACTATTGTATGCCCTGATACTGCTTTATCTTTCACCATTTTCTTGAAGTCTGCCAAATTCTTATAAGCTATATACTCCCCTTGCCGATAACTCACATTCATACGGTCAAGAAGCGTTACCCCATACTGTTGCTCTAACTCCTGAATAAAACGTACAAAAGCATCCAACGAACAGCCTGAAACTGCATGTACTCCTTGATTAGCCCCTATAATAATAAATCTGTTATAACGCAATTCATAAGACGCCCATAAATCTTGTCCGTGAGCCGTCCATTGATTTAAATAAGCCTCTAACTGCTCTTGTAATTGTTTTTGCTCTTCTTCTGTAAAACTGCGATTACTCTGATATACCCATACTTGAGCATCTTCTGGAAGTTCTTTAAAATCTATATACACTTTGTTTATCTTTTAGTTATTATATCCCTATCTTATCTTTAAAGTTACTATTGATATTACTGCTAAGAAGTTTCCTACAATAAGAAAACGCATTACTATCTTACTCTCATGATACCCTTTTTTTTGATAGTGATGATGTAAAGGCGACATTAAAAAAATTCGTCTACCTTCACCATATTTCTTCTTTGTATATTTAAAATAGGCTACTTGTAAAATTACTGAAAGATTTTCAATAAGAAATATACCACAAAGCACAGGGATGAGTAGTTCCTTACGAACTGCAATAGCTATCACTGCTATTATACCTCCTATAGTAAGACTCCCTGTATCGCCCATAAATACTTGAGCCGGATAAGTATTATACCATAAAAATCCTACTAATGCCCCCGCAAAGGCGGCTATAAAAACAGTCATTTCCCCTACTCTAGGTATATACATAATATTCAAGTATTCTGAAAATATAATATTCCCCGAAATCCAAGCAAAAATACCTAATGTTAGAACTATAATCGCCGAACTTCCTGCCGCCAAACCATCAATACCATCTGTAAGGTTAGCCCCATTAGAAACTGCCGTTACAATAAGTATCACAATAGGTATGAAAATAAGCCATACATAATGATGATAATTTTCACCTGTCCATGAAATAAGATCTGCATAGTCAAATTCATTATTCTTTACAAATGGGATAGTAGTTTTAGTAGACTTTACTTCTGGAACTATAGTTTCTGTAGAATTCTGCTGCACTACCTCAGTCCGAACTCTCCCTATCCCTGTCTTTTCGCTTTTGATTGTTACATTGTCATTAAAATAAAGTGTTGACCCTACTATTATACCCAAACCTATCTGTCCAAGCACTTTAAACCTACCTTTCAAGCCTTCTTTATTTTTCCTAAATGTCTTGATATAATCATCTATAAAACCTATAGCTCCCATCCATAAAGTTGTAATAATAAGCAAGACTGTATACACATTATCCAATTTAGCTATCAACAACACTGGAATAAGTGTAGCCAAAATAATGATAATCCCTCCCATAGTAGGCGTCCCTGCCTTCTCATTCTGCCCTGTAAGCCCCAAATCACGTACAGTCTCTCCTATCTGTTTCCGTTGCAAAAAACGGATTATACGTTTCCCATAGATAGTAGAAATAAGCAAGGAAAGCATCAAAGCTAAACCTGCACGAAATGAAAGGTATTTATACAATCCCGATCCCGGAAAGTCGTAATATTTTTCAAGATTTTCTAATAAATGGTATAACATTTTTATTTATTGCTTGTTATTATCACAATTTCTTTGTCACGCCTTTTCTTCTTCTTACCTTCATTTTCCTGAAGTGTAATCTTTATTGTGTGAGCATCTACTTTTTGTACATAAGGGTGTTTCCCCTTTATTTTTTTGATTTTACTCTCTAAAACCAAAGTGTTATAAAGTTCTATTCTGAACATCTTTTTCATTTGAGAAATGCATCGTTCAGCTTCTTCTTCGTCTTCTCCCCCCTTTTCTAGCCCTTCTGTATTGATACGCAACTCTCTACCATCCCATTTAAACATCGAAAGAACAAAAGGACTTATATTGCGCGTTCCTATAGCTTTATCCATTGTCAATAATTCCTCAGAAGTAAAACGATCGCATTTCACTTCAAACCCCACTTCTTTATCATCTTTAAAAATCCCTTTTATCATCGAGCGCTTCAATATGTCTACTTTATCAGTAGGAATACTATCTTTTATCGTTTTTTGATAGTCATAAAGCGATTGCCATTCTTTTGGAAACTGAGGCATATGAACATTTTTCACGCTATTCTTCCCCTCTTCATTGGCCTGTTGCTCCATATCTATCATCTCACTCATATCTACTACCACATCTGTTGAAATAGTAGCATCGTTATGAAAAGTCAAAGTATTGTTCACCTTACAAGATTGTAAACTAAAGAACAATAACATTGTAATAATAATATATTTCATAAATAATTCTTTTATCATTCTTGTATAAACCTATCTGATTGACTATAAGCCCACGGAGCTCCATTGTTTTCTATATTGTTCATCATTGCATTCAGTTCTGTAGGTGCTGCCGATTGTTCCATTACTAAGTATTGTCTCATATCCATAATTATAGACAATGGATTTATACTCACTGGGCAAACCTCTACACAAGCATTACAACTGGTGCAAGCCCATAGCTCCTCTGCTGTTATATAATCTCCAAGCAATTGCTTCCCATCTTCCTGTATCGCCCCATATCTATCAATCCCTCGACCTACTTCTTCTATACGATCACGAGTTTTCATTATGATAGCTCGTGGCGAAAGCTTTTTCCCTGTAAGATTTGCCGGACACTCATCTGTACAACGCCCGCATTCTGTACAAGTATAGGCATTCATCAATTGTACCCACGTAAGATCTGTAACATCTGATGCTCCAAACTTTTCAGGTGTATTATTCTCTTGAGAAGTAGCAAATGGGTCTACTGTAGGATCTAACATTAGCTTTACTTCTCGTGTTACTACTGGGTTTACCCTAAAAGCTCCTAATGGCCTTACTGAGGCGTAATAAGTATTAGGAAAAGCTAACAATATATGTAAATGCTTAGAGTAGTATAAATAGTTTAAAAAACACAATATTCCTATTATATGTAACCACCAACAACTACGCTCTATAATAACAAGTGTAGCTACTGATAAATTCTGTAATAGCGTCTGCAACACTTGGCTCACCGGAAAACTTCCAACCTGTATGTAATGAGATACCTGAAGTTCTTGTAATTGAGCATCTGCTGCATTCATCAGTAAGAAAAGGCTCATCATCACCATCTCTGCATAGAGAATGTTCATTGCATCCTTTTTTGCCCATCCTTTTAGCTCTACCTTCTGAAAACGTGGTAGTTTTAACACTCTTCGCCTTATCCAAAATACAGTTACTGATACAATTACCAAAAGTGCTAATACTTCAAAGGATGCTATTAAAAAGTTGTAAAATTTCCCTAAAAAGGCAAATACTCTATGCGTTCCAAAAATACCATCTATCAAGATTTCTAAAAGCTCAATGTTAATAATTAGAAATCCAGTATATACAATAATGTGCAATACTCCTACTACAGGACGTATAAGCATCTTTTGTTGCCCTAAAGCAACGTGTAACATATTTTTTAAACGCTCTTTTTTATGCCCTATTACCTCCTCCTCTTTCCCTAATCGTATGTTGCGAATAAGTTTCCGTATATTATAAACAAAAAAGCCTCCTCCTATACAGAGAAGTAGTATGAATACTATGTTAGGAAGAAAGCTCATTATATATTAGTCTATTATTCTGCTTTTTCTTCGTCTTGTGGCTCATATACCTTAGCTTTCTTGCCAAAGAGTGAAAAATGTACATAACGTTTAGGATTCAAACGGAAATCTTGTAAAAGCAATTCTAGCTGCTTAGCCGATTTGTCTAAATCTCTATAAAGCGCTTCATCTTTCATTAATTTGCCTATAGTGCCTTTACCTCCTTCTATATCTGCCAAAAGACTATTAAGGTTGTTAAGCGTCTTTTGTGCATCTGCCACTACTTTATCTAATGACATTTCCGAGAGTTGACCTGATACCTTTGAAAGATCTGTTGTAATTTTATTAGCATTTGTCAAAGTAGCATTCAAATTGCCTTGATTAGCTACCAACATCTTATTCAAAGTAGCCGACGCTTGATTAAGGTTACGCATAGTCATACTTAGTTCTGCAATAGCTACTTTTAGATCATTAGTCGTTTTAACATCCAATACCCTATTTACCCCCGTAAGAGTAGTATCCGCCTGTAGCAATAAGTTGTCTAACTTCTCTTGAGTAGGCTTAATTGATGAAGAAATAGAAGCAAGCATATCTTCTTGTATAACCCCTTTCAATACATCTCCCGAAACTGCCATAGGTGCATTGTCAAAAGCTGGTATAATCTGCAAGCCTGCCCCTCCTAACAAACTGTTATAAAGTTCTGCTGTACTGTTTTTCGAAAATACAAAATCTGCATCACATTCCATAGTGATTTTTATCTGTGCTGTCTTGTCTTCTAGTTCTACAGCCTCTACACTCCCTATCTTTACACCATTTACAGTGATTTGTGTCCCTGTTTTAAGCCCTCCTGAATGTGGAAAATAAGCATAATAAGTCGTCGATTTTCCAAATATCGACTTAGACTTCAAGAAGTTGAAGCCTACAAAAAAAGCTACGATCCCTGCTACTACTATAATTGCAGTCTTTATTTCTTTTGATAATTTCATTGATTTCTATTTTGAGTTTATTTTTCTATTCGTTTCGCTTCTTCTATACTAATACGCCTCCCTTTGTAATACGCTACTACATAAGCATCTTTATAGCCTTTTTTTTTTGCCTTACTCAATAAGGTAAGAGCTTCTCTATGTTTAGATACATTACCGTAATAATATACAAATACACTCCCTTGCTTTTCTGCCGATATAGGAGAGAGCCCCCTAAAATTATACGATTTACTTTCTAATCGCTTAGGACTTGATGAGATCTGTATTTTATATGAAAGATCTGTTGATGAACTCATCCCCTTATCTGTATTATTTCTCAAAGGCACTCGACCTCCTCTCACAGCACTATCTTCCGGAGCTATATACGAGCTCTTGCCTTGTACCCATTTCTTATAGGTAAGAATAGCATTCGCTATGTTCTCAGCAAACTCTTCCTGCCCTTTGGCCGAAGTGAGAAATTTCCGCTCTTCATTATTTGTCAAAAAAGCAGTCTCTATCAAGATACTTGGCATATAAGTTTGGTGTAGCACAATAAATCCCGCTTGTCTCACCCCCCTATTAGTGCGCTTCATTACTCCTGTAAGCTGGTTTTGTACTATTTTAGCAAGCTGAATGCTCTGCTCTAGAAACTCCTCTTGCATTATTGAAACCCCTATCACCGATTCCGGAGAGTTAATATTATACTGGGCATACTTCTTCTTGTAATCATCTTCCATATAGATTACCGAGTTCTCTGCTTTTGCTACCTCAAAATTCTGTTCATTCGCGTGCAACCCCAATACATAAGTCTCAGCTCCATCTACTTGCGTTTCGTGAGCATTACAATGCACTGATACAAATACATCTGCTTTATTCCTATTGGCAATAGCACCCCGCTCATATAAATCGATGAGTACATCGGTCTTACGAGTGTAAATCACTTTGATATCTGGATAGGCTTCTAACTTTTTGCCTACAAGAAGTACTATCTTCAAAACTACATCTTTCTCAAAAATGGTCTTCTGCACTACTTTACCAGGGTCTTTGCCCCCGTGCCCCGCATCCAAAACTACCTTAAAAACAGGTGTTTTCTGTGTGTAAATAGTACTAAAAGTCATACATAATAACGAGAAAAGAAGAATATATATGTATTTCATCAATATAAATCTGCTTAAAATCGGTGCAAAGGTAGGTATTTTAGTTTAATGTGCCAAAAAATATAAATAAACCCTCATCTTTTAAAATAGATTTTTTCTCTACAGAACCTCTCTTATAGTTGTCTCATACCTAAATCCTAACCCTCAAAAATACTAAAATAGTCTTTCATAGAGAAAACACTATTTTTTCACTTGAAAACAAAACTATTTTTTTGATAATAATCAATTACCTATCATTTTGCTAAACTCTTCTTCACTGATCATTTTCACCCCCAATTGTTCTGCTTTCTCCTTCTTGCTCGGTCCCATATTATCCCCTACAACTACATAGCTTGTTTTTGAGGAAATAGATGACCCTACTTTGCCTCCATGTTGCTCTATCAAGGCCTTAAGTTCATCTCGAGAATACAAATGAAAAACTCCCGAAACCACAAAAGTAAGTCCTTTTAAGGTATCTGTCTGCCCTTCGGTCACTTGTTCTGAAAGAGAAAATTGCAACCCATACCCCTTTAGCCTATCTATAAGACTGCGATTGTAGTCATCTGCAAAAAAGCTTACTACACTATTTGCTATCTGGTTTCCTATCTCATCTACCTCCACTAGCTCTTCTACTGTTGCTCTCTCAAGGGCTTCAATAGTTTTGTAATGGCGTGCCAATTTCTTAGCTACAGTCTCGCCTACATATCTAATCCCTAATGCAAAAAGTACTCGCTCAAAAGGTATCTCTTTAGATTTCTCTATCCCTTTTACTATGTTCTCTGCACTTCTTTGTGCCATACGTTCCAAAGGCAATAACTTCCCTACTGTTATCTCATACAAGTCTGCATAAGTATGAATCACTCCCGCTCTGAAAAGCAAAGCTACTGTCTCTTCTCCCAATCCTTCTATATCCATCGCTTTGCGCGATATAAAATGTTGTATCTTCCCTGTAATTTGGGGCGGACAATTATTGCTATTGATACAATAATGTTGCGCTTCACCTTCATTGCGCACCAATTCACTACCACACTCTGGGCAATGTGTTATATATTCCACTGGCTTAGCATTAGCCTCTCTTTTCTCCAAATTTACCCCTACTATCTTAGGTATAATCTCTCCTCCTTTTTCTACATATACCGAGTCTCCTATCCGAATATCAAGCTTCTCTATTTGGTCTGCATTATGCATCGAAGCTCGCTTCACTACGGTCCCTGCTAAAAGTACTGGCTTGAGATTTGCCACTGGAGTAATTGCTCCTGTACGACCCACTTGATAAGAAATACTCTCCAAAACTGTATCTACTTGCTCTGCCTTAAATTTATAAGCCATCGCCCAACGAGGCGATTTCGAAGTATACCCCAACTCTTCCTGCTGAGCTATACTATCTACCTTCACCACTACTCCATCTGTCTCATAAGGCAACGTATGTCGCTTTGTATCCCACTCGTTGATAAACTCCATCACTTCAGCTGTAGAATGACACAGTTTTGATATATTAGGAACCTTAAAACCCCATTCTCGCGCCTTCTCCAATCCTTCAAACTGACTCTTTATCCCTGTATTGCCTACCAAAAAGTACAACAAACAATCCAAGCCTCGCTTCGCTACCTCTGCTGTGTCTTGTAATTTCAAACTCCCACTAGCAGTATTACGCGGGTTCATAAAAGGGTCTTCTCCTGCTGCTACGCGCTCTTTATTAAGTGCTTCAAAAGCTTTTTTAGGCATTACAATCTCCCCACGAATATAAAAACGCTCCGGATAATCTCCTTTTAACTGTAAAGGTACCGAGCGAATTGTCCGTACATTAGCCGTTATATCATCTCCCTGTATACCATCTCCTCGCGTAGTCGCCTGCTTTAGTTGCCCATTTTCATACAGCAAATCTATAGAAGCTCCATCATATTTTAACTCACAAGTAAAGTTAATTTCCCTACTCCCTAAAGCCTTAATAATACGTTGCTCCCACTCTTCCAAATCTTCTTTAGAATAAGAATTATCCAAAGAATACATACGATATTCGTGCACTACTGTCGGAAAATTCTTAGTAATACTCCCTCCTACTCGCACCGTAGGCGAATTCTCATCGTAAAACTCTGGATGCGCCTGCTCCAAAGCTTGCAATTCCTTGAGCTTTTGGTCAAACTCATAGTCCGAAATAGTAGGTGTATCAAGCACATAATAATTATAATTGTGCTCATTAAGTTCCTTGCGAAGTTGCTGTATCTTTTCTTTCATAACATTATTTTTTTTTACAATTGCCCTTATATTGCTTACTCTTATCTAAGTACCCTATCTGGCTCTTTCCTCTTATCCCATTTCAAGTCCGAAAGCATCGATGCCTTGATACCGATAAAGAAATACCAAGAAGTGCGATAACCAAAAGGCGTAAACTGAAAACTCATCCTAAAACTACTCAAATCCCTCTCAAAACGCATCTGGGTATAGGTGAAACCTTGATTTACAAAATCATAACCACTCGACAACCCCACTTGCCATTTAGGCGTAAGCGATACATTCCCCGAAAACATCAATGAGTTGTTAGATATATTACTCTCACGAGCCATATTCGTATAAGTAAGCGAGTGTGCAAGCGTTAAATCCCAAGGTATTACAGCACGATAATATTGCTTCTTGCCCTCCTTCTCTTCCTCATTCCCTTTGTCGTTATTGCTCATATCGTGCACCTCACTCAATGGCTTAGACGAACCAAAAAGATCATCTGTCCTACCCCCTGCTACATTACCCGTCTGTTTATTCTTATTCTTGTCCTTCTTATCTTTGTTTGAAAACGAATAATTAGTAGATATATTAGCATTGGTAAGCCTAAAAAGACTACCCCCATTATCTATATTCCACTTCTCCATTTGTCGCCCATTATTGTCTATCGCATAAGGATTCAATGTCGCACCAAAATTCACCCCAAGCTTCCCATTAAAAAACGAAGTACCCCCCGTAATATTCAGCGGACTAAATTGCTTCGTTATCACATTATAATTAGAACTAAAGTTAAGACTGTTCAACAACATCACCTTCTTTGGCTCCCCTTCAACACTGTCTTTTTGGCGTACCTTAGCCTCAAAAGTATTCGCCAATGAAAAACCTATCGATTGAGACTCCCCTAAACTCGGCGTACCGTAAATCCCCCCTTCAAAACGAGTGTATTGAGACCTATTGCCATAAGCATCTGAAATATAATAATCATAATACTGATCAAAAGAAGGATTATATCCATAACTCACCGATGGACGCATCACATGTCTAAGTGCCTGTATCTTTGAATTCTTGCCAAAGCGAAAAGTACCATAAATAGTCGTCCCAAGACTCGCACCAAGATTATACGTCATAAACCTATCAAAACCTCCAAGTGTATCAATACCTATCTTTCCTGTATTACTGTTAAAATTACTCTTGCGTATCGTCCTAAATTGCCAAGTCTCATTGATAGAAGAATTTAACCCCAATGTCACATATTTAAAAAGCTTAGCCGTTGTACTCACCGGTATAGAATGACGCACCCCATTCTTCGCCTCATCAAACATCTTCTTCGTAAAGAAAAGACTGTCATAAGTAGAAAAACGATTATCAGCCTGCATACTATACTGAAAGTTCAAACTCTTGATAAGCCCCTTCTTTGTCTGCCCCTCACGCGCAAAAGGATAAATACGCTCCATACTCGCCCGCATCGATGGCAAAGTCATATCTATACTCTTAGTATTCGTGTTCTGTGAGTGCGATGCCGATAACGAAAGATTAATAGATGGATACGCCGGAAATGTCTTAGAATAAGATATAGACGACATCATCGTATTATTCAAAAAATTAGAAGTATTTACCTGATTATAAGACTCCTGATAATACCTACTATTGCTTGATAAGTTCACTGATGCCGAAAAATTAGAATTCGGGTTAGATTTGTTATCCTTACTATGCGACCACTGAATATTATACATTCGGCTACCCGAATAATCAGGCAAACCTTTCATACTATAAATATTATTCTCAAACGAAAGATTAAAACTCCCTGAATATTTATAACGCTTCATATAAGCCGATTGCGCCCTAAGCCCATAACTGCCATTCGTATAATAATCCCCCGTAAGAGATAAATCAAAATTATCACTAATCACAAAATAATACCCTATATTTTGCAGAAAATAACCACGATTATTCACCTCCCCAAAAGTAGGAAATATAAGACCTGAAGAACGCCCCGATACCATAGGATAATAAGCAAACGGAATCGCCAAAGGTGTCGGTATATCCACTATATACATATTGCTAAAACCCGCAATAATCTTCTTCTTCGGCACAAACTTAGCCTTATACACTTTTATATAATAATCAGGATCATCAAGATCTTCCGCCGTAGTAATTATAGCATTACGCATAAAATAAGTCGAATCATTCTCCTTCTTGATAATTTCCCCCTTCACATTATTCTCATCCTGCTTCGTATAAGCATTCCGAATAATCGCCTTCTGGCTCCGATAATTAAAACGTATAGAATCAGGCTCTATCACATCACTACCCTGCTTAAATACAGGATGTTGACTA
>RBWB01583270.1_pt1 | contig 12370 bp, 9 predicted proteins | sample 2014201 | NCBI WGS metagenome assembly RBWB01 (sample SAMN10133834, study PRJNA383868) | Human oral metagenome, whole genome shotgun sequencing project. | isolation source: supragingival plaque isolated from 88 juvenile twins | host: Homo sapiens | place: Australia
GGTGTCCATGTCCCCCATGATGAGCGGCTTGTCCCCGCTCAGGGCCACCGACTCCTGCGAGAAGGGCTGGGCGGGCACGATCGCGCCGTCGACCACCGGCCCGAAGGTCGTCATGCCCGTCGCCACCGACTTGTAGGCCCGCATGAGGTCCTCCAGCGCCAGCCCCGCCAGGGCCTCGGGGCCGGCGCTCGCGGGCAGGCCGGCCGCGGCGCGCAGGCGCGCGGCGACCGCCAGGGCCTCGGCGGGGGTCTGGGCGCGCACGGCGGTCCCCGCCGAGGCGGTGCCCGACTGGAGGATCGCCCGGTGGAACAGCGGCTGGGCGGCGGGCATGGCCAGCAGCAGGGAGATCTTCAGGGCCCCGCCGGACTGGCCCACCAGTGTCACGCTGCCCGGGTCGCCCCCGAAGGCGGCGATATTGTCCCTCACCCACTCCAGGGCCGCGACGATGTCGAGCTGGCCGACGTTGCCGGAGGCCGCGTAGGGCGAGTCGGGCTCGGCGAGCGGGTCGACCACCTGCGTGTAGCCCAGGACGTTCAGGCGGTGGTTGAAGGTCACCACCACCAGGTCGTGGCGCTCCGCCAGGGCCGCGCCGTCGATCGAGGGGGAGGAGCCCGAGTTGTCCGAGTAGCCGCCGGAGTGGACCCACACCAGGACGGGCCGGGCGGGCGCCGGATCGCCGGCCTCGCGCGCCTGGGACGCCGTGCCCGGCGTCCAGACGTTGACGAACAGGCAGTCCTCGGACTCGGGCAGGTTGTCGGTCAGGCCGACCATGCGCAGGAACGGGTTGTCCGCCCGGTCCACGGCCTCGTCCGGGTGGTCCTGCGGGGCGGTGGGGCCGAACTCGAAGGCGTTGACGGTCTCGGTCCACGGCGCCGGCTCGCGCGGCGGCTCGAAGCGGTGGGCGGCCGTGTCCGCCCCGTAGCGGATCCCCTTGAAGGAGACGACGCCGCCCGCGATCCGCCCGCGCACCGGCCCGTGGGTGGTGGTGACGACGGTGGAGTTGTACATGGCGCCACCCTAGGCCCCGAGCCACTCGGCCAGGGCCTGGAAGGAGGCGAACATGTCGTCGAAGAGCAGGTTGTTGTCGATGCGCCGGTAGCGGCGCATGGGGCGCGTGTCCTGCGGGTAGCGGTAGGTGCCGTCCGGCGCCAGCCGGGGGCGGGGGATGAGGTCGTAGTAGGAGGAGGCGGCGTCGGGCTCGAAGGTGGTCTGAAGGGAGGACAGGAGCACCAGCGGCTGGTCGCCGAGCACGTAGGTGGCGCCCGGGTGCGCGCCCATGCCCGCCACCATGGACCGCACGTCCGCGAGCCGGGCCAGCAGGTGGCGGCCCAGCGCCCCGGCCCGGGCGCAGCCGCGGCGGATGACGGGCAGGGAGACGGCGGCCGAGCGGTAGACGTCGCGGGGCATCTGCCAGATGCGCGCATCGGTCTCGTTGAAGACGTACATGGCCGCGGCCACGTCCAGGGCCATGTTGTACTCCAGCGCCGTGGCGCCCTCGGGCACCCAGGCCGTCCCCGCGTGCTCCGAGCCCCCGATCCAGATCAGCGTCAGGCGCTCGGCGATGGCGGGCTCGGCCCGGTAGGCGCGGGCGACGTCGCCCAGCGACCCGCCGGCCACGAGGTACAGGGGGCGATCGTCGTCGCGCATGGCCTCGGCGACGATGAACCGCGAGGCGTCGGTGGGCCCGTCGTGGGCGTCGAAGCCGCGGTCGTCGCCGTCGTGCAGGCCCACGCCGGTCACGCCCATGGCGCCCAGCAGGCCCTCGACGCGCTCGCGGCCGGCCCGGACGGAGGAGCCGGTGCGGTTCCAGGGGTCGTCCTCCCGCAGGCGGGAGACGACGACGCCGCGCACCTCGGTGCCCTCGACGAGCAGGTGGTGGGCGAGCTGGAAGAGGTCGTCGGGATCCCCGGCGAAGTCGTTGTCGACGATGACGCGGGTGCGGGGCGCGGTGCCCGTCAGGCGGTCGGCCTCCTCCAGCCAGGGCAGGGTGCCGTAGGCCCACGTCCTGGGGGCGGGAGGCGGGGTGCTCGTGGTGCTCATCGGTGCCTCACTTGACCTTGCGCACGGGGATGATGGCGGCGGCGGAGACGGCGACCGCGACGATGGACATGATGAACAGGGCGGAGTAGCCGGCGGTGAGGGCGACGATCTGGCCGGCGGCGACGGGGGCCAGCATCTGGCCGATGTTGGAGGCGACGTTGGCCACGCCCAGGTCGCGGCCGGCGGCCTCCTTGTCGGGCAGGACGTCGATGAACAGGGCGACGTCCACGGCCATGTACATGCCGTAGGAGGCGGCCAGGAGGATGTAGAAGACGTAGAAGGCAGGCAGGGCGGGCACCAGGATCGGGATGAACATGATCGCGGCGATGAAGGCGGAGGCGCCGATGACGAAGGGCTTGCGGCGCCCGACCAGGTCGGAGAGCCTGCCGGCGATGAGCATCATGATCAGCTGGCCGGGCAGGGCCGCCGAGGACAGGCCGGCGAAGGTCTCGTTGGCCTCGGAGGCGGACAGGGCCGGCTGGATGTGGGACTGGAGGATGTAGAGCACGAAGTTGGAGATGGCGGTGTAGCCGAAGAACATGAAGAAGCGCGCGATCCAGGTCCAGCGGAAGTCGTGGTCGCGCAGCGGGATGGCGTAGCCCTTGAAGAAGCCGACCCAGTCGAAGGGCTTGACTTCCAGGTCCTTGGAGGAGCGGTCCTTGGCGAAGGTGACGAAGCCGAGGGCGCCGATGACCACGGCCAGGGCGAAGACGAAGTAGGTGTCCAGGCCCAGGCGGTTGAACAGCAGTCCGGCGACGACGCTGCCCCCGGTGAAGCCCGCCATCATGCCCACGCCCGACAGGCCCGAGACCATGCCGACCCTGTTCTCGGGCACGCGGTCGGCCACGGTGGTCGACAGGGGCGCCTGCATGAAGTTGAGGGAGACCTGGCCGACGGTCCAGAACACGGTGAGCAGCGCGACGGTGGAGGAGTAGCGCAGGCCGACCATGAACACCGCCCCGCCGATGGCGCCGGCGACGATCCAGAAGGCCCGGCGCCCGAAGGGCGAGCGCCAGCGGTCGGAGATGACCCCGACGATGGGCTGGGCGAAGAGGGTGAAGAAGGAGCCGATCATCATCATGAGGGAGATCGACGTGGCGCGGGCGGCCTCGTACTGGCCCAGCAGGTCCAGCAGGTGCTGCTGCTCGGCGGTGGCGGTGGCCGTGCCGGCGTCGACGGCCTGCTTGAGGTTGGTCAGCTCCTGGACGGCGTTGACGTCCTGGACGCCGGTGTTGGCGAAGTAGTGCTGGAACTCGATGGTCTGCACCGAGTTGGGCAGCAGGATGCCCGCCATGGCCGCGTAGCAGGCGTAGAGGAACACCGAGGCCAGGATGAAGGCGACGATGTACTGGTAGAAGAGGCGGCCTCCGAGGTACTTGGCGGAGGTGCCGGGGCGTTCGGGCTCTTCGAGCATGGGATCGGGTGCGGCGGCGGTGGACATGCGGACTCCTTCGGCGGATGTCGGGCGGGGCGTCATCGTCCCCTAGAAGCATTCAGTATTGAATAGATAATCCATGACGGGGGTTCGCGTCAAGGGGTGAGTTCGGTGTGCCGATGACATCGACGCCCCGCTTCCACCCCGTTCCCTCCCCGGCTCTTGACTCACCTCATGTGAACGTTCACCATTGGTTTGTCCGGGGTCCATCGGCGCACCCGCGGGCGCCCGTCGGGCCCGGCAGGCCGGAGCGGGACCCGCCCGGCGCCGCGCACCCGCCCGCTGCACCCGTCCGCCCCATCCAGGAGGAAGCGCCCATGTCCGCACACGCCCTGCCCAGCCCCTTCGACGGCAAGGAGATCTGGTTCCTCACCGGCTCCCAGGACCTCTACGGCGAGGAGACCCTCGCCCGGGTCGCCGAGCAGTCCCGGCAGGTCGCCGCCTGGCTCGACGAGGCCGAGGCCGTCCCCGTGCCGATCGTGTGGAAGCCGGTCCTCAAGGACCGCGACGCCATCCGGGCCGCCGTGCTGGCCGCCAACGCCGACGACGCCTGCATCGGCGTCATCGCCTGGATGCACACCTTCTCCCCGGCCAAGATGTGGATCGCCGGCATCGACGCCCTGGCCGAGCCTCTCCTCCAGCTCCACACCCAGTACTCCGAGTCCCTGCCCTGGTCCACCATCGACATGGACTACATGAACCTCAACCAGGCCGCCCACGGCGACCGCGAGTTCGGCTACATCCTCAGCCGCCTGGGCCGGCCCCGCAAGGTCGTCGTCGGCCACGCCGCCCAGGCCGCCACCCGGGCCAAGGTCGGCGTCTGGGCCCGCGCCGCGGCCGGCTGGGACGCCCTGCACCGCACCCGCCTGGTCCGCTTCGGCGACAATATGCGCAACGTCGCCGTCACCGAGGGGGACAAGACCGAGGCCGAGCTGCGCCTGGGCGCCAGCGTCAACACCTGGGGCGTCAACGACCTCGTCGCCGTCGTCGACGCGGTGAGCGAGCAGGAGGTCGACGCCCTCGTCGCCGAGTACCTCGAGGCCTACGACGTCGTCCCCGAACTGCGCCCCGGAGGCGAGCGGCACGAGTCCCTGCGCTACGGCGCCCGCCTCGAGGCCGGCATGCGCCGCTTCCTCGAGAGCCGCGGCGCCACCGCCTTCACCACGAACTTCGAGGACCTGGGGGGCCTGCGCCAGCTGCCCGGCCTGGCCGTCCAGCGCCTCATGGCCGACGGCTACGGCTTCGGCGCCGAGGGCGACTGGAAGACCGCCATCCTCGTGCGCGCCGCCAAGGTCATGGGCCACGGGCTGAGCGGCGGCGCCTCGCTCATGGAGGACTACTGCTACGAGATGACCCCGGGGAAGGAGAAGATCCTGGGCGCCCACATGCTCGAGGTCTGCCCCTCGCTGACCGAGTCCCGTCCCCGCCTGGAGATCCACCCGCTGGGCATCGGCGACCGCGAGGACCCGGTGCGCCTGGTCTTCGACGCCGACCCGGGCCCGGGCATCGTCGTGGCCATGTCCGACCTGCGCGAGCGCTTCCGCCTGACCGCCAACGTCGTCGAGATCGTCGGCCCCGACGAGCCGCTGCCGAAGCTGCCGGTGGCCCGCGCCGTGTGGGAGCCCGCCCCCGACTTCCACACCTCCACCGAGTGCTGGATGCTGGCCGGCGCCGCCCACCACACCGTCATGGACACCGCCTCCGGCCTGGAGGCCTGGGCCGACCTGGCCGAGATCGCCCGCATGGAGCTGGCCGTCATCGACGAGGGCGCGACGACGCGCGACTTCGCCCGGACCCTGCGCCTGAACCAGGTCTACCACCGCCTGGCCCAGGGGGCCTGAGGCGCCGGCGCCGAGGAGGCGCGCACGGTCAGGCGCGGGCGCACCTCCACGGCCCCCGGCCGCGCCGGGCCGGTGGCGGGCAGGGCGCGCAGCAGTCCCATGACCGCCCGCGCCGCGGCCCGGGCGGCGCAGGACACGCTCGTGAGCGACGGCGTGGCGAAGGAGGCCGTCTCCGTGTCGCCGCGCCCGATGACCACGACGTCCTCGGGCACCCGCGCCCCGCGCCGCAGCAGCGTGCTCAGCGCCCCGGAGGCGACGGCGTCGTTGTGGCAGACGACGGCGTCCACGTCCGGCCCGCGGTGGAGCAGCCGGGTCATGGCCTCCACGCCGCCGCGCACGCCGTCGGGATCGGCCAGGCGGACGACCGCCCCCGGCTCGACCGTCAGGCCCGCGCCCCTCAGACCCCGCGCGCAGGCCCCGGTCCACCTGTCCGCGGGGTCGGCCGCCCCCAGGACGGCGGCGCGGCGGCGCCCCAGCCCGAGGAGGTGGTCGGCCACCAGGGCCGTCTGGAGCCGCGGCGGGCAGGTGATCGCCGACAGCCCGGCCGGCCCGTCCTCGGCGAGCAGCACGACCGCCCCCTCCACGTCCCCCGGCGCCAGGCGGGCCGGATCCGTCCCGCGGGGGATGAGCACGAGCGCGTCGCACCGCCCGCGCCACGAGCCGCCCAGCAGGGCCGCCTCGGCGCCCGCCTCCCCGCGGGTCAGCTCCAGGACGACCTGGACGGGCCCCGAGGCGCGCATGAGCTCGGCCGCCAGGAGCGCGCAGGTGGGCTGCTGGAGCGTGGGCACGGCCAGGGCGATGGCCCCGCGCCGGCCCGAGCGCAGCGCCGCGGCGCCGGGGTTGAGGCGGTAGCCCAGGTCCCGCGCGGCGGCCAGGACGCGCTCGCGGGTCGTGGGCGAGGCGCCGCCGGCCCCGCGCAGGACGTTGGAGACGGTCTTGGTCGACACCCCCGCCCGGGCGGCGACCTCGCGCATGGTCACCCGGCCCGCCACGGGGCGCCACCCCCGATCGTCGAGTCGCGGGGGAGCAGGGCGACGTCCTCGACGATGGTGCGCACGGGCGCGGTCGGGTCGGCGATGCGCGCCACGAGCATCTCCACGGCGTCGTCGGCGTAGGCGCTCAGGCGCGGGGAGACGGTGGTCAGCGAGGGGTAGGCGTAGCGGGAGGCCTCCAGGTTGTCGAAGCCGGTGACGGCGGCGTCGTCGGGGATGCGCAGCCCGGCGCCGGCCAGCTCGTGCAGGGCGCCCAGGGCCAGGCCGTCGTTGAAGGCGACGACGGCGTCGAAGGGCGCGCCGCGCCCCAGCAGCTCGCGCGCGGCCCGGGCGCCGTCGGGGCGCCGCCACTCCGCCGTGGGGACGAGCAGGCGCTCGTCGATCTCCAGGCCGTGGCGCCCCATGGCGGTGCGGAAGGCGGCGGTGCGCGCCCGGCCCGCGGCGTGGATGGGCGAGCCCGGCGCCCCCGCGCCCAGCGCCGCCACCCGCGTGCGGCCCAGGGCGGCCAGGTGGGCGATGACCAGGTCGATCCCGCGCTCGTTGTCCATGGTGACGCGGTCGGCGGCGTCGTGCTCGTTCTCGCCCAGGAGCACGAGCGGGCGGCGGCGCGCCTCCTGGGCGAGCGCGCGGTCCGGCAGCCCCTGCCAGTACAGGATGACCCCGTCGAGCCCGGGGTTGCCGGCGAGGAACTCCGCCTCCGCCTCGCCGGCCTCGCCGGTCACGCCCAGGACGACGGCCAGGCCGCGGCGCCGGGCGCCGTCGGCGATGCGGTCGGCGATCTCGGCGAAGAAGGGCTGGCCGAGCTCGGGGACGGCCAGGCCGATGACGTCGGAGCGCCCGGTGCGCAGGGAGCGGGCCGCGGGGTCGGGGGAGTAGCCGGTCCGCTTCAGGGCGGCGGCGACGCGCTGCCTGGTGGCGGGGGACACGCCGGGCTCGTCGTTGACCACGCGCGAGACGGTCTTCGCCGAGACGCCGGCGAGCGCGGCGACGTCGAGGATCGTGGCGGCCATAACCGGCAGTGTAGACGTCCGACGGCGCGGGCGTGGGGTCGCACACGTTCATCGGTGTCATTCTGAAGTTCCGCAGTGAATCTGTTCAAGCATTGACATAACCGATGGTCCGGGACTGACTGGGAGGACAGAAGGGTTGACAACGATGAACTAGTGGGTCGATCATGGTGCGGACCCGCCGACCCGCGCAGCGAGCCGGTCCCCGGATCCCGCGCGGAAGCCCCGTCCCCGCCCCGTCTCGAAGGAGAGCCGCCATGTCCACAGCCCGCATCGCCGTCGACGCCGACCGCCCCATCGGCGCCATCGACCGACGCATGTACGGGGTGCTCGTCGAGCACCTCGGCCGCTGCGTCTACACCGGCATCTTCGAACCCGACCACCCCGCCGCCGACGAGCACGGACTGCGCCGCGACGTCATGGAGCTCGTGCGCGAGCTGGGCGTCACCGTCGCCCGCTACCCCGGCGGCAACTTCGTGTCCAACTACCGCTGGGAGGACGGCGTGGGCCCCCTCGCCCGCCGCCCCCGGCGCCTGGAGCTGGCCTGGCACTCCACCGAGCCCAACACCTTCGGCACCGACGAGTTCATGACGTGGTGCCGCCTGGCCGGCGTCGAGCCCATGATGGCCCTCAACCTGGGCACCCGCGGCGAGGAGGACGCCGTCAACCTCCTCGACTACGTCAACGGGCGGGCGGACACCGACTACGCGAACCTGCGGCGGGCCAACGGGCACGACGAGCCCTACGACGTGCGCATGTGGTGCCTGGGCAACGAGATGGACGGCCCCTGGCAGGTGGGCCACAAGAGCGCCGAGGACTACGCCCGCCTGGCCCTGTCCACCGCCCGGGCCATGCACATGGTCGACCGGGGCCTCGAGCTCGTCGCCTGCGGCTCGTCGGCCTGGGAGATGCCCACCTTCGGCGACTGGGAGCGCACCGTCCTCGAGCTGGGCTACGACGAGATCGACTACATCTCCATGCACCGCTACATCGACCCCGCCGCCCAGGACCGCGCCGGCCTCCTGGCCGCCGGGGTCGACCTGGACCGCTTCATCGACGGCGTCATCGCCACCGCCGACGCCGTGGGCGCCAAGCGCCGCTCGGACAAGAAGATCAAGATCAGCGTCGACGAGTGGAACGTGTGGCGCATCTCCGAGTGGAACGCCATCGAGCACGGCTTCGACCCCGGCGACTGGCCGCTGGCGCCCGAGAAGATCGAGGACGTCTACACCGCGGCCGACGCCCTGGCCGTGGGCGGCCTGCTCATCAGCCTGCTGCGCCACGCCGACCGCGTCAAGGCGGCCTGCCTGGCCCAGCTCGTCAACGTCATCGCGCCCATCATGACGGAGAAGGGCGGCCGGGCCTGGCGCCAGACCATCTTCCACCCCTTCGCCACCGCCTCGCGCATCGCCCGGGGCACCGCCTACGACGCCGTCGTCGCCGGCCCCCTCACCGCCACCGGGCGCTACGGCGAGGTCGAGGCCCTCGACGCCGTCGTCACCTGGGACGAGCAGACCGCCACCGGGTCCCTGCTCGCCCTCAACCGCTCCCTGACCGAGTCCCTCGACGTGACCGCCGCGCTCGGCGGGCTCGGCGCGAGCCGGGTCGCATCCGCCCGGATCCTCGCCCCGGAGGACCTCGACGCCGTCAACACCGCCGACGAGCCCGACGCCGTCGCGCCCGTCGCCCACCCGGTCGAGCTCGCCGACGGCGCGCTGACCACCACCCTGCCCCCGGCCAGCTGGCTCGCCGTCGAACTGGCCTGAACCCCGGATTTCCCACACCCATCCCCATTGACAAGGAGGTCGATGATGAGTCAACTCGTGATCCCCGGAAGGGGGGCGCCCAGCAGACGCGGCTTCCTGGCCGCGACCGCGCTCGGGGCGGCCTCGCTGGCCGGCGCGGGCCTGCTGTCGGGCTGCTCGGGCGCCTCGGCGTCGGATCGCACCCGCGTCCAGCTGTGGCACCTGTTCACCGGGGGCGACGGCGGCGTCTTCCAGTCCATGATGGACACCGTCGGCGCGCAGAACCCCGATATCGAGATCGACCCGGTCGTGCTGACCTGGGGCGGCCCGTACTACACCAAGCTCGCCATGTCCTCGGTGGGCGGGCGCTCCCCGGACCTGGCCGTCATGCACGCCACCCGCGTCGTCGGCTACGCCCCCGGCGGCCTGCTCGACACCTGGGACCCGGACCGCCTGGCCGAGCACGGCATCACCCGCCAGATGTTCCCGGACCTGCTGTGGGACAAGTGCTTCGTGGGCGGCGAGCAGTTCGCCGTCCCGCTCGACTTCCACGCCTTCCTGCTGTTCTACAACACCGAGCTGTGCGGGCGGGCCGGGCTGCTCGACGCCGACGGGCGCCTGAGCGGCCTGGACTCCCCGCAGGCCCTCCTCGCCGCCGGGCGCGCCCTGGCCGACGTCACCGGCGGACAGGGCATCTCCTACGGCTACACCGGCGACGGCGCCCAGGTGGCGCGCATGTGGTGGGCCCTGTACGCCCAGACGGGCGCGACCTGCACCCTCACCCCCGGGCAGGAGGCGCGCATCGACCGCGAGGCGGCCGTGGAGGTCACCGAGCTCGTCAAGAGCATGCTCGACGGGCGGGTGGCCAACCCGGACATGGACTACGGCGGCGCCATCGCCTCCTTCTCCACCGGCCGCACCGCCATCACCTTCATGGGCAACTGGGAGCTGCAGACCTTCCTCAAGGCCGGCATCCCCTTCGACGCCATGGTCATGCCCAATGTCTTCGGCACCCCCGCCACCTTCGGCGACAGCCACGTCTTCGTCCTGCCCCACCAGGACAGGGTCGACGAGGCGCGCCGCGACGCCGCCTACGAGGTCGTGGCCGGGATGCTGCGCAACTCGCTGCACTGGGCCGACGGCGGGCACACCCCCGCCAACCTCGAGATCACCGAGTCCGCCGACTACCGGGCGCTGGTCCCCCAGTCCCACTACGCCGGGGCCATCGACCAGGCCGTCTTCGAACCGGCCGCCTGGTTCACCGGCTCCGGCTCGGACTTCCAGGCCCGCGTCGCCGAGGTCATGCAGGCCTGCTGGCTGTCGGGCTCGAGCACGCCCGAGCAGGCCGTGGACGGCCTCATCGACCGGTTCAACACCATGCTCGCCCAGAACCCGCCCGCCTGACGGAGAGGAACGCACTCATGACCACCAATGTCTCCGCCCGGGTCGGGCGCGAGTCCGCCTCCGCCCAGACGGTCAAGCGCCTGGGATCGGGCCTGCCCTTCCTGGTGCCCTTCGCCGTCGTCGCCGTCCTGTTCCTCATCGTGCCCATCCTCTACGGGCTGTGGCTGTCCTTCACCGAGCAGTCCCTCATGGGGCACGGCGGCTGGGTCGGCACGGCCAACTACGCCGAGGCCCTGTCCGACCCCACCATGTGGGCCACGCTGGGGCACACGATCATGTTCACCGTGATGAGCACGGTCCCGCTCGTGCTCATCGCCCTGGTCATGGCGCTGCTGGTCTACGTGGGCATCCCGGGGCAGTGGTTCTGGCGCCTGGCCTTCTTCGCGCCCTACCTGCTGCCGGTGGCCGTCGTCGTGCAGATCTGGACCTGGCTGTTCAACTCCGACGTCGGCTTCGTCAACTACTGGCTCGAGCGGATGGGCCTGGACAAGGTCGGCTGGCTCACCGACGTCGACGTGGCCATGTGGTCCATGGTCATCCTCACCGTCTGGTGGACCGTCGGCTTCAACTTCCTGCTGTACCTGTCCAGCCTCCAGGCGATCCCCGACCTGCTCTACGAGGCCGCCGAGGTCGACGGGGCCGGCTTCTGGCGCAAGCTGTGGTCGATCACCCTGCCCCAGCTGCGCGGCACGACCGTGCTCGTGGTGACCCTCCAGGTCATCGCCTCCCTCAAGATCTTCGACCAGATGTTCATCGCCTTCTCCGGGGGGTCCGGGCCCGAGGGCTCGACGCGACCGATCCTCCAGTACATCTACGACACCGGCTTCACCAACTACCGGATGGGCTACGCCTCGGCGATGTCATACATCTTCTTCATCGTCATCATCGTCATCACGGTCGCCTTCCAGTTCCTCACCCGCTCACGGAAGGAAGCGAAATGAGCGCCCAGTCCCCCGCCGCCACCGCCCCGGCCGCAGGTCCGGCCGGAATCGGCCCGCTGCACTCGCACGCCCGACGCCGCGCCGAGCGGCGCGCGGAGACCAGACGCACCCGCGGGCTGCTGCTGGGCAGGTCGAGGGCCGCCCGCGTCCTGGCCCTCCTCATCCTGGCCCTGTTCGCGGCGAGCTGGCTCCTGCCGCTGCTGTGGGCGCTGGACACCTCCTTCAAGTCCGAGGTGCAGGCCCAGTCCCTGCCGCTGCAGTGGCTGCCGGACGGCGGCTTCACCCTGGAGAACTACCGCACCGTGTTCGAGCGCGGCGAGGTCTTCACCTGGATGTGGAACACCCTCCTCGTCGCCGCTCTCGTGACCGTCCTGACCGTCATCATCTGCGCACTGGCCGGCTACGCCTTCTCGCGCACCGTGTTCAAGGGCCGCAGGCTCCTGTTCGCGGCGACCATCGCGCTCATCATGGTGCCCGGCCAGATCCTCATCGTCCCCCTGTTCAAGGAGATGGACGTCCTCAACGCCGTCGACACCTTCGCCGGCGTCATCCTGCCCCAGACCATCGCGCCGATGATGGTCTACATCTTCAAGCAGTACTTCGACCAGGTCCCCCGGGAGATCGAGGACGCCGCCCGCGTGGACGGGGCCGGCAACTGGCGCCTGTTCTGGAACGTCATCCTGCCGATCTCCCGGCCGATCGTCACCGCCGTGGCCATCTTCGTGTTCATCGGCGCGTGGAACAACTTCATGTGGCCCTTCATCATCACCAACAACCCGGACCTCATGACCCTGCCCGTGGGACTGTCCACGGTCAAGAACGCCTACGGCACCATCTACGCCCAGACCATGGCCTCGGCCATGATCGCGGCCCTGCCCCTGACGATCCTGTTCATGCTCTTCCAGCGGCAGATCATCAAGGCGGTGGCCACCACGGGCCTGGGCGGGCAGTGAGGCCGCGGTAGG
>RBWB01583273.1_pt1 | contig 12368 bp, 9 predicted proteins | sample 2014201 | NCBI WGS metagenome assembly RBWB01 (sample SAMN10133834, study PRJNA383868) | Human oral metagenome, whole genome shotgun sequencing project. | isolation source: supragingival plaque isolated from 88 juvenile twins | host: Homo sapiens | place: Australia
ACTAAAGTATCAATGTAAGTTGCTGATGAATGAAATGGAACTCCACACATAGGAATTTTTTCAGCTCCTCCATCACGAGCAGTTAAAGTTATTTCTAATATTTTTGACGCTCTAGTCGCATCTTCAAAGAACATCTCATAAAAATCACCAAGACGGTAAAATACAAACGCATCTTGATAATCTTTTTTTATCTTCAGATATTGTTCTATCATTGGAGTATATTTCATCTCAAAAGTTCCTTTCTCTTTATTTCTTCCATGTATTTATAACATATATAATTTTAGCATAAAAGCTTAGTTTTTAGTAGTGTGACGTGTGGTAAAACATATAAAAAATAAAATAGATTACAGAAGAAAATTATACTGTACATAATATTTTTCGAATAAACCTTTTGATTGTTTCAATAGTTAGCACTTATATGTAATATAAAAAAGACAATAAAAAATAACCATCTTAAACTTTGGCTGGTTAGATGGTTATATCTATTATCAATTAAACGGCAAACATTATCCATAATAATTGAGCAACACTTATAGACTCACACAGCATGAAAATTAACGTATTTTTACTTAACATACTTTCCCCTCCTAAAAATTCTCTATAATAAAGTTATTTTATCATATTATTTTTAAAATTAGAATACGCTATTAATTTTTTTATTTTGTCATATTATAGTAAATCTTTTAACAAATGAAGCTAGAAAGAAAAAATTAACTAGTAGCGTAACCCTTTAAATATTCATTTAAATAAATTTAGTATACAACTATTTTTTCTTTCTTAATATTAACACAATTACAAGAAGGATGATAAGTGTTAATACTCCCATCCCCCCAGTTAAAAGTCCAGTATTGGCTAAAAGCTTATTTAAAACGTTATTCTCCTTAGTCGCAGATTGGTTTGATTTAGTTTTATCTTCATTAGTATCAATATTCTCTGGTTTGTCTCTTCTAACATCTTCATTTGAAACTTCGAATTCACCATCAGCATTGTATATATCTTCTGGTTTAATATCAGAACCAATTGAATCCCCTAATGTTCCAACATTATATTTTTTTCCTATTTCAAGATTATTCGTATCGACGAATACTATTCTATTTCCTGCACTATCATATGTAGCGAACTGTGAATAAAATGAGTCATTAGATGAATTCGATAATAAAAAGCCAGAATCTCTAATTTTATCTTCCTCTGTCTTTATAGTGTATTTAACGGGAGTACCTCTTCTAATTTTTTTATAATTTGCATAAACTCCGAATTTCTTACCTTGAAGCTGTGGTCTACCAATCGGTTCTTCATTATTAACCCCAACATAAACCTTTGATGTCGAATCTGTTTCAATCAAGTCTTGTCGATTTAATTGGATATAATCTGGTAGAGTGTTTCTTTTTAGATGAAGTTCATTAAAATAATATACACCGTCTTTTATATGTTCTGTGGTTAAATTAACATACATAACTAAATTACCATTATCATCTAAAGTTTGAAATTCTTGAGATAATGAATTTTCGATATTTCCTGATCTATCATTAAACCAAACATTTCCAGAGTAATAGATTTCTGAAACATCTTTATCTGCCGATTTTATAGTATATTTTACTACTTCACCTTTATTTGGATGTTGATTACTGGCTTTTATTACAATTTTTTGTCCATCCTTTAATTCAGGTATATCATCTTCAACTTTTTTTGTTGATCCTATTAATACATTCGCTTTATAAAAAAGTAAATCTCTTCTATTTAACCTTTTGATATCACCTCTATCTTTAAACTCCAATTCAAATGGCTTCCAATCACCTGAATCAAAAGAGTCCGAAGAACCTAAAAATGATTTACCATCATCTGTTTTCAATGTAATTTCTCTTGTTTTTCCGTTAACAGCATTAAAAATTTTTAAATTTGCTGTTTCTTTATCTAATTCAACTTTACTTATAAATGAATATCTAACGTTCCCTCCAGAATCAGCTTCTCCTTTTATAGACTGGATATAATTTTTTGCATTTTCTGTCATAGAAATAGAATTTTCATTATTATTAGCTATTATTACTCCAGTATGACTTATTAAACTACCAAGAGTAAGGATAGTTATTAAACATATTTTTGATAAAATACTTTTTTTCATCTATTATCTCCTTTTCTACTTTATTATATTTTACATTATTTACATAAGTATATTATACACTAATTTCACTAAAAATATACATTAGTTTTGATGTTTCATGGTTTGAGTTTCCATAAATATCACAATAGAATTCCAACTCTCGCTGATAAATTTATTCTTATTAAGTTGCGTAGATTCCTTCAATATTGTATAATTACATCAAAGGAGTTGACTTATGTTAAATTTCATAAAAAATAAAACAAATTTATCAATATTGATATTTTATTTTATATTTAGCTTTTCTAGTTTACTATTTATACTGCTAGCTGAATATAACAACAATAAAACACCAACACTATTTCTAAAACAATTTGTTTTTTACGCTGTTGGTTTTGGAATAATATATCTACTACAAAAGATACCAATAACTTATATCGAAAAATTTTCTATAGCATTTTATTTATTTGCTTTGGTTCTTTTAGTTGGAATATTTTTAGTTCCACCTACTCTTGCTCCAATAGTTAACGGTGCTCGTAGTTGGTATAACTTTAGATTATTCACTTTACAACCTTCAGAATTTGGTAAAATAGCTACTGTAGCAATGGTTAGTATGCTTATTAAAGAAAAGAGTTTTAAAGACAATACTGATACAATTAAACTCTTAAAGTTAGCCTTAATAATCTCTATACCATTTATTCTAGTTGCTAAAGAAAATGACTTAGGAAACGGATTGTTTTTCATCTTTTTATTCCTAGGATTAGTTTTCTTAGTTTGCAACAAAGGTAAAACGTTATTTAGAATTTATTCAGTAGTTATAGCAGGACTAGCAATTATTATTCTAGCTGCTTTATACTTCCCGAGGTTACTTAGCTTAGTTGGTTTAAAATCTTATCAGCTAAATCGTATTCTATCTTGGCTAAATCCTGAAGCATATAAGTTAGATTATTCTTATCAAATTACTCAAGTACTTAGAGAGATTAAACTAGGTGGATTAACTGGTACATTTGTTAAGAATAAAAATTATATAGATGAACAATTTAATGATTTTATTTTCTCTATAATCGCAAAGAACTTTGGATTTATAGGTGCAGCAATATTCTTATTTATCTTCTTCATCTTTATTCTAAGATTATTTAACATAGTGAAAAAATGTGAACAAGGTAACTATAGTTATTACTTTATTCTTCTTAGTATTTGTAGTTTTTGTTTCTCATTTTTCATCAATATATTCTCAACACTAAGCATTATTCCAGTTATCGGTATTAGTATGCCGTTTATTAGCTATGGTGGTAGTTCCCTTATCGCAAATAGTATTCTATTCGGAATAATAGTAAAAATTCATGCGACAATACAAGAAGAATATATGGAAGATGAATACTATGATAACTACGAAGAAGATTATGATGAGGTTCAATATGAAGAGAATTATGATCCTTTAGAACCTATATACGAGAATAACAACAATAGATATTATGAGGAAGAACCTCAACAATTTCGCCGAAGTAAAAGAAAAAGATAAAAAAACGTGGATAGAAAAAATTTCTATCCACATTTTTTTATTTTCTTACATCTTCAATGAATTTATCATCGATAGTTTCAATTAGTTTCCCTAAAATTGCTTTAGCAGCATAATAATCACGAATATCAAATACTGCATTATGAGTATGAATATAACGAGCACAAATACCAATTACAGTAGTTGGAACTCCGTTTAAAGCTTGGTGAATATTACCAGCATCTGTTCCACCTGGTGAAGTGAAGTATTGATATTTAATTCCATTTTCTTCTGCAAGAGCTACGATTTTTTCTCTCATATTTGCACGAAGAACCATAGTTCTATCTACTAATCTCACTAAGAAACCTTGTCCTAAACGACCATTACTAGTTTCTTTACCGTCCATATCATTTGCTGGACTACAGTCTACAACGAAACATACATCTGGTTTAATCATATTAGCAGCAATAGTTGCACCACGAAGACCTACTTCTTCTTGAACAGTAGCACATACTACTAAATTAAAATCTAACTCTTTTTCTGCAAATTCTTCTAAGATTTCTGTAATAATTACACATCCATAACGATTATCTACAGCCTTACTCATAAATCTGTGTTCAGTAAGTTGTTCAAAAGTTGTTTTTGGAGTAACAAAAGCACCTTCACGAATTCCCATCTCTAATGCTTCTTCTCTTGATGAAGCACCAACATCAATAGTCATATCACTAATTTTTACATTTTGTGCTACACCTGCAGTAAAGTGTTTAGGAATAGATCCAATTACACCTGTGAATTTTTTTCCTTCATATGAAGTTACTGTATATGTTTGAGCTAAAAGAACATCTTCTCTAAAACCACCAAGCGTTTCAAACTTAAGCATACCATTTGGTAATACCTTAGTCACGATGAACCCAACTTCATCCATATGCGCTGAAATCATAACAGTTTTAGCATCTTCTTTTTTTGATTTCTTAATAGCATAGATTCCACCAAGATTATCATACTTAATCTCATCAGCATATTTAGATAGATTTTCTTCTAAATATTTTGAAATTTCACTCTCAAATCCTGATGTTCCGTCTAACATTGTTAATTCTCTGAATCTTTCTATTGATTTACTCATTTTCTTATACCTCTTTTATGTACTCTATTATTTCCGTTTCTTTATCATATCGAACTTCGTACTTGATATTGTCGTTATCAAAATAAAACATTAAGTATGGATTCTCTTTTAGATTCAACGTATAGCTATCAATCACATCATAACCTAATGCGATTAGTTTATTTCTACATCTATCTATATGATCATTGTCTAACTCTTGTTCCTCTGTTTTTTGATAAATACGATATCCAGCATAAGCTGCTGCTAATGGAACTAGTATTTTTCTAAATTTCATATTTTACCTCTTATCTGAATTCATCACATAACGAGTTAAATAATTCCTCACTAAATTCTAAATTCTGATGAGCAATTGGTTCATCTCGTTTATAATTACGTAAAGTATCTTCATAATGAGGTTTTTTATCATTTTTATAAATTACCCCTGTTACAAGGTCATTGTACTCTTCTAATACTCTGTACGCTTCTAATTTATTAGTATTGTCATAACCTTCGATATCAGAAAGTTTAGTTAAGTTTTCCTTATACCAAGCCGGTGTATTTTTGTAGTTATAAGTTTTACATGGACTAAATACGTTAACTAGTGAGAAACCATCGTGATTAACAGCTTCTTCGAAAATCTGCATCATCTCTTTCATATCACCAGTAAAGGCTTGTGCTAGGAATGTTACTTCACAAGATAATGCAATTTTCATCGCTGATAATGGTTTTTCCATTACCCCTTCTAAAGTTGTAGTCGTTACTAAACCTTCATCAGACTTAGGAGACATTTGCCCTTTAGTTAAGGCGTAAAGTTGGTTATCCATTACTACGTAAGTCATATTAACATTACGTTTCATAGCGTGAACAGCATGCCCTATACCGATGGCATATCCATCACCATCTCCACCCATTGCAAAAACTGTTAAATCTTGGTTCGCCAATTTAATACCTTGTGCAATTGGTAATGAACGTCCGTGTAGTCCTTGTACACCATACGCTTTTGTGTATCCACTAATTTTACCAGAACATCCAATTCCAGCAGAGATTACAACGTTCTCTGGTTTAATCCCTAAGTTAACAACAGCTCTATTTATACCCGCAAGTACCGAGAAGTCTCCACAACCGGCACACCAATCGGGCTTAACATCATTTTTATAATCTTTTAATGTTACTTTCAAATTATTTCTCCTCCTCTAGTAATTGTTCAACAAGTTGGTGAGTATAATAAATATCTCCATCATATTTTAGTAAACTACTAATTTTTTCTGAATTATGGTACTTACTAGCAATTACCGTACGTAATTGTTTATTATGGTTATGTTCAACAATATATATTTTTCTATATTTATCAAATGTATCACGAACAGCTTGAGCAACTGGATAAATTTGACGAATATGCATTGTATCAATTTTTAATCCTTGTTCTTTTAGTTGTTTAGCAGCTTTATTCAGTACTCCATAAGTTGAGTTAACACCAACTAATAAGATATCTTTTTCATCATTGTATTCATTTAATACAAATGGTCTTTCAACTAAAGCTGATTCAATCTTGTTAGCACGTTTTTCTTTTTGACGTTTTGTATTACGTTTCACCTCTGAAGGTAGTCCAACTACTGAGTGTTCATAACTGTTCGCATTATGAATCCCACCTTTTTGACCAGGGATAGTTCTATTTGAAACTAACACATCAGTTGCATAACGTTTGAAGTAGATAATATCTTCTTCTGTAATTTCTTCTTGTTTTAATAAGTTACCACGATCGATTTGAACTTTACTAAAGTCAAAGTTAGGAACTGTTTCTTTGTTCATACCTAATTGTAGATCCATTAAAACAATAACTGGTGTTTGATATTTTTCTGCCATATTAAATGCATCTATCATAGTGTAGAAACAATCTTCTACAGATGTTGGAGCTAGTACGATACGAGACGCATCTCCAGTTCCACCGTAGACAGCGTGGAAAATATCAGATTGCTCTGTTTTTGTTGGAAGCCCTGAAGAAGGACCACCCCTTTGAACATCTACAATAACAACTGGTTGTTCTGCCATAGCAGCCATACCTAAGAACTCAGTCATAAGTGAAATACCAGGCCCAGATGTAGCTGTCATAGCACGTACTCCTGCGAAGTTTGCCCCAATAGCAACACCTAATGCCGCAATTTCATCTTCAGTTTGAATATATGCTCCATTTACTAACGGAAGCTTATCAAATAAATATTCCATGATTTCTGTTGCTGGTGTAATAGGATATCCAGCATACATTCTACAACCTGCTGCTAAAGCACCAAGACCAGCTGCATGGTTACCGATTAACCACATATTTTTATGAGTTGGATTTAATTTTTTAAGATAATACTTATCTTTAATATCATTTTCTTCCATGAATTCAGTCATGATTTCACGCCCTTTATCAAAGGCTTGGATATTAATATTTACTACTTCTTCACCTTTACTAGAAAATTTTGTTTCAATCATATCGTAGAATAGTTTTGAATCTATATCTAATAACGCTGAACAAATTCCAAGTGTAATTATGTTTTTGATAATCGGATTAGCAATTTCTTTAGCTAATTCTGTAATTGGGAATACCGCAACTAAACCTTTAATTTCTTCTGAAATTTCTGGTTTAATTTTAGCATCCGCAATAATAATACTATTTTCATCTAATTCTGGAATATAGCTATCCAGTGTAGCTTGGTCGAATGCTATAAGAATATCTGTCTTATAATCAATTACATTTATTTTTTCTTCTGAAATACAAATTTTACTGTTACTGTGACCACCTTTAATTCTACTCGCAAAGTCTCTTGTAGAATACATGTGGTATCCAAGTGTATTTACTACAGTAGAGAATATTTCGGCTGTACTTTCAATACCTTCACCTTGTTCTCCACCAATTTTCCATCCTAATTTATTAATCATATAATCTCCTTTAATCTCTTTCATTAGAAATTTACTCGTTGATTTCTCAATACTTTATTCTATCATATTTAAGAAAATTTTTCCATCTAATAATATCTATTATCACTATGAAAAAACTAATAAAAATATTATTATTTCATTATTTTTCAATATTATTTAATTGAACATCATTTTTAAAAAATTTGTATAATATTTAGGAACAAATAAATCTTTTAATATTTATTTTTTTTAATAATTCATTAACTACTTTTTATTATAATTTTTCCGTTATATTTTTTCTCTAACTAATACTAACAACTTCAAAATTAACTAAAATAATAAAATCCTACAATACAAATATTACACAAAGAAAAAAGTCCCTGTAGAAGTTATTCACTTCTACAAGGACGTATCTATTGACGTGTTACCACCTTGATTTATAGTATTCTCACAAATACTAACTCATAAAGTACTAAAACAAAATTTAAATCTTATTTTTATACCATTAGCTATATCGGGCTATCCCGTAGTAGTTTAATTATTCAACTACTAACACGAAAAGACCATCTTCATAGTATCATCTTTGATCTCCTTTCACCTACCGAGACTCTCTAAGCAAACATCAACTACTACTCTTCTTTTCAAAGTGTAATTTTTTATTGTGTTTTAAGTATATCAAGTTAAGAAATCCTTGTCAATATTTTTTTACCATACACTTTTAATAATTATTATGGATATATACTATAGAGCTTCAAAAATTAAAGAGTACAGAAAATGTCCGTACTCTTTAAATTTCTTTATAATCTATTTGACTTAATTATTCAGAAAGTTTACGTCTAACAGCAGCTCCGACTAAGGCAATTAAACTTAATCCTAGCGCAGTTGTGCTAGTTGTGTTCATACCAGTGTTAGGTAGTTTATTTTCTTTACTATTTTCTACAACTTGTTTGCTAGTTGCATTAGTTGGTAATTTAACATCAGTTTCTTTAGATTCTGATTTAGCTTCTTCACCTTTGTTTTCAACATTTACAACTTTACGTTGTTCATTATTACCGTTTTGTTCTACTTTCCCTGAAGTTACTCCTTCTTCTTTAGTTGCTTGTTCTCCTTGATCAGCTCCTGAACCTACATTTCCAGTATATGAATTATCTTCTTTAGGTTGTTCTGCTTTTTCTTCTTCGAATTTGTAAGTTTTTGAATCTACAGAAATTGTACGTGAATTTGGATTTACTACAGCATATTTAGTTAAATCTGCTTTTTCTAAATAATTTTTGAACGCCTCATCCATAGATGGCCCTTCTTCACGTGCTCCACCTAGCATAGTATATCCATCTCCACCTGCTGCTAAGAAATCATTTGTAGTTAGGTAGTATGTTTTAGCTAGATCTAATTTATCGTAGGCACCTGTATCATGATTTTTAACTTCTACACGTAATATACGTTTACCTGAAGGTAAGTTTGTATCGTAGTATACTTTAGCTCCTGATACATGTAAGAAACCTCCACTTGGTTCTAATAACGGTTGTCCATTTTCATCTAAAACAGTTTTACCATCTTTGTCAACTTGTAAAATAGATCCTAAAGATTTTTCAAACATAGCTAATACGTCTTTACCTGTAACACTAATTTGAGAAATTGTATTACCGAATGGAAGAACTGCAATTACGCTACCTTTTGTAATAGGTTTGTCTTTAGCGATAGTTTCACGTAAACCACCACCGTTTGTTACTGCGATATCTGCTTTATTTTTAAATCCTGTTTGACCATACTCATAAAGTGAATCAGCTACTACGTTTCCTAAGTTAGTTTCACGGACACGAACATTTTCACGAGTACCACTTAATTCAACTGGACTATTTTTCACTACTACAACAGCATTTTCTGCATCATATTTAGCTTTAATTTCATCAACTAATTTTTTCACTTCTGCATTAGGTACTACATTAGTAGTTTCTGATGCTTTAATTAGACTTGGAGTCCCTAGTAAACTATTTGGTTTCAATGTAACTTTACCAATGTTGTTTAAGTAGCTTCCTGTTTGGTTATAAGTAACATTATCTCCATATGTTTTTGATTCTACAGTATGAGAGTGTCCATCAATTACCACTACACGTTTTCCTTTTAATAACGGACTTTTAGAAAGTTCATCAGCAAGAGTAGAACCTCTCCATTCGCTTGGAGTTGTTGTATCTACTCCAAGGTGGGCTAAAACAACATACGTTTTATAGTCATCACCAGTAGCTTTTGCTTTAGCTTGAATTTCTTTAACTACATTTAGCACCTCTGGAATAGGGTCTTTAAATGTTACACCTTTTACGTTTTTAGGGTGTGTTTTTGTAGCAGTTTCTGGTGTTGTTACCCCAATAACAACAACCTCATCACCTTTAACACTTTTATCTTTATCAATGATTGTAGAAGCTTCAAATAAACGTGCGCCATTAACATAAGTATTTGAGCTTAATAGAGGAAATTTTAAAATTTGTTTATACTTTTTAGCTTCATCTAAACCAAAGTCAAATTCGTGGTTACCTACAGCCATAGCGTCGTAATTCATTTTGTTTAGAATTTCTGCACGAGCTTCCCCTTTAGTTGAGTTAGAAATAGGTAACCCTTGGAATGCATCCCCTGCATCTACTACTACTGTTGTTTGATCTTTTTTAGCACGTTCATTTTCAATTACTGTAGCTAATTTTGCATCCCCAACAACTGAAGTAGTTTTATCACGACCTTTTTCTTCTACGATACGCCCATGAACATCATTTGTATGAACTAATACTAAATCTTTTTCAGCTGATGCTTTTGGTGCTGAAGTTGTTGAATTAGTTGATTCTGGTGCTGTTGGCTGTGCCTGTGTAGTTGTTGCTGACGATGGAGTTGTAGTTGTATCATCTGAATTCGCTAAAGCGGCTCCCCCCGAAGTTGCAATTGCTAATCCTACTATTGTAGCTGATGCTAATGTGTAATTTTTTTTCTTCATAATAACTTTTTTTCTCACTTTCATATTTGTAATTTATAATTTACATAATATCATAAATGTACGAGTTTTTCAATACCAAATTCCATAAGGAACAATGATAACGATTAAAAAACGTATTTTTTCAGAATTGAAACATTAGAGTAAAATTAAAAATCAAGATTAGATTCTTCTAACCTTGATTTTCATTTATTCTTTGTTATTTAAACATATTCGCTAAAATTCGATCACTTAACCTTGGGAATAACTGACTAATTTTAACACCAACAACCAATTTAAACGGTAAATTTACCTCACGTTTTTTTCTTTCAATTCCTTTTATTATCTTTGTAACAACAAGTTTAGGTGTTAATGTTTTACCACCCATAGCTTTTTGATAACTCTTATCTTCATCAGCTATATTAAAGAAATTTGTAGCTACAGGTCCTGGATTTACTGTCATAACGTGAACATTATCTTTTTTAAGTTCTAAACGTAAAGAATTGAAGTATCCAATTAAAGCAAATTTAGTCGCTGAATATACAGAACTTTTTGGCGTAGCAATCTTACCAGCTAATGAAGCAATAGTAACTATTGTTCCTGATTTTTTTTCTCTCATTCTCTTAGCTATTTCGGTAGTTAATTGAATAGTTCCGATTACATTTGTATCAAACATATTAACTACTTCAGCATCACTAAATTCACTAAAGTCTTTCATAATACCATATCCTGCACCATTAATAAGAATATCGATATCTGTAATAGAAGAAAGTAACTGTTCTACTTGATCCTGTGAACCAATATCAACGCTATAAACTCTAGTTTTTACATTTTCAAAAGCACTACATTTTTTAGCAACTTTTTCTAAAGCTTCTTTCCTACGAGCAACTAATATCAATTCCACATTTCCTTTTTGAGCGAATTGATGAGCCAATTCACGACCTAAACCACTCGAAGCTCCAGTAATTAATATTTTTTGTTTAGCAGTATCCATTTTACATCCCTCTTTTAACCATGTTTTGCAGCACAACTACATTGTCCTTTTAAACATTTACATGTAATAACATCTGCTGCAGTTTTTCTTTTTTCTTGTAATAATTCAATAATTTCATCAATATTACTTTTACTCAAATTATCTGTCTCAATTATATTCTTAACAATAATATGTGTTCTTCTTTCACAAATTCTTTCTAAAAAGTTCTGTGTTAATATCTCTAAACACTCATCCTCTACACATTTTGCTGAATATAGAAATTTGTTGCCTTGTTTTCTTGTTTCTAAAAATCCTTTTTCTACTAACCTTGAGAGTAAAGTTTTAATAGTTGAAGGAGTCCAAGACTTTTTTTCACCTAGAGTATCTATTACAAATTTACTTGTAGTTTCTTTATTGTTCCAAACTACTCGCATTACTTCCCATTCAGCTTCTGAAATATTAATATCCATTTCTATTCATCCTTTTTTCTCAGTTACATCTGTAACTATAATACTATGTTAAACATATAATGTCAATTCATAAAAAACTTGATTTTAGCATTGCTAAAATCAAGTTTAAGATTTTTTCTTAATTGGATGTCTTATTACTGTTTTAAGTTTCTCCGGCACTGTTTTCCTCACATCTGAAATATAAATTTCATGGTGGAATCTCATCTCATTAATGTCTAATTCATAACCTTCAGAAATCATATATTCATGCATCTTAGTAACAGTCTCTGGCTCTGAATCATATGGCCCTATATGCATGCATTGAACACAAGTTCCTTCATCATAGCTAAAAAATTCAACCTTTGAGAAATCTTCTTTTTTCTTTTCCGTTACTTGC
>RBWB01583280.1_pt1 | contig 12353 bp, 10 predicted proteins | sample 2014201 | NCBI WGS metagenome assembly RBWB01 (sample SAMN10133834, study PRJNA383868) | Human oral metagenome, whole genome shotgun sequencing project. | isolation source: supragingival plaque isolated from 88 juvenile twins | host: Homo sapiens | place: Australia
TGACCGCTACGGCCACCACCAAGGTACAGGAGGACATTCTCAAGAACTTGGGAATCCCTCAAGCCAATGTGTTCAAATCCTCCTTCAACCGACCCAACCTCTATTATGAGGTACGCCCCAAAACGAAGAATATCAATAGTGATATCATCCGTTTTGTCAAGCAACACCCCGGTCAGTCGGGCATCATCTACTGCTTAAGCCGCAAGAGTGTGGAGGAATTGGCGCAAATCCTTCAGGTCAATGGGATCACTGCTATCCCCTACCATGCTGGCCTTGATGCCAAGACTCGTGCCAAACATCAGGATATGTTCCTAATGGAAGAGGTCGATGTAGTGGTGGCTACCATTGCCTTTGGCATGGGAATTGATAAGCCCGATGTGCGCTTTGTCATCCACTACGACATCCCAAAGAGTATCGAAAGCTACTACCAAGAAACTGGACGTGCTGGCCGCGACGGAGGAGAAGGCTATTGCTTGGCCTTCTACTGCTATAAGGATATCGAGAAGTTAGAAAAGTTCATGGTCAGCAAGCCTATAGCTGAACAGGAGGTAGGACAAGCCCTCCTTCAGGATATGGTCGCCTATGCCGAGACCTCCAGCTCCCGACGTAAATTCATCCTACACTATTTCGGAGAGGAATTTGACGAAATCAACGGAGAAGGTGCCAATATGGACGACAATATGCGCTATCCTAAAACCAAGAAAGAAGCCAAAGACCAGGTCTTTATGCTACTGAATGTCATTGACAAAACCCGACAAAGACTCAAGGCTAAAGACTTAGTGAATGTGCTGACTGGAAAATATTCAGCCATTATCAAGTCCAACCTCTTCGACCAACAGGACTTCTTCGGCTGTGGTTCGGAATTCGACAGTCGTTTTTGGATGGCGTTGATTCGCCAAGTGATGGTCAATGATTACATCCGTAAAGATATCGAAACCTATGGGGTGATGTTCCTCACCGACAAGGGACGTGACTTCCTGAAGGAGCCCCACTCCTTTATGATGACCGAAGACCATAACTTCGAAGACGATATAGAAGAACCTGCTAAGAATGCTGTCTCTGTCTTGGACGAAACCCTCTTGAAGTATCTCAAAGACCTACGTAAAAAAGTAGCTAAGGAGTTTGGCGTACCGCCCTTTGTAGTCTTCCAGGATGCCTCCTTGGAGGATATGTGCATGAAGTACCCTATCACCCTTTCCGAGATGACCAATGTCTTTGGGGTCGGAGAAGGAAAAGCCAAGAAGTACGGAAAAGAATTTATCACTCTGATTAGTAAATATGTAGAGGAAAACGATATCATTCGTCCGGAAGACCTTATCGTCAAGACCACAGGCGCCAATTCAGCCTTGAAGCTATTCATTATCCAAAATATAGACAAAAAATTACCCCTCCCTGATATTGCCAAGGCCAAAGGGCTTTCCATCGATGAGTTTCTCAAAGAAATGGAGCAAATTGTCTATAGTGGCACCAAAATCAACATTAACTATTGGATAGACGAAATCTTGGATGAGGAGCAGCAAGAGGAACTTCATGAGTATTTCTTAGAAGCTGAAACAGACAAAATATCTGTAGCCTCCAAGGAGTTCGGCGGTGATTACGAAGATGACGAACTGCGACTCTATCGTATCAAGTTCATCAGTGAGGTAGGAAACTAAGATAATGACCAATGACTAGTGACTAGTGACTAATGACCTGAGACTTACGTGAGCTCGTGGCTCATTCCTATTATAAATAGAGCTCTTAACTCTTGTATATCTCAAATAAGGCCTATGTTATGCCTTGAAGAAACTACTATAAATTTAAAACTAAGAATTAAAAACTGTTTACATGGCAGAAGAAATCAAAGAAAGATCTAACAATTTTATAGAAAATATCATAGAAGAAGACCTCGCAGCAGGTTTTTCTAACAAACAATTACGTTTTCGCTTTCCCCCAGAGCCTAATGGCTATTTACACTTAGGGCATGCGAGTTCCATTTGCCTAAACTTCGGCTTGGGCTTGCGCTATAATGTGCCAGTGAATCTGCGTTTTGATGACACCAACCCCAGCAAGGAAGAACAAGAATATGTAGATGCTATCCGCCGCGATGTAGCTTGGTTAGGCTTTAAATGGGATAAGGAGTGTTACGCCTCCGACTATTTCCAAGAGCTCTATGAGTGGGCAGTGATGCTCATCAAGCAAGGCAAGGCCTATGTAGATAAGCAAACCTCCGAGGAGATTGCTGCTCAAAAAGGCACGCCTACGACCGCAGGTACCGAAAGCCCCTACCGCAATACCTCACCCGAGGAGAACCTCGCTCTCTTTGAACGTATGAAAAATGGTGAGTTCGAGAACGGCACCTATGTTCTGCGTGCCAAGATAGATATGGCCTCACCTAATATGCTTATGCGTGACCCTATCATCTACCGTATTATGAATGCCTCCCACCACCGCACTGGAGACAAGTGGCATATCTACCCTATGTATGACTGGGCGCATGGGGAAAGTGACTACCTCGAACAAATATCCCACTCACTCTGTACCTTGGAGTTTCTCCCTCACAGAGAGTTATACGACTGGTTCTTAGACCAGATCATCACCTCCGCTGAGAATATCCCTGGTAGCGTTCGCCCTAAGCAACGGGAGTTTGCTCGCCGTAACCTCAGCCACACTATTGTGAGCAAGCGCAAGCTCTTGCAGTTAGTCAATGAGCACTATGTAGCGGGTTGGGACGATCCTCGTATGCCTACCATCTCGGGCTTACGTCGTCGTGGCTATACCCCAGAGGCCATCCGTAAGTTTGCCGATACCATCGGTATTGCCAAGCGTGAAAACCTTATAGACGTTTCACTCTTGGAGTTTTGCGTACGTGAAGACCTCAACAAGAAGGCCAACCGTGTCATGGCTGTCCTCGATCCTGTCAAAGTGGTTATCACCAACTATCCCGAAGGACAAGAAGAGTGGCTCGATGCCGAAAACAATCCAGAGGTAAGCCCTATGACTTACCGCAAAGTGCCTTTTTCTCGCGAATTGTATATAGAGCGTGAGGATTTCCGTGAGGAAGCCGACAAGAAGTACTTCCGCTTGAAGCTCGGTGGAGAGGTGCGCCTGAAGAATGCCTATATTATCAAGGCCGAGAGTGTAGTCAAGGACAGTGAGGGTAATATCACCGAGATACACTGTACCTATGACCCTGATAGCCGTAGTGGTAGCGGTTCTGAGGCCAGCACCCGCAAGGTGAAAGGAACCCTCCACTGGGTAGCTGTCTCCCATGCTCTTCCTGCTGAAGTACGCCTCTATGACCGTCTCTTCACCATAGCCGAACCTGACCGCCAAGAGGATAGCTTTCTCAATTATATCAATCCCAATTCCCTCAAGAGCATTACGGCCTATGTAGAACCCAGCCTACAAAGCGCTCAGGCAGGAGATACCGTGCAGTTCCAGCGCCTTGGCTACTTCTGTGTAGATCCCGATAGCACACCTGAAAAATTGGTCTTCAACAAGACAGTAGGGCTCAAAGATACTTGGGAGAAGATCAAGAGTGAGGAGTAGGTATGAGAGAACTGCTATGACCCAACAAGTCGTAGACGATTATATTCAAAATAAATATAATAAGGAATGGAGTATAGCCGCCCTAAAAGGAAGATGGCGTTGGTTTTGTACTGAAATAGAATCCATCCTACGTATCGACCTTTCTGAAATAAAATAATACTGTAAAACCATGCTCAAACTCTTCCTCCTCCCCCTCTTATTGCTCTCCTGTAGTGATAAGCAGGACACCCCTGAGGATCCAGTTGCTCGTATCGACAAAGAGCTGCTACTAACGTTGGTCAATGCCCAAAGAAGTCAAGGTTGCCAATGTGGAGACACCTATTATCCAGCCGTTCCTCCTCTGACTTGGAATGACCAACTTGCCTCTGTAGCTCAAAAGCATAGCAACGAAATGGCCAAATATAACAAGCTCTCTCACAACAGTCAAAATGGAGATGATCCTGGTAAGCGCCTTAGCAAAGCCGGCTATCACTGGAATGCCTTTGCCGAGAATGTAGCTGTAGGCTACCCTGATGAAAGTGCTGTCATCCAAGGCTGGATTCAAAGTCCTGCCCATTGTGCCAACATCATGAACCCTAATGTCAAGGAAATGGGAGTTGGCAAGAAAGACAAATACTGGACACAAGTTTTTGGAAGCCGTCCTAAATAATAAACACTAAATACAAAAAACATATGCGAAATCCTTTTAGTTTTATACTGATGGTCTTTGCTGCTAGCCTATTTGTGGTAGGATGTAAGAAAAATGATGATCAAATAGAACCTCCTATAACCCCACCTTCTCTCACTCTGGTAAAATTTACCCCTGAAGCGCCTTCTATAGAAGTAGGAAAAACAACAGTAGTGACTATCGTAGGTACCCTGAACCCTACCGATAAAGTACAAATCGCTGATGAGGAAATTATAGCCCTACAAGGAGAGATTACCAACAACAAAATCAATCTCTTAGCTAAAAAAATAGGTGCTACCAAGGTAAGTATCCTCTCGGCGGAAGGAAAGGAAAGAGGAAACTTTAAAATTACCGTAACACCTGCATTCGAACTTCATTTCACCCCCGAAGCGCCTTCTATAGAAGTTGGGAAAACAACAGTAGTGACTATTGTAGGCACCCTGAACCCTACCGATAAAGTACAAATCGCTGATGAGGAAATTGTAGCTCAACAAGGAGAGATTACCAACAACAAAATCAACCTATTCGCTAAAAAAACAGGCACTACCAAGGTAAGTATTCTCTCGGCGGAAGGAAAAGAAAGAGGGAGCTTTGAAATTACCGTGACACCTGTATTCCAACTCTCTTTTACTCCTGAAAAACTAACTATAGAACAGCAGAAGACAGCTCAGGTAACCATCGTTGGTACCCTAAACCCTACCGATAAAGTGCAAATCGCTGATGAGGAAATTGTAGCTCAACAAGGAAAGGTTACCAACAACAAAATCAATCTCTTGGCTAAAAATATAGGTACTACCAAAGTAAGTATTCTCTCAGCGGAAGGAAAGGAAAGAGGAAGCTTCGAGATTACTGTAACCCCTAAACTATTACTTTCTTTTTCTCCTGCAAAAGTGGTTATAAAGAAGGGAGAAACTGCTACAATTACTGTAACAGGGGTATGGAATGCTTCCGATAAGATACGTATTGTCAATGAGACTATTGTTTCCCTACAAGGAGAAGCTACTAATAACAGAATCAACCTCTTAGCCCTTAAGGTTGGTAGCACACAGGTACAAGTATTAACTGCTGATAGTCGTGATAGAGGTAGTTTTGAGGTGGTAGTATATGAAGATCTCAAGAAAATAACCCTTCCTCATAAAGGCGATATCCCTCACTACAAAACAGAGATCACTAGTAAAGAAGAATACAAGCAACTTATCGAGCAAACACTCAGAACACATGAATTATTAAAAAGAGTATTAGAACAGTTAGAGAAATATCCTTTAGAGAAATATCGTTACAATGATCAAAATGCTCTTTATCTTGAAGGTATCAGAATCTCCAGGGCAGCGAAACTGTATTACAAGGAAAATAAGGAAACAGCCGACCTTAAGAACCTAAAGAATACTTATGAAAATTTGCAACAATACGGGATTGGTTATACCGAAGTAGAGATTATGGTACGTTTGGCCGAGCTATATCGCCAAGAGTTTCCTCATAATACCGAGATCGAAAGAATTATTAAGGACAACTTCAATGGAGAGTATGGAAATTTGGACGGGCCTATCCTTACCAATTACCTTAATAAAAATATCGTAAAGGCTTTCAACGATATTATTGATATAGTCAATAAGCTTAAATAACCCCAGATGAAGCGTGGAAATGAAGTTTTCACGCTTCATTTTTTACTAACCGATACCCTACTCCCTTGACGGTCTTTATTCTCTCCTGACCGAGCTTGTCGCGGAGCTTCCCAATATGGACATCTATGGTACGACTCTTAGCAGCGGAAACCCCTCCCCAAATTTGGACAGCTATCTCCTCTCGGGAAAAGAGGTGATTCGGAGCCGAAAGTAGAAAAGCAAGTAGTTCACACTCCTTTTTGGTGAGTAGGTATTGCTGTCCCTCTCGGGTAAGGGTATAGCTCTCTTCGTCCAAGGAGAAGTCTGCACATACCAAGGGTTGCTTTACCTCTTTTCGTTTGTGAAAACAGAGATTGACAAGGGCTTGGAGCTTATAGATAAGGAGCTTGACCTTCATATCCTTACGAACAAAATCATCCGCTCCGGCTTCGAAGCCTGCCAAGAGGGCATAGTCCTGATTTTCCTCAGCCAAAAGGACAACTACAGGACGGATGGTCAGCTGTATTTGGCGCAACTGACCACATATCTCCACCCCATCCGTATCGGAGAGAAAGATGTTCAGAAGCAGCAGTTCAGGAGTAGCTCGCTTAAGCACTCGTAAGGCTTGCGCTCCCGTTATAGCTGTAAGCACCTCAAAACCTGCTTGTTGCAAAGTAGGGGCTATATATTCCAACCATTGGGTATCACTATCCACAATCAGGAGCCTGATAGGAGTGGTATCAGGGGCTAAGGTATTCATGCTAATATTGTTCTAATACGGCAATACGCTTTTCTATAGGAGGATGTGTGGCTAAAAGAGCACGCAAACCTTCTGCCTTATAATCAATAAAAAGCTCTTTTACTTCCTCATTATCAATCTCTTCAATGGCGGAATGTCCTGATATTTTCCTTAAGGCACTGGCCAGTGCCAAGGAATTATGAGTAAGCTCCACAGCTCCCGCATCGGCCATATACTCCCGTGAACGTGAAAGTGCCAATTTAAAAAGTATAGAAATTAGGTATATCAGAAAAAAGACTACCATTACAAGAATGACCATCAATAGCAGCCCTATCACTACAGCACCTCCTTTCCCACTAATATTCTTAGAGGAACGAGAATCAAGAAGATTGCTATGCAGTACCAAGCGAAAGGCAACATTGGCTATGGTGGCAAAAATCCCTACAAATACTATCGTTACAATCAGCAAACGTACATCACGGTTACGGATATGGGTCAGCTCGTGTGCTATAACCCCCTCCAACTCTTCATCATTGAGCGCATTAATGATCCCACGGGTAAGAGTAATGGCAAAGGTCTTTTCATTGATACCCGAAGCAAAAGCATTCAGCGCCTCACTCTCTATGATATAGAGCTTGGGCATGGGCATTCCCACCGACATACATAAGTTTTCCGTTAAGTTATAGATTCGTTTGTTATCCCTTCGTTCCAGAGGGTGAGCATGGGTAGCCATTTGGATCATTTGGGTATGAAAAAAGTAAGAGATAAAGAACCATATAGCTACTCCTATAAGAATGGTTGGGATTATAGTAAGGAAAGAAGTATTTGTTTGCTCTATGTCTCTACCTGATGCTATATACAAGACCACATATACCCCTACCAAAATAAGTAGCGGAAAAGCCAAAAGAAACAATACTGATTTGGTATTGTTTCTTGTTATTTGCTGTTGTATACCCAGGTATTGCATCCTAATTAATGACTAATTCTTAAAAATGATATATAGGAAGTCTGTAGCGTTGCTGGCTCTATCCCAAACTTATCTCTGACAGATTGATATAATTCTGCAATGGTCACCATTGTTTTTATTGTTTTTTGTAGAGTTTTTGCCTAAGCTCCTCAGTTGTAACAAAAAAATGTCCATATCCCTTTGCTGTAAGCCCTTTCCTCAACTCTTTATCACCCGACCATATTTTGTGCTTATATTGTAAATAAAATGCTACAAAAGGAGCATCATCACTATCTATACCTTCTACTATTTTTTTTGCCTTTTCATTATTTTCTTTTGAAATTTCTTCCATGGATAACATCTTTACCCCCTTCAGTAAGCTTGATAATTCCTTCCTTATTTCCTTATTTGTTTTATTCAAAAACTTTGAAAGTCTTGGTAGATGTTCTTCTATTTCATCTAATAAATATTCAGGTACTAAGTACTGTATCGTTTTCCTCTCTTTAAGCACTGTTGCTACAACTCCGTTAGGAGAAATCAAGGCACTAAAAAATATATTACTATCAGTTATAACTATCATTTTTCAGCATATTTTTCCTCCATCGCTTTAAAATACCGCTTAGCGAAACCTCTCTTCACCTCTTTAGACAATTCCATAATGAAGTCACGATGGGCTATAGGTATCCCATCCTCATCTTCTTCTAAGATCTCTACAGAAGGGGAGGCTATAGCTTTTCCCTTAGCCTTAGGCAGCTCTATCTCTACAAAGGGAAGAGACTTTACATATTCTAAGAAGGCAGCAGCCCATTCGCTGTTGTTATTTACTTTGAGTATTGTGGTATCCATAGCTGTTTATTTTAGTATATTTTCCTTTTTACGAAAAAGAAATCTCAGGTGCCTTATCCAATTGCTTACGTTCTTCTTTCCCTAAGTCAAAGAACGGTTGTGGGGTCATATGCTTGAATCCTGCTACGATATTGGTAGGAATGGATTGGATCGCGGTATTGAGTTCCTTGGTAGTGGAGTTAAAATAGCGACGTACAGAAGCCAATTTGTTCTCTATATCAGCGATTTCCTCTTGTAGGTGCATAAAGTTGGCATTGGCTTTGAGTTCGGGATAGGCCTCTACTTGTACATTGAAGGCGCTCATTGCAGAAGAGAGTTCCTGCTCTGCTTCTATTTTATCATTTACACTTGTAGCACTCAGCGCTCGAGAGCGTGCTTGGGTTATTTTGGTAAGCACCTCCGATTCGTGGTTCATATAGCCTTTTACCGCAGCTACCAGCTGTGGGATGAGGTCATGGCGCTGCTTGAGCTGTACATCTATATCGGCAAAAGCATTCTCTCGGTTATTGGCCAAAGCCACTAATTTGTTATTGGCACTGATGTACCATAGCACGATCACTCCTACTATGGCTATAACAATAATAAGTCCGGTCATAATATTCTATTTTAAGTTTGATGCAAAAGTACTAAAAAGTATTCAATATTCCTAATTCCTATTTTTTAACTTAGAAGCTGATAGGCCGCGAAGGCGGATAGATAGGCAAAACCTGTCATGAAAATCCACTGCAAAATCGCCCATTTCCAGCTATTGGTTTCCTTGCGTACGATAGCAAAGGTACTGATACACTGCATGGCAGATGCAAAGAATAGGAGGATGGAAACTCCCGTGGCCAAATTGAACACTGGGGTACCATCGGGGCGCATTTCCTGCTGTAGGCGTGTCACTACGGTACGCTGCTCGGCATCTCCTTCCTCTACATCTACCTCCCCTAAGCTATAGATAGTGGCCAAGGTGCTGACAAAAGTCTCTCTTGCTGCAAAGGATCCTAATACGGCTATACTAATCTTCCAATCATAGCCTAAGGGACGGAATACAGGCTCTACAAACTTACCCATATTTCCCAATAGGGAGTTTTCAGTTCGGTAGCTTAAGAGGTAGTGTTCCTTCTCGTCCTGATCCCAACCATATTCAGTAGCCAGTTGCTCGGTATGAGCCTCTGCATTGCGGTACTTCTCACTCAGTCCATGGGTTTGTAGGAACCATATGAGTACGGTTATAAAGAAGATAATCTTCCCAGCACTCAGCACAAAGGCCTTTGACTTGTCATAGACTGTTAATAGCACATTTCGTGCCAAAGGCACTTTGTAGGTCGGCATTTCTACAATAAAATGGGTTTGTATAACATTCTTCAGCACTAAGAACTTACTCAAGAGCCAAGCGGAGAAGATGGCCATAAACACCCCAAAGAGATACAATAAGAAAAGAGCTACCGCCTGATTATTGAAAAAGAAGTAATTCCCCTCGGGGATCACGAGCTTTATCATAATCAGATAGATAGGGAGTCGTGCTGAACACGTGATAAAGGGAGTCACTAAGATGGCTATCAGCCTCTCTCGCCAACTCTCAATGGTACGGGTAGCCATCACAGCAGGGATGGCACAAGCCGCCCCCGAGATCAGAGGAATGGTACCTTTTCCATTTAGTCCAAAGGGGCGCATGATTCTATCCATAAGAAAGACCACCCTACTCATGTAACCACTCTCTTCCAAGAGAGAGATAAAGAAGAAGAGCAAGGCTATTTGTGGCACGAAGGAAACTACCGCAGTAAGCCCAGGTATCACGCCATCGACCAAGAGCGAAGTGAGAGATCCCTCGGGAAGTATGCTTCCTATCCAAGTACCTACCCAGCCCAAAGCACTCTCTATCCAGCCCTTGGGATATTCACTCACGTAGAAGATCATTTGGAAAATGAGCAGTAGTATCGCCATAAAGATCACATACCCCCACACCTTGTGCAGAAGGATTTTATCTAAAAGGGCACGTGTCCCCACAGCAGTTACCTTATAAGTATCTTTAAGCGCATGATTGATGGCCTGATAACGGAGAATTGTTTCTCTCTGCTGCATTTTCTTGATTTCTGCATCCGTCTTTATATTCTCTTTTTGAAGTTCTACCTTACGCAAAGCACCAATGACTTCAAAATTCTGAGAGATGACCATCCAAAGTTTCCCTAATTCTTCGTTGGGAAATTTCTCTTGGAGCGACTTGAAATAAGGAGGATCAATGCGGTTGATGTCAATAACCTTTTCTAAAGGAAGTTTTTTGTAATTGATAATCAACTCCTTGAGTTGTTCCATTCCTACTTTCTGTCGGGTACTGACAAGGACGATGCGTGTATGGAGGGCTTCCTCTAAGGCTGGGATATCGATGGTTATGCCACGAGGCTTCATTCGATCGGCCATATTGATAGCCAAAATGATCGGAATTCCAAAATCTTTTATCTGGGTATAGAGATAGAGGTTTTGCTTGAGGTTCTCCACATCGGCTACCACCACCACTACATCGGGAAAGTCTATATCATCTTTGTCCAAGAGGCAGCTTACGGCCACCTTTTCATCCATAGAATTAGGGTTGGTACTATAGGTGCCTGGCAGGTCGTATATTCGAGCATTGATTGTTTGGGAGAGCTTGCAGAAGCCCACCTTTTTATCCACAGTAACTCCTGGGTAGTTCCCCACATGCTGGTTCATACCTGTTAGCAGGTTGAAGATAGAGGATTTCCCCACATTGGGGTTTCCTATCAAGGCTACTTTTATTTCATGTTTACTCATAGTGGTCGGAGTTAATAGGTTCTACTTCGATATACTGTCCCATTTCCTTTCGAATAGCCATATGAGTATCATTAATAATCAAATAGAGTGGATCACCCAAGGGAGCTATCTCGACCAATTCTATCGTATTTCCGGGAAGGCATCCCAGCTCCAATAGTTTTATAGGCAGCTGTTCTGTCGCTACATCTTTGATAAGACATTTATCCCCACGCTTAAGGTCGTTGACGGTAAGTATCATATTTATTTATACTTAATTTAAGGTGGCAAAGATACTATTTTTTCCCTAAATATAAAAAAATTATTTCAGCTTTTCTCCTTAATAAAAACTAAAAAACGGAGCAACTCAATTGAGTTGCTCCGTTTTTCATCATATTATAAGAAGGTTTTTACTTTTTCTAAAGCCTCTGCGATACCTTCCGGTTTTTTACCTCCTGCGGTAGCGAAGAAAGGTTGACCACCGCCCCCTCCTTGGATACATTTACCCAATTCGCGTACAATTTTACCGGCATCCAAGCCTTTATTTTTAGACAATTCCTTGTTGATATAGCATAAGAGCAAAGCCTTGCCGTCTTCTTGTGCAGCTCCAAAGAAAATAAAGGCGTCTTTGACTTCTTCACCGAGCATAAAGGCTAAATCCTTGAGAGTAGCCAAATCCAAATCCAAGCGCTTGGTCAGGCATTGCACATCTCCGACAGCTACAAATTCGCTCTTGAGTTCGCTCTTGAGCTGTTTGGCCTGTTCTCGCTTGAGCTGTTCCAACTCCTTGTGTAGGCGTGCATTTTCCTCCTGTAGATTGGCTATAGCCTTAACGGGATCTTGAGGATTCTTAAGGGAGGATTTAACCTCTTCCAAGAGTTTTTCTTGTAATAGGAAGTGCTTAAGAGCACCTGCATTGGTTATAGCCTCTATACGACGCACCCCAGCGGCTACTGCGCCTTCGGATACAATCTTAAAGAACCAGATGTCCCCTGTATTCTTCACATGGGTACCTCCACAGAGTTCTCGGCTTTCGCCAAACTGTATCATACGCACCTTATCACCATATTTTTCTCCGAAGAGTGCCATAGCTCCTGCTTCCAAAGCCTGTTGGATAGGAATATTGCGATGCTCCTGAAGTGGAATTTTCTCATAGATACGTTTGTTCACCAAGCGCTCTACCTCAGTGAGTTCTTCCTGAGTGAGTTTGGCAAAGTGTGAAAAGTCAAAGCGCAAAGCCTCTGGAGATACATGCGAACCCTTTTGCTCCACATG
>RBWB01583287.1_pt1 | contig 12337 bp, 8 predicted proteins | sample 2014201 | NCBI WGS metagenome assembly RBWB01 (sample SAMN10133834, study PRJNA383868) | Human oral metagenome, whole genome shotgun sequencing project. | isolation source: supragingival plaque isolated from 88 juvenile twins | host: Homo sapiens | place: Australia
CATTTCCTACACCTGCCACCGCCTTTCGCGGGCAGGCTTAGAGAGTGCTTTCTCGGCCGTGGGCAAAGGGCTGGGGCGTACTTTCAACCGCGATGCCTTCGTCGTGCGCATCGACCATGCTTTTGCTTCACCGCAACTCGTCCCCCTCACTTGTCGTGTGGACAACAGCGTCTTTTTCTCCGACCACTACCCCCTCCTCACCCGTTATCGACTTGCCGCACCCTAAGTGCGCCATTTGCTCAAAAGCCGAGAAAATCGTAACTTTGCACAAAATAACAATTTCATTCTGATATGAATCTCGAAAAGCAACTCACCGAAGCCATCGTCAAGGCGGTCAAAGCCCTTTACGATGCCGATATTACCCCCGAGCAGGTTTCGCTCCAAAAGACACGCCCCGACTTTGAAGGCCACCTCACCCTCGTGACCTTCCCCCTCTTGCGCATCTCCAAGCGTAAGCCCGAAGACACCGGAGAAGACATCGCGCTGTGGCTCGTTGAGAACACCGACCTTGTGGCGACTTTCAACATCGTCAAAGGTTTCTTAAACCTCATCATCGCTCCTCAAAAGTGGATTGAACTCCTCGACAGCATCCACGCCGATGCTCACTACGGCCTCACCGCCTCCACGGAGGAGAGCCCGCTGGTGATGATCGAATACTCCTCGCCCAACACGAACAAACCCCTCCACCTTGGTCACGTCCGCAACAACCTCCTCGGTTGGGCGGTGGCACAAATTGCCGAAGCCAACGGCAATCGGGTGGTGAAGACCAACATCGTGAACGACCGCGGTATCCACATTTGCAAATCGATGCTCGCTTGGCAGAAGTACGGCAACGGCGAAACACCCCAATCGTCGGGTAAGAAAGGCGATCACCTCATCGGCGACTACTACGTGGCTTTCGACAAGCATTATCGCGCCGAAGTGGCTGCTCTCAAAGCCCAACTCCTTGAAGAAGGCGTGAACAGCGAAGAGGCTGAAACACGCGCCAAGGAAGAAGCACCGCTGATGGTGGAAGCGCGCGAAATGCTCCGCAAATGGGAGCAGGGCGACCCCGAAGTGCGCGGACTCTGGCGCAAGATGAACGAATGGGTGTATGCCGGTTTTGACGAAACCTACAAAGCCCTCGGTGTGTCGTTCGACAAGATTTATTACGAAAGCGACACTTATCTCGAAGGTAAGGAAAAGGTGGAAGAAGGTCTGGAAAAGGGAGTCTTCTACCGCCGTCCCGACGGTTCGGTATGGGCTGACCTCACTGCCGATGGTTTGGACGAAAAACTCCTCCTCCGCTCCGATGGTACGAGCGTCTACATGACGCAGGACATCGGTACGGCTAAACTCCGCTACCAAGACTATCCCATCTCGAAGATGATTTATGTCGTGGGCAACGAGCAAAACTATCACTTCCAAGTGCTTTCGCTCCTTCTCGACAAACTCGGTTTTGAATGGGGTAAGAGCCTTGTGCACTTCTCTTACGGCATGGTCGAACTTCCCAACGGTAAGATGAAAAGCCGTGAAGGTACGGTGGTCGATGCCGACGACTTGGTGGAAGGTATGATTGCGCAGGCTCGCCAAACGATGGACGAAGCCGGCAAGAACGCCGACATGAGTGAAGAGGAGAAGCAGGAGGTGGCGCGCATCGTTGGATTGGGCGCACTCAAATACTTCCTGCTCAAAGTGGATGCCCGAAAGAACATGGTGTTCAACCCCGAAGAAAGTATCGACTTCAACGGCAACACCGGTCCCTTCATCCAATACACTTACGCCCGCATCCGCTCTATTCTCCGCAAAGCACAAGATGCCGGCATCGACCTTCCTACCACGCTCCCCACAGGAGTGGCGCTCTCCACCAAGGAAGAGGAAATCATCCAGCAGTTGGCCGATTTCGCCGCTGTCGTGCGTGCTGCCGGTGAGGATTTCAGTCCGTCGGCCATCGCCAACTACTGCTACGATTTGGTGAAGAACTACAACCAGTTCTACCACGAATTTCAAATCCTACGCGAAGAAAATGCCGATGTGCGCGCCTTCCGCCTCGTTCTCTCACAAAACGTGGCCAAGGTCGTTCGCCTCGGTATGGGTCTCTTAGGCATCGAAATGCCCGAACGTATGTAAAGAACTTCTTTCTACAACGTGAGAAAATAGACGTTAGATATTAGCGCTTTTTGCTCTAATATCTAATGTCTAATTTATCATATAATCGTCTACTATTTATACAGAATGCGCCATCAAATCAAAAGAACATTGTTTTTGGCACTTACCCTACTGGCAAGTGTTTCATTTTCACATGCAAACCCTATCACCCAAGGGCAGGCTTTGAACATAGCCTCAAAATACCTCAACCATCCGACACTCTCATCGAAGAAGACGCCTAACACCCGTGCGGTGGCAGCCAAGGAACCACCGGCTTATTATCTCTTTACCAGTGCTAAGGATAAAAAGTTTGTGATTATCTCCGGAGAAAGCGGACTGAACGAAGTGGTGGGCTATGGAGATAACTTCTCAAAAGAGGGCAGCGAACAGCCGCCTTATTTCAAAAAGTTTTTGAGCGATTATGAACGCGTGGTAAAAGCCGTGCGCAACACCAAGCGGGAAGCGACGACTCCCACCATGCCTCTCAAACGCAAAGTGGAACCGCTGCTCACTTGCAAGTGGGGTCAATACTTTCCTTTTAACAAATATACCCGTGTTGTGGATGGAAGCACTACGCCCACGGGCTGTGTGGCCACGGCTACGGCACAGGTGATGTATCACCACAAATGGCCGAAAAAACGCCCGGAGGGTTATATAAAAACCGAGGGCGACGAAGCCTGGAAGAGCGACACTTACTGGTGGAGCGACATGGAAGATACCGCCAACAAGATGTTTTCGGAACGCTCCAAACAAGCTGTCGGTGTGTTGATGCGCGACATTGGTAATGCGGTGAATATGAGGTATTACTACAAGGGGAGCGATTCTAACCTGCAATATGCTTGTAATGCGCTTCGGCATCAATTTGATTATACCGTGCGCTTCCTCGACAAAAACTTCATGCCCGCCAATGAATTTCTCAAAGAAGTGATGCAGGAAATCTCTAACGGCTACCCTGTTTTGGTTGTAGGAGGTCCGCACGCCTTTGTATATGACGGCTATGATGAACGCGGCTTTATACACACCAACTGGGGCTGGGAAGGTGAATACGACGGCTATTTTGACATTAACACCGTTTATTTGAACGTTTACGGCTTTGCCCTCAGTGGCACTTTCTGGGACGATATTTCGGTTGTCTTTGCCCATCCCAATGATGGAAAGGCCACTCCTTTTCCGGAAATAGCACGTGGCTTAGATGCCCGTACCACCACTGCATTCACCATCAATCAAACAGAAGCTGCACGTACAGGGAGTTTCAGTGCCGAAATTAAAAGATTAGGTTCGTACAGTCCGGTGAAAGGCGAATTGGGCGTGTTTGCCGGAAAGGTGGGGTTGGCACTTTACAACGACAAAAAGGAATGCGTGAAAATCTTTAATTCTACCAGCGACAACCAAATTTGGGCGTCTATTTTCACCTCGATGTCGTTTGAAGTGAACGATATTCGTTTTGAAGATGTTCCCGACGGGCACTATCGTTTAGTACCTGTATTCTCTGAAATGCTCAATGCTAAGACGAAGCAAAACGGGGAGTGGAAGCCCATTCACCATGCCAATGAGATGGACGTAGAACTCACGGCCGATGCGGTGCGCATCAACCCCAACAACCCGAAAGATGTTGTCATTATGGAGAAAAGCCCGAGCCTGCTGGCTCCTTTCTATGAAGACTCGAGCAATATGGCGGCTTTTAGTTTCACCATGTACAACCCCGGTCGGGAAGAAGTGCGGGGCGACTTAGTAATGACCCTGAAAAGCCAGGAAACCCAGAAAGAGTTTAACGCCTATCTGCTGACGCCCAATGTGGTGGCACAGCGTTTGGGGCACACTTCTTTCGTCATCAATATGCGGGCGCAGTATAACAATCCGGGCGATTTTGGTAACTTGAAAGCAGGTAAGTACAACGTAACACTATCGATCAAAGTCAAGAGAAATGGTACCGACGTGATTGTCCCGATTACGATGAAAGAACCTTTTGAAGTGGAAGTGCTGCCCCATGTCATCAGCAGTACCTTTGAGTTCAATTCGGTAGATTTCTTTGTAGATGGTGCCGAAGCCAATTACAGCACTTTCCAACTCAATGAAATCAACGAAATCGGTTTGCAAGTGCATTCCACGATACGCGGGTATCCACTTCGGCAAGGTTATCGCGGCCGCATTTATTATCGTCTGCTCGATTTGACAGAGCGTGAATGGATTGACTTAGGTGCCGTTGAGGGAGTTTATCTGCCTTGTGAACAACCCAACGATGCCGGAAAGACCCGCATCACGTTTGAAGCTTCAAAGCTGAAACCCAATCGTGCTTACGAAGTGCATATTGAGGTTGACCGAAACGGCAAGCGTGAAAATGTTTGGAACCCTCATATGCAACGCAACGTGTTCTACACGGCCGAGGAGTTGAACCCCACCGCCATCGGTTCGCTTGATAGCAAAAAGGAAGCAATCAAACCCATTTTTGATCTTAAAGGCGTGCGCCAAACCTCGGTTTGGGAGGCACTTCCTGCCGGCACCTACATCGTAGACGGCAAAAAAGTCATCAAGAAATAAAACGTCGGTTGATTTCGTTTGAAATGAAAAGACAGCCGTAACATTCCCACCCACCTCATCCTCTATGGCAAAGAAACCGAAATTTTACGTTGTTTGGCGCGGTCTCGTCCCCGGTGTCTATGAGTCGTGGGAGGAGTGTGAAGCGCAGGTGAAAGGCTATGAAGGGGCGGTCTACAAAAGTTTTAAGACGCGCGAAGAGGCACTTACGGCTGAACTGCAAGACCCTGCCGACTATATCGGCACCAAGGGCACGGACACCCTCTCCGGCAGCGGCAAACCCGCCCCTCAGAGTGCGCCACAGCGCATTGCTGCCCCCGAAGGTCGCACCGTGACGATGCCGTCCGGAGAGGTGCGGAAAATCATCGAACACGAAGCCATCGCCGTCGATGCGGCTTGCTCCAAAAATCCGGGGCCGATGGAGTATCGCGGCGTGTATCTGCGCACAGGAAAGGAGATTTTCCACTTCGGCCCAATCGAAGGTACGAACAACATCGGTGAGTTTCTCGCCATCGTCCATGCCCTCGCCATTCTTGAGCAAAAGGGGCTGAAAATGACCATCTACAGCGACTCGCGCAACGCCATCAACTGGGTGCGGCGCAAACAGTGCAAAACCACCCTCACCCGCAATTCCCGCACTGAGCAGGTTTATGCCATGATTGCCCGTGCCGAAGCGTGGCTCAAAGCGCACCGCGTCACCTGCCCCATTCTGAAATGGGAAACTCAGGAGTGGGGGGAAATCCCTGCCGACTTCGGCCGCAAATAGTGCGGATGGTCGATCCGCCTATTCCAAAATCTCAATGAGCTTTTTCTTGTAGTTGACCACGAACGGGCGCCCCTCGAAGGCCGTGGCGCGGAGCGTACCCATCTCATCGCCGGGATAACCGAGCACATAGTCGGTGGTGAAGCGAAAATCGCCGATTTCAGTCGTTACGCCTTCGTACATAGGTATCGTTTCTTCCGAAATCCCTCGCTGCAAACTTCCGCCTTCTTTGGTGAGTGCCGTTGAGGGGAAGGGGTAAATGCCGTGGGGTAGAATGTTTTTCCCTAAAGTCATAGTGAATTGCAGCACTATCTTGCGACCGCCCACCTTGGCTTTCAAGAACATCATCGTACTTTCGTAGGTGCTCCCTGTTTTCCACTTCAATCTCGTCTTGCTGTAATGCAGTTTCGGACTGCATGGTGTGAACGTTTGGCCTTTCAAGTCCACGCGCCAAGCCTTTCCGCCCAGCACATTGTTCCCGATGACCACTCGGGGTATGTTTCCCTTAAGTCGCCTCTTGGTTTCCATCACCAAGCACCATACTTTCCGATAGGTTTCGCCGCAGAAGTCCAAAGAGTCGAGTTGCAGCACACAACATCCCCTTTTTTCGCCATTGATGGTGGAGGGTTTCAGTTGGGAGATGTCCACCCCAAGACTGTCCACAACGTAGGTGGAGTCGAGCAGGCAGTGGGACATGCCGGTGCTCAGCCCGACCTCAAGGTGGTGTGCCACATTCTTGTTGTGAATTGTTGCGTCCACCATCAGAAAATGTGCTCCGTAACGAAACGATGAAGCAACGGTGCACAAGGGAAGTGCGCACATCAAAACACAGAGGCAGCAGCGGCATGACCGCCCCAAGGCCTTCCATAGAAGAGGGAAAAAGGAGAAGAGAGTTTTCATAGGGTAGGGGTATGTAATTCGAGAGGACTACTATTCGCCCCACACCAAGCCTTGCTCGCTGATGCGGAAGGTGGTGGGCAGGGCAGGGAGGTGGGCTGCGCGCTGGGCCATGGCCAAAGCCACGTGCCCCATTGTGCGGCGGAGGTTGATTTCGATGCAAGGGTGCAATCCGGCAGGTGTGAAGAGGACGTCGATGCCCAGCGGTCCTTCGTAGCGTCCTTGCAGAAGCCGGGAAAGTTGTTGTTCCAAGAGCGCCACAAGTGCGGTGAAACTCCGTTGCGCCACATCGAACGTGGGAATCAGGTGTGGACAACTGCGCTGCCACAGGGTGAGGAAGTCGTGCTCCAATGCCGCAGGAGCGGCCACACGTTGCCCACAGTAAGCACCGCCCGTGGTGGTGGCAAACAGCGAAGGGCCAAGGTAAACAATCCGCCCATCGCCCATCGCCTGAAATTCCAATGCCCCGTCGGCCAAACGCTCGTAGCGAGGTTGCACTTCGACCGCCCCCTGACGGTCGATTGTTTTTTTGATACGTGCCAAAAGCGGGGTGGGGAGGTCGGAATTGCAAGGGAAAACACCGCGACCGCTGCTGCTCCAAGGTTGTTTGACCATCGCCTCGCCGGAGCAGTGGGCAAGGGCAGATTTCACCTCGGCGAACGTTGCGCACCACCAACTGTTGCCTTTCAGCACTCCCACCGGCAGCACTTCATCGTTCAGTGCGTGCAGGAAGCGTGTGGTGGATTGGCGCGAACTCAAACTGCGGAGGTGTGCCAACCGAAGGGCATCCGGAAGCAACCGCTCGGGAGCACCCAGCCGTTGCAGCACACCCACGATGTGGGCATCCCATCCCCATGGCTCAATGCGGTCGATGCGTCTCCAATCGGGGGGCGCAACTGCATCCAAACCCATCGCCTCGGGCAGCCGGAGCATCTCGTCGTCCTCTGCCGCCCACCAGCGAGGTAGGTCGGCCAGCACATCGCCCAAACGGCGGGCGGCACGGCTCGGGCAATAGTCGGCACGTCCAAAAGCGAGCGCTTCATCGTGGGAGGGGTTGAAAATGTGGAGCGTGGGCATGCGGTTAGTCTTTGGAGAGGGCGGAGAGATAGGGGCGGGCGGCATCGGAAGTGAGTACTTGTTGCGCCGTGGCATAGCCCGCCTCGTAAAGGGTGCGGAGCTTATCGATATTGGTCTCCAATCGATCTACTTCGACCGCACGTTCAGGACGAATGCAGAGGGCGATGCCCGATTCTTCCAATCGCTCGACAAGAGCAATCTTTTCATTGTAGACGCGCCGCATCCGCGACAGCACGACCCGCAGACGCGGATAGTTTTTGTAGATAAAGCGGGGCACTTTGATGTCTTTGCCGTCGCGATAGCCGTGCTCATGGGTGAGTACCACCACGAGACGCTGACAACCCTGCTGGAGGGCGCGTTCAGTGGGAATGGGGTCGACAATGCCGCCATCGAGCATAGGTGTGTCATCGACAGGGCAAATGGGAGAAACGAAAGGCAGCGAAGAAGAAGCTTTGCAGATGGCCAAAATGCGTTCGCGCGAGGACGTCTCGGTGAGATATTCGGCACGTCCGGTCAGGCAGTTGGTCGTCACCATTTCGAAGCGCATAGGGTTGCTAAAAGCCGCTTCATAATCGAAAGGAATCAGTTCGTTGGGCAGGCGGTCGTAGAGCAGCTCCTGATCCAAGATGGCGTGGGTGTGCCAAAGGTGTTTGAGACCTACATATTTGTAGTATTTCAAAATGTCGATGGCGCACTTCCGTGCTCGGCCGCGCTGGCCGCTCACGAACGACATACCGTGGCAGGCCCCGGCCGACACACCGATGCCATAAGAAAAGGTGAGCCCGGCATCCATCATGTAGTCGAGCACACCGATGGTGAAGACGCCCCGCTGTCCGCCTCCTTCCAAAACAAGTCCTGTGTTGCCGTTGATTGCCATTAGCCTAATTGCGTTTCATCCACATCTTTCTGTCTGACCCATGAGAAAGTGGGATAATTCCACGAAAAAGTCTATTAAAAGATGTGCAAAGTTAGTGTTTTTCAAGGGAAATGGTTATCTTTGCCGCTAATAAATAGTCTTAAAATACCACTTGTTATGCTTTTTTCTACGAACACATACGTTGAGCGTCGTGCGCAATTGCGCAAGCTGGTAGGCGACGGTATCATCGTACTGATGGGCAACAACGAATGCCCTTACAACTACCCGGCCAACACTTACAAATATCGCCAAGACAGCTCGTTTCTCTACTTCACCGGACAGCATCGCGACGGACTGGCACTCGTCATCGACTGCGAGAGCGGTGTGGAGACGCTCATCGGCAACGACATCGATATCGACGACATCATCTGGACAGGGCCTGTCCCCTCGATGCGCGATATGGCCGATGAGAGCGGCATTGCCGAAACGGGGCCGATGAACGAACTCGCGCGCCTCATCAGCCTGGCCAAACACACCGGACGGAAGGTGCATTTCCTCCCGCCCTACCGCCACGACATCATGATCCAACTGATGGACTTGACGGGCATCCATCCGCGCGACCAACGTGCCGCCGCGAGCCTCGACCTCATTCATGCCGTGGTGAAACTCCGCAATGTGAAAACGGCCGAAGAGGTGGAAGAACTCGAACGCGCCGCCCGCATCGGCTACAAAATGCACACCACCGCCATGCGACTTGCCGTGCAGGAAGGCGTTACCGAAGCCTATATCGGTGGCATCCTCGACGGCATTGCCGCGAGCGAAGGCAAGCACGTATCCTTCCCCAGCATCGTGTCGATGCATGGTGAGGTGCTGCACGGATTTCCCTCGCCTCGCCCACTCGAAAAGGGGCGCCTGCTCCTCGTAGATGCCGGCGGTGAAACCCGCGAGGGCTATTGTTCCGACCACACCCGCACCACGCCCATCTCGGGCACCTACACCCAGCGGCAGCGCGACATCTACGACATCGTGGTGGACTGCCACGACCTGGCCCTCACCGAAGCCCGCCCCGGCGTGCGCTACATGGACGTGCACCTTGCCGTGTGCCGCCTGATGACCGAACGTCTCAAAGCCCTCGGTCTGATGAAGGGCGATGTGGATGCCGCTGTGGCCGCCGGTGCTCACGCTCTCTTCCTCCCTCACGGCCTCGGCCACTCCATGGGCATGGATGTGCACGACCTCGAAGGGCTTGGTCAAATCAACGTAGGTTATGACGAAGAGACGCGTCCCTCCGACCAGTTCGGACTGGCCAGTCTGCGCTTTGGCCGCCGCCTCGAAGTGGGCAACGTTGTGACGGACGAACCGGGTATCTACTTCATCCCCGACCTCATCGACCTGTGGCGGAGCGAAGGCACAAACCGTGACTTCCTCAACTTCGACGAAATCGAAAAGTTCAAAGACTTCGGCGGCATCCGCATCGAAGACGATCTCCTCATCACCCCCGACGGCTGTCGCTTCCTCGGAGAAGAACGTATCCCCTACCACGCCAAGGACGTCGAAGCCTTTGTGGCACAATAAGCACAGCTGCGCTCGCTCAACGGCATCGCTGCCGGAGAGAAGGCGTGCGCCGTACGGAACATTGCATAATCATTTTAATAACAATTTATCCTTTCATGAAAAAAACGCTCCTCATCGCCCTTGCAACCCTCTGCACCCTGGGGGCTGCTGCCGCTAAGCCCAAAACACCGGCCGCAAAAAAAGATACGCTCATCTTCACCACCGTTGTGACCAACCCCGTGACCAGCATCAAGAACCAAAATAACTCTGGTACCTGCTGGTCCTATTCTGCCCTTGCTTTCCTCGAAAGTGAAGCCCTCCGCAAGAACCCCAGTCTCGACCCAAAGAAGCTCGACCTTTGCGAGTCATTTTTGGTGACGAAAACCTATACCGACCGTGCCGACCGCAATGTGCGCACCCACGGTGATGCCAGTTTTTCTCAAGGTGGCTCTTTCTATGACGCTATCTACTGCATGCAGCACTACGGTCTCGCTCCCGAAGGCGTGATGCCCTATCCCAAACTCCCTTACGGCGACAGCTTGTTCAACTTCACCCAGTTCTGGCCCGGACTTGAAGCCTATGTGAAAACCATTGCCACCGGCAACCACAAGACCATCAATCCCATCTGGAAGAAGACGGTGCAACAGATGCTCGATGGCTACTTCGGCGTAGCCCCCGAACGCTTCACCGTGGAAGGCAAGGAATACACGCCCAAAACCTACGTGAGCGACTATCTCCGTCTCGACCCCAACGACTACGTGAGCCTCACGTCCTACACCCACCACCCCTTCTACAGCTCGTTCATCCTCGAAATCCAAGACAACTGGCGTTGGGCTTCCAGCTACAACCTCCCCCTCGACGAGTTCATGAGGGTGATGGAGAGTGCCGTGCGCAACGGCTACACCTTTGCTTGGGGTGCCGATGTGAGCGAAGACGGTTTCTCCCGCCGCACCGGTCGCTTCAAGTGCGTGGCCACCGTACCCGACACCAAGCAAACCGCCGGTGTGGGTTCCGACCAATCGCGCTGGACAGGCGAAAAGGCCGGTGCTAAAATTGCCGCCAACGATGCCAAGGGCGAAAAGACCATCACGCAAGAGATGCGTCAGTTGGCTTACGACAACTGGGAAACGACCGACGACCACGGCATGCAAATCTACGGTATTGCCAAGGACCAAAACGGCAAAGAATACTTCATGATGAAGAACTCATGGGGTGAGTTCGGCCCCTACAAGGGCTTCTGGTACATCTCTAAGCCCTACGTGGCCTACAAGACCATGAACATCGTCATCAACAAGAACGCCATCCCGGCCGACATTCGTGCAAAGCTCGGCATCTAATCTCCTTGTTTTGCCAACTCATTACATAGCAAAAAGCCACCATTATCCCATTGTGACAATGGTGGCTTTTTGTTATTTCTGCTTTTCAAAAGTGTGTATAAAATCAAGTCGGAGGTACAAATTCAGTTAATAAACGAAGCGCGCCCCAAAGAAAATTAGAAAAATCTTTTTGTGAGCCACAACTTTATTCGTACCTTTGTTTCGGCGGAAAGGAAATGTGGCTTCAGCACGCCCGACAGCTCCTAAATCTTTCCTTGCCCAACCTCGAAAGATCACAAACCCATAAATAATTTATCAACCAATGGCAACATTAGATCTCACCAAGTACGGTATCACCGGTACCACCGAAATCGTACACAACCCCTCCTACGAAGTGCTCTTCGCAGAAGAAACCAAGGCCGGTCTCGAAGGCTTTGAAGTTGGTCAAAACACCGAACTCGGCGCAGTAAACGTGATGACGGGTATCTACACCGGTCGCTCTCCTAAGGACAAGTTCATCGTGATGGACGAAAACTCCAAGGATACCGTTTGGTGGACTTCTGACGAGTACAAGAACGACAACAAGCCCATGAGCGAAAGCACTTGGAAGGTGGTGAAAGACCTCGCCAAGAACGAGCTCTCCAACAAGCGCCTCTTCGTTGTCGACGCTTTCTGCGGTGCCAACAAGGACACTCGTCTGGCCGTTCGCTTCATCGTAGAAGTGGCTTGGCAGGCTCACTTTGTGACCAACATGTTCATCAAGCCTACGGCTGAAGAACTCGCTTCGTTCGAACCCGACTTCGTGGTTTACAACGCTTCTAAGGCTAAGGTTGAAAACTTCAAGGAACTCGGCATCAACTCCGAAACTTGCGTAGCCTTCAACATCACTTCCAAGGAGCAAGTCATCCTCAACACTTGGTATGGTGGCGAAATGAAGAAGGGTATGTTCTCCATGATGAACTACTACCTCCCCCTCCGTGGCATCGCTTCGATGCACTGCTCGGCCAACACCGACATGAAGGGCGAAAACACGGCTGTCTTCTTCGGCCTCTCCGGTACGGGTAAGACCACCCTTTCCACCGACCCCAAGCGTCTCCTCATCGGTGACGACGAACACGGTTGGGACGACAACGGCGTCTTCAACTTCGAAGGTGGTTGCTACGCTAAGGTGATCAACCTCGACAAGGAAAGCGAACCCGACATCTACGCTGC
>RBWB01583300.1_pt1 | contig 12317 bp, 10 predicted proteins | sample 2014201 | NCBI WGS metagenome assembly RBWB01 (sample SAMN10133834, study PRJNA383868) | Human oral metagenome, whole genome shotgun sequencing project. | isolation source: supragingival plaque isolated from 88 juvenile twins | host: Homo sapiens | place: Australia
TCGCGGGCTTCAAGCAGCGGATGTCGACGCTGCTGCACTGGTTCGTCAGCTTCCTGACCCGTGGCCGGTCGGAGCGGGTCACGACGAACCAGCAGATGGTTGGCCGCCTAGCCCTGGAGAAACTCGGCGAGGGGACCAGCGCCCGTCTGCTAGCCGGTCAGGACTAGGGATTCTGGGTGGCCCCGGTCGTGACGCGTGACGATTCCTGCTAGTCGGAGTGAGATGTGGTTGACGCAGCCCTGGGCCGGGCGCGGCTCGTGTCCCAGGGATTGGTGATCGGTCGCTGGGAGCGGCCCGTCGACGCTGCTGCCGCGTTCGGCGCACAGCAGGGCCAGGACCTGCCTGGTGTGCTGGCGTCGATCGCACTGCGCAGCGACGGTGGCATCGCCGCGGTCCTGGAGGCTTGCGGCCGCGGCGAGATCGTACGCGGCTACCCGATGCGCGGCACCGTCTTCCTCACCGCCGCCGCGGACCTGCGGTGGATCACAGAGCTGTGCGCGGAGAAGTCGCTGCGGGAGTCGTCGCGCATTATCAAGAGTCGTGGAATCGGTACAGGGCACGTGGAGCGCTCCGCTGCCATCGCCGCCGAGGAGCTGGCCGCTGGGCCCCGCTCCCGCGCACATCTGCATGCTTGCTGGAAGCAGGCTGGCTTGTTGGAGGCAAACGGCGCGAACTACCACCTGACCTTTCAGCACATCGCCTCTGGGACGCTGTGCTACGGTCCCGTCGTCGACGGCGACCAGCACGTTGTCCTCGCCGAGCACTGGCTGCCGCAGGACTCCGGGTTGGAGGGGCGTTTCAACGGTGACCGTGACGCCGCCTGCGCGGAGCTGCTGCGTCGCTACCTGGAGACCCACGGCCCCGCGACGCTCCGGGACTTCTCCTGGTGGTCGAAGCTGCCGCTCGGGCAGATCCGCCGGGCGTTTCCCCTGGTCAGAGACCAGTTTGAGGAGCTGCCCGGTGACGAACCCCGCTACCAGAGGAACGGTTTGGCCGACGAGATGGCGACGATGGGGAGGCGGGCGTCGCGCCCGATCCTGCTGCCGGACTTCGACGAGTTCATCCTGGGCTACCAGGACCGCCTGTTCGCCCTGACCGAGGCCGACCACCGCAAGCTGGTCCCCGGCAACAATGGCTTCTTCCGACGTAGTGCGGTGTCGGGCGGTCGGGTGGTGGGCAGCTGGCAGCGCAAAGGCGCCCCGGGACGCAGGAACCTGGAGCTGACCCCTTTCATCCGCCTCTCCAACCGGGCGATCACAGGTTTCGAGAAGGCATTCAGGTCGTGGCCATTCCTGACAGAGTGAACTCTCAGATATGCCCCCGGTGCTTTAGAGCAGAGAACCATGGGGTTTGTGGGCATTACTGGAAAACCCATTTTCGACGGTTTTCATGAAATCCATATCGCTTCAAGGTAAGTAAACCTTGACGGTGAGGCGTATTCATAGGTGATATTTGAGGTGGTGGCGCTGTTCGCCAAGGTCAATTAACCTATGGGCATGAATGTTCCTCCCTCTGTGGCGGCGACTCAGGAACGGGACTCAGGCTGGAGTGTTCCATTAGCTCTGAGCAGGTGCGGAGCGTGCTGTGAGAGCGGCCTGCAGTCGCCTAATCCAGTCCGAAGTTCGCTTGTGAATTAATTGTTGACTAGGCGTTATGAGGTATTTATGCCGTGTCGGCCGCTGGAGGGTTGCGCTCCGGGATTGCAGTGTTTAAGCTGATGCCTTATAAGGGGGGTCGGCAGAACTATTAATCGGTGCTTGACTCCGGATTCTTTCGGGGCGCACCCGTCCCGGTGACTTGGTCTGGGAGGTTCTGGCCGTGTCTGTAAATATTGTTCTGTGGCTTCTTGTGGTGTTGGCATCAGGCTACTTGTTTGTGCTGTCGACATTTACTCTTGGGGCGATGCTTTGGGCGTGGCGGGACTATCACCGGCCCGTAGCCTCGGGTGCCGCGCCTGAGGGCAAGCTCTCGTTTACTCTCCTCGTGCCGGCTCGGCACGAGGAAGCGGTCATCGGGGCCACGCTTGATGGCCTGGCCTCGCTTGACCATCCTGACTACGAGGTTCTGGTCATCGTCGGTCATGACGACCCCGGCACCGCCCAGGTGGCGGAGGAGGCTGCAGCCCGCCACCCAGGGATAATCCGGGTGATCGTCGACTATCACGAGGAGAAGTCGAAGCCCAAAGCCCTCAACACGGCCTTGGAGTACAGCCGTGGTGACGTGATTGGCATCTTCGATGCTGAGGATGTCGTGCACCCTGGGTTGCTGAGAGCGGTGGAGCGCACCATGCTTGAGGACCGGTCGGCCGCCGTTCAAGCGGGTGTGCAGTTGGTTAACTTTTGGTCGAAATGGTACACGCTACGTAACACGCTAGAATATTATTTCTGGTTCCGCAGCAGACTGGTTTTCCAGGGGGAGCATGACTTCATTCCCCTTGGCGGCAACACGGTCTTTATGCGCCGCCGGGTTGTGTGTGAACTTGGCGGGTGGGATTCCGACTGCCTTGCCGAAGACTGTGAGATTGGGGTGCGATTATCAAGTCATGGCTTGCCCGTCTCGGTAATATATGATCCAGAAATAGTTACGCGTGAAGAAGCGCCGGTCACCGTAAAGCAGTTCATCAAACAGCGCACGCGATGGAATCAGGGGTTCATCCAGGTGCTGCGCAAGGGGGAGTGGCGGCGACTTCCAGAACGATCGCAGCGGATGCTGGCTGTGGTCACGCTGCTGACTCCCTTCCTGATTGCGTTCTCGGGCCCATTGCTGTTGCTGTCGCTGGGGTCAATGTTTTTCATACCCTTGCCAGACGGGTGGTCGTTGTTGACTTTCATGCCCATCCTGCCGATGCTCGCGACACTTTTTGTGGAGTGCGTTGGGCTGCATGACCTGGGGCAGATCGTGGGGCGGCGACCTGGGATCCGTCACTATCTGTTCCTGCTGATTGGCCTGGCGCCATACCAGGCGTTGCTCATATTCGCTGCCGTACGGGCGTGCTGGCGCATGGCCTTTGGGCGCATCTCGTGGGAGAAGACGGCGCATATCGGAGCGCATCTGCAAGCTCCAGCGACGGAGCAGGAGCGCGGAAGCCAGCAGGAACGGGAACTCGCATGAAACCGGCGGCTGTGAAGTTGGAACGACTTGCCCAATCCCAGACCTTGGCTGAGCTGGAGCCTGACCTGTACGAGCGGGTCTCGGAGGAGCCACCAGCACGCCGCAAAGTGCGACTGTCCAAGAGAGCGGTACGTGACCTCATATGGCTGCTTCCGGTGCTGATTGGCTCGGCTGTGCTGCACGCCTGGAATATGCTGCGCTCGCCCATGCCGTTCGACGACGAAGGGACCTACGTTTCGCAGGCGTGGGCGCTCGCGACTCACGGTGAGTTGTCGCACTACACGTACTGGTACGACCATCCCCCGCTGGGATGGATGCTGCTGGCAGCCTGGAACCAGCCGTTCCGGCTGTTCGGCATAGACGAGTGGGTTGCTGGACGGATCGCGATGCTGGTGGTGCACGTGATGTCGTGCGTCCTGCTGTATGCGCTGGCGCGGCGGTTGTCCGCACCACGTTGGGCAGCCGTGATTGCACCGGTGTTGTTCAGCACGTCGCCAGTGATGATGGACTGGGGCCGGCTGGTGCTGCTGGACAACATCGCTACCCCTTTCCTGCTGGGTGCCTGGCTGCTGGCACTTGACAGGCGACAACGGCTGTCACGTTTCGCAGTCAGCGCGATCCTGCTGGCCTGTGCGGTGCTCACCAAAGAGACGACTCTGCTGTTCGCCCCGGCCATCTTCTGGTCGCTACTGCAATCGGCCCGGTCGCACCGCCGCTATGTGGTGCCGATCTATCTGTGGCTTGTCACCGGTATGGGGCTGGCATACATACTTTTCGCCCTCATGAAGAATGAGCTGTTCGATGGCCCAGGGCATTTGTCGCTGGAGTGGGCTCTGCGCTGGCAGCTGGTGTCGCGTGAGTCATCGGGGTCGATTTTCGACCCGACCAGCGACGTGGCGCTCAAGGTTGCGTCGTGGCTTGAGACGGACGGCATCGTGCTGCTTGCCGGGGTGGTGGCCGCGTTGCTGATCGTCAGATGGTCTCGTCTCCGGCCACTCTCACTGCTGCTGGCTGTGCTGTGGGCAGTAGTGGTGAGGGGCGGATACCTGCCAGGTCCCTACCCGGTCGGTCTCATCTGGCCCTCGGCGCTGGCGGTGGCATTGTGCTCCGCTCGGCTGCTGGCGTTGCTGCGCAAGCTGCACGTGGGCCGGGCCGTCCGGGCGGGCCTGATCGTTGTGCTTGCCGCCGCGGTGGCGGGGACGGCGGGTCTGGCCGTGACTAAGAGCCAGAAATATCTTGTCGAGGACAAGGTGTCCCAGTATCGGCAGGCCAAAGAATGGCTGCTGGCAAACACCACAGCCGACGACATAACGATCGTTGACAACTCGTTGTGGTTCGACCTTATCATCGCGGGCCGTCCCCGCAAGAACGTCATCTGGTACCAGAAACCCAACAGTGACACCGAGGTTGACAGCTATCTGACCAACGGTTGGAGAGACATCGACTACGTGGTGCTGACCCTGCCGCTGCGGCAGGAGACATACCGACAGCGCGCCACCGTCAGTGGTGCTCTGGATCACGCGACGCTGGTAGCGCGGTTCGACGAACTTGAGGTGTACAAGGTGAGCCACTGAGCTGCTCCGCAGGGGCCCACCTTGGTTCCCGCCCTCCCCATGACGAGTCCTCAGCGCCGGCGGCGTAGCAGCACATAGGTCACGCCTCCGCCTCCCAGCAGCAGCAGGCCGCTGCCCGCGACGAGGAGCCCCAGTTTCGTGGAGTCCTCTGCGGAGGGCGTGCCCCCACCGGAGGCGGTGGCTGTTGTTCTCGGCTGGCCGGAGACGTCCCCTGACACATTGAGGGAGAAGTTGATCTTTGCGGATATCCCATCCAGGGAGCTGTGTGTGCTCCCCATCTCGAGCACATAGTAGTAATACCCGTCCATAGAGAATCCCCGGCTCTCGCCGAAGTACATTGCGGGCGAATCCCAGCGATTCCGGAACCGCACCTCAGGGACCACTCTGAACTCTGGCTTCTGCTGGACCACGCCCGTCTTCTCAGAAAAGGGGAATCTGGTGGCCGTTACCGCTGAGGAATTCATCTGGCTGAAATCCGGGGCATAGATGTCGGATGCCACATATGCCACGCTCGTCTCTTTGGCGTTGTTGATCACCCTCTGCGGGAGCTCCAGGCTGTCGAGGGAGAAGAGTCCCTGCTGGCCGTAGCCGATTCGTGTCTTGAAGAACATCTTCTTCCCCGCGGGCGCCTCCGTGCTGTAGGTCCCTGAGGAGATCTCGACGGCGTCATCGAAGCCAAGGCCTCCGGTGACCTGCTGGGGAGTCCCTGAGGCCGGGGAGGACCACGAACCGGATTTATTGTCGGGCACCTCGGAAATCCCGTCTGGGAGTTGATCGGCGTTGTCAGCTGGGGGCTCCTCGACTACCCGGATCTCGAAGGGCCTCTCACCGCCGGTCCCGGGCAGGCGTTCCACCTTGTATATCAGCTCGTCGGCTTCAGCGCAGGCCTTCTCCTTCGGGTCCGGGCTGGCCTTCTTGGGATCCAGCTGGGGTGCCAGCAGGGTCTGCGAGACCAGAGTCCCCGTCTTCCTGTCCTGGATGCTGTCCCCGCCCACAGAGCCGCATTGTTCGTCACCGGCCGACAGCTCAAAATGCCAAATGCCTCTATCGCCATATTTTGAGTAGTCTGACTTGGACATGCGAGCGACGGTGTTGACCCGGATCGTCGAGTTCTTCCACTGCCTTTTGACGCGGTAATACAATGCTGTTTTATCTGAGTCCGAGCCCTGCGATTTATCACCGTACTCACCCGCCGTGATAATAGGGGCGCTGGCGCTTTCGGAGGTGCCGCTTATTGGTTTTTCTGTGGAGCCGTCCGCGTGCGCCAGGGGCGTGGGTGGTCCGCAGACGGAGACCAGCAGCAGAGCTCCGCCGGTGGCTAATATTCGGCGCAAGAGACTCATCCATCTCCCTTTCGCTATGTACAGAAGACTGGAGTTTGCTCTTGCGAATCTCCAGTGTTGGTTGGCCGCCTCCGGCGAGCAGTCCCGCTCGAAGACTTCATGCACAATAACCCGGACCGGTATAGGGAAGACAGTGCCTGGCGTGGCGATCCGCAGGAGTTGTGGCAGGGCCTCGCTCTAAGCGGCGTTAGCCCCGGCGTCGCAGGAGCGTGTAGGTCACCCCGCCGCCGCCGAGCACCACCAGGCCACTGCCAGCGACGAGGAGCCCCAGCTTTGAGGAAGTACCTGCTGACTGGTCGTCCTGTGAGGCAGTGCCGCCGGTGGGGGAGGCGGTGGCTGTTGTCGTCGGCTGGCCGGTGACATCACCTGCGACGTTGATGGAGAAGTAGATCTTCGTGGCCTGGTCCTTCAGGAACTGGGCTGTGCTCTCTGTGCCCAGGACGTAGTAATAGTACCCGCTCATCGAGAACCCCCGGCTCTTGTCGTCAGACATTGTGGGTGAGTCCCAGCGATTCCGGAATCGCACCTCGGGCACTTGATTGATCACGGGATCCTTCTGCTCTACCCCAGACTCCATGGAGACGGAATAATTGCTGACTCCAGATGACTTATTGGAGTTCATCTGGCTGAAATCCGGGGCATAGACGTCAGGTATCACGTTCACCATGGTGAGATTCCCGGCTTGGTTTATCAGCGATTGTGAGAGCTCCAGTTGGTCGAGGGAGAAGGTGCCCTGGCGGCCGTAGTCGATCCGGGTTTTGCAGAAGACCTTCTCGTTCGTCGTCACCTGGACGGCGTAGGATCCCGAGGACAGTTCCACAGCGTCATCGAAGCTGGTTCCCCCGGTGACTGGCTGTGGGGTGTCGGTGCCCTTGGGAGCCGGTGAGCTGGAGCCGTCCTTGGGCACCTCGGGGACTCCGGCCGGGAGCTGATCGGCGTTCTCGGCTGGGGGTTCCTCGATCACTTGGATCTCGAAGGGCATCTCCCCTTTCGCCCCAGGGAAGCGCTCCACCCCCACCTTGTAGATCAGCTCATCGGCTCCGGCGCAGACTTTCTCCGTTGCCTCTGGGCTGGTCTTCTTGGGATCCAGCTGGAGCGCCAGCAGGGTTTTTGATAACTGAAGTCCGGGTTTCTCACGATCAACGGCATTCCCGCTTGAGGAATCGCACAGCTCATCATTGGGAGTAGATAGCTCGAAACGCCAGACAGTTCCACCATTAGATGTTGAGCCACCTTCATCGGTTTTCTGGACGATGGCGTTTACCCGGATTGACGAGTTCTTCCACTGTCGTTTGACCCGGTAGTGCAGTTCTGTCTTCTTCGGGTCTGAGGCAGGGGAGGCGTCGGTGTAACGGCCCGCAGTGAGCATGGGGGCGTTAGCCTGCTCGGAGGTGCCGTGTACCGGCTTGTCTGTGGGGTCATCCGCGTGGGCTGGGGGCATGGCTGACCCGCTGGCAGAGACCAGCAGTAGAGCTCCGCCAGTGGCGAGCAGACGACGCAAGAGGCTCATCCGTCTCCCTTTCGCTTATGTGTAGTTACGCACTGGAGCCTGTTACTGCGAATCCCCAGCGCAGGCCGGTCTGGTTCTGGGCGGGTGATGCTGCTGTACCCTGCACAATAACTCGCGCTGGGCTCTCGGCGCTCGGTGTGTCCGGCAATTCATCAGCGTCCCGAGTCACATGTTCCGACGCCGGCGCCGCAGCAGCGCGTAGATCGCTGCGCCGCAGCCGAATACCACCAGCCCGCCGCCCGTGGCAAACAGCAACCGCTTCGTGGGATCCGCGACGTGGTATCGCGATGTGTCCTCGCCGTTTTCGTTGGGGGAGGGTGAGATTGTAGATGTCGGCTGCCCAGCGGCGTCGCCGGAGACCTTGATGGAGAAGTTGATCTTCCCAGGCTGGCCTTTCAAGAACTTGTCCGGGGCGAGACCAAGAACATAATAGTAATAGCCACCCATCGAGAATCCCTGGCTCTTGTCGTCAGACATCGTGGGTGAGTCCCAACGGTTCCGGAAGCGCACCTCGGGCACCTGATTGATTGTCGGCCCCGGATGGCCTACCCCAGTTTTATCGGAAACTAAATATCCAGTAGATTTCTTATCAGAAGAGTTCATCTTAGTGAAATCTGGGGCATAGACATCTGATGCCACACTCGCGATCGCCAAGCTGTTGGCGGCGTTGGCTATGGATGCCTGTGAGAGCTCTAGGCTATCCAGGGAGAAGATGCCCTGCTGGCCGTAGTCGATCCGGGTCTTGAAGAAGAGCTTCTCGCCCGGGACCACCTCGGTGCTGTAGGTCCCCGAAGGCAGCTCGGTGGCGTCATTGAAGCTGGCTCCCCCTACGATCGCTTGGGGGGTGCCGGAGGCTGGGGAGATGGCTGAATCTGAATTCGCCTGGGGGACCTCGGAGATCCCGGCCGGGAGCTGGTCGGCGTTGTCGGCGGGTGGTTCCTCCAGCACCCGGATCTCAAAGGGGTTTTCGTTCTTGTCTTGTAAAGCGCTGGGGCGACTCACCTTGTAGATCAGCTCGTCGGCCTCGGCGCATTTCGTCTCCTCGGAGCTTGGCGTTTCCTTGTGGGGGTCCCGCTGGAGTGCGAGCATGGTTGCTGACATCATGACCCCGGCTTTATCGCTATCAGCGGCGCCAGTCATTGATTTGCTGCATGTCGTGGCGTCGGGGGTAGACAGCTCAAAACTCCAGTTAGCTCTGACGATGGAGTCCATTAAACCTACTCCTGGCATCCGGGACACCGCGCTGACGCGGATGGTGGAGTTTTTCCACTGCCGTTTGATCCGGTAGTACCGGTCATCATTCTTGGGTTGTGCCGGCTTCGACACGTCGGTGTATTGGCCTGCCGTCAGGGTGGGGGCTTCCTCTTTGGTGGCGGTGCCGTGCACCGGAGTCCCGGCCACTGTGTAGGGCCGGGCGGTGCGGGTGCTGAGGTGCTGGAGGGTCGAGTCCAGGGCGCCGGCGTCCTGGGCGTCGTAGTAGGAACCGCCGCCCGCCTCGGCGATGCAGCTCAGCTGCTGGCGGGCTTTGTCTTCAACGCCAAATCCGACGGTGTCGATCTGGAGGCTGATGCCTCCTGCCACTAGTTCCCGGATCTCTTGGCAGGGGTCGGACGAGCAGGTCTCTTCGCCGTCGGAGACGAGGATGATATGCCGTTTGCCGTCATCCCCCAGGTCCTTGGCACCCTCCTTGAGGGAGTATGCGATGGGGGTGTCGCCGCGGGGCTGGAACTCATTGATGGCGCTGGTCAAGCCGGACTTGTCGAGCGCGGCGACCGGACGGGCCAGCCGGGAGTCGGTGCACGCCCCTGAGCTGCTGCCGCCGTCGTTGTCCGCCCCGTAGACCCTGAGACCCACCTGGGCATTGGCGGGAATGGCGTCGAGGCTGTGGGTGAGCGCCTTCTTGGCGGCGTCCATCTTGCTGCCGCCGGAGGGGTCGGGGTCCTTCATCGAACCGGAGGCATCCAGCATGAGCAAGATCTTGGGCGAGGCATCGTCTGCGTAGGAGACAGTCGGGGCGGGGCAGTGGATGGAGGCCAGCAGCATGGCCCCGCAGGCTGCTGCTATGCGGTGGGATCGGGTCATCGGCTTACCTCCTTGCTCCGTATTCGCAATCGCGAATCTACAATTTGCTTTTGCAAATGTCAAGGGGTGGCCGATGTTCCGCTGTCCTGCCTGGCTCTGTTACGACGTGGCTTGGTACTCGGTTTCTGTCGGAGTCAGCGTCGTTCCACTCGCGCCAGCTGGATGTTGTCCAGCCTGAAGGTCGCGAGGTCGATCCAGTCGCCGTCGAAGGTGAACTCCGTGAAGGTGGCTGTGGGGTACCAGCTCCCCAGGCGGTCGGCCTGCCCGGGGCCGGCGGCTTGGCTGAGCTGGGCAGCCAGCGCGGGGACGGTGGGTGCGTGCCCGACGACCAGCAGCCCGGTGACGGTGGGGTCGGTCTCGCCGATGTGGCGCATCAGGGCGTCGGCGCCCTCGTAGTAGAGGTCGTCGAGATACTCGGCGGGAGTCTCAAGGCCGAGGGCTGCGAAAGTTTGCCGGGCCCGGGTGGCGGTCGAGACCAGTGCGTGCTCCACACCGAGTTCGCGCAGCAGCACCCCCGCTTCCTGAGCATCTTGGATGCCTGCGGGCAGCAGTTCCCGTGAGTGGTCTCCCCGGGGGTGGCTTGCCTGGGTCTTCGCGTGGCGCATCAGCACAAGTCGTCGCATGGGCCGAGTTTAAAGGTTCTGCCAAATCGAAGCTCGCTAGCGAAGACAGCGGGAGCTGCGGACACCATCCTTGACGGGTAGCGCTACCGCAAAGCGAGGCATTAGTGGTCGGGTTGAAGCGCCTGTTCCAGGTCGCTTTTACCTGGCGGATTCGGAGAAGGAAGACCAGAGCGAGAAGCCGGCCGCTATGCCCGCTAACTGCATTAGTGCCCACACTCCGACCACCCAGAGATACCGGCGCCTGTATGGCGCGTCGGGTGGGGTCAGCAAAGTCATGACCAAAGCCACCAGCGTCAGCACCAGGGAGACGGGCAAGGCGGGATAGTAGGCAACCACACTGGCGCACAGTGGAACTAGGATCCAGGCAGGCGACGATGGCCGCCAGGTCCTCCTGGGATGAACTTTCAAATCTGTCATGGCATTCCTCCCGGTCTGCTATGAAGACGCATTCTTCTTGCTAGGGCTCGAAGACGCCCTGGCTCAGGTCGCCGGCTTTCTCGCGACCATCAGGTCGCGGCGGATGGAGGAGTCGACGCGGTGCGCGAAATGCTCCCATGCGCCCCCCGCCATGACCTCCAGGCCTGCTGACTCCAGCAGTGCCGCCAGGTTCTCGCGGGGCATCCCGAGGGTGTTCCAGCTCATGCCCAGCGTCCCTCCCGGATGCAGCTGCCCGGACCATACCGGGATCGTCTCTCGGAGCAGCTGCTCCGGGGTGCGCGACCGCTGCCCGCCCGAGGCGGCTCCGTGCACCACGCCGTAGGGGGCGTCGGTGACGATGGCGTCGAAACGTTTCTTCCCGTACAGCGACCCCGACGAACGGGCGTCGCCGGTGAACACCGTCGCCAGCAGCTCCCGTTTGCCCAGGTTGATGCGCACGTCGAAACGCCGGCCGATGCGCTTGCCGTCGCGCCGGACCGGCGTGACGTCAGCTTTGTGCTTCAGGCGTTTACGGAGCAGATAGGTCTTGTAGAAGGCGGTCATCGCATCGAAGGCCTTGTCGTCGGCCTCCACGCCGAAGGCGTCACAGCCCGCGAGCAGCGCCGTCGAGACGGTGGTGCCGCGCCCCGCCATCGGGTCCAGCACCCGGTACGGCCTGGGCCGCTGCGCGGCTGCGACGGTGACGTTCAGCAGCAACCGGGTGAACTGCTCGTTGGTCTTGCCCTGGTACTTCGGGATGGTCACCAGGTCGTCGTCCAGGAGATCGACCTGGGGAAGGCCGACGGGCCGCAGCAGGTCGCCAGAACGCTCGAACAGCGCGAACGCCGCCGACTGCCGTGCGATCGCCGCCAGCTCGTCGCGCCCCAGGGGGTCGGCATCGAAGGCCAGGTAGTTGACCTCGGCCACCTCGGCCTGTCCGATCCCGGACGCGAAGGGCGCGGTGATCTCCAGCTCGGCGGCGGTCAGGGCAGCCGCCTCACCCGCGTAGACGCGGTTCGCAGACGGGTGACGAAGCAGCAGATAGGACGGCATGAGGTCAAGTGTTTCATGGCACGGCGACAGGCATTTCACCACCGCACTCCCTGGCGGAATCTCTGGTTCGCCTTTACTCCTCGTGGTCTGGCAGGGTCTTCTCGACCTCGGCCAGTCTCATCTCAAGACTGGCGAGTAACCCCACCAGATCCGATATGAGGGTCTCAGGGGTCATTCCTGGCGCTCCCTGCTGCGCGCGTGCAAGGTATCCGGCTTGGACGGATTTCATCATCGCCGCCGTGTGAGGGGCCGTGGGCTGAAGCGCTGAGGCTATCTTGTCCAGGAACTCTGAAAAGTTTCCGCCATCTCCTTGGCCGTATGGCTGTTTCGTCGGGTCTACCAATGGATGATCACCTCAGGAAGAGTGCTTTCAGCCGGATGGCTGCCAGCCATATTCCGACCGCGGCCAGTGCGGCGAAGTAGAGGGCGTGACCGGCGGTGCCCCAGCTGACTGCTCCAGCGTTCAGGTCGCGCAGCATCTCGATGCCATGCCACAGCGGCAGGCACTTCACCACCGCGGCGATCGGCTCTGGATAGACGTCGACGGGATAGAAGGTGCCGGAGAACATGAACATCGGCATCAGCACCAGCATGATCCAGTCCA
>RBWB01583301.1_pt1 | contig 12313 bp, 8 predicted proteins | sample 2014201 | NCBI WGS metagenome assembly RBWB01 (sample SAMN10133834, study PRJNA383868) | Human oral metagenome, whole genome shotgun sequencing project. | isolation source: supragingival plaque isolated from 88 juvenile twins | host: Homo sapiens | place: Australia
CCGAACTCCTCCAGGCTGCCGACCTTGCGACGCATGACGGAGATCGGGGTGAGGGCGCCGTGATCGAGCCGGTACTGGGTGTGGGCGCGGCCGGCCACGGCCAGGTCGTGGGTGATGATGATGAGGGCGGCGCCGTTCTCGGCGCACTGGCGCTCCAAGAGCGTCATCACCGAGTTGCCGGTGTCGACATCGAGGGCGCCGGTGGGCTCATCGGCCAGGATGACGCTGGGGCGGCGGGACAGGGCCCGGGCGATGGCCACCCGCTGCTGCTCACCGCCCGAGAGGCGCACGATGGGTGATCCCACCTTGTCCCCCAGGCCCACGGCCTCCAGCAGCTCCGCGGCCCGCGTGCTGCGGGTCCAGAAGGCCTTGCCCGCGTCGTACAGGAGCGGAGCGGCCACGTTCTCGGTGGTGCTCAGTCCCGGGATGAGGTTGAAGGACTGGAAGACGAAACCGAAGGTCCTCCCCCGCAGATGGGCTCGGCGGCTCTCGCTGAGCCGAGAGGCGTCGGTGCCGGACAGCGTGTAGGAGCCCGACGTCGGCTTGTCGATGAGCCCCAGGATGTTGAGCAGCGTGGACTTCCCGGTTCCCGATCGCCCCACGATGGCCACGTGCTCGCCGGGCGAGACGCTCAGGTTGACGCCGGTGAGGATCTCCAGCGGCGCGGAGTCGGGAACGGCGAAGGTGCGGGTGATGCCCTGCAGCTCCAGCAGCCCACTCACAGGATTTCCTTGCCGTTGGAGTCGTAGCAGGCGGACTTGTCCTGTTCGCACGTGTCCGGTGTACCGGTGCGCTGCGTGTCCTTGTTGGGCACGAACTGAAGGATCTTCTGGTCCGCCTTGAGCCCGGCGGTCACCTGGATGTTCGTGCCGTCCGTGATTCCCAGGGTCACCGCGGTCTTAACCGCTTTAGAGGCGTCGCCCGACTCGGGGACCAGCCAGACGAAGCCCGAGCCGACCTTGCCCTCCACGGCGGTGACCGGCACCAGGAGGGCGTCGGAGGCACTACCGGCATCGACGCTCATGGTGGCCGCCATACCAGCGAAGACCTTCTGGTCACCGGGCACCGAGCAGCGCATCTCCACGCTGGTGCCGTCCCCGGAGGTGGTCGTCTTCGAGCCGTTCTCGCCGGTGGTCGTGGAGGTGGCGGATTTGGTTCCGACCTTCAAGTTGTTGCACTGGAAGGGGGCCGGGCCGCCCTCCAGCGTCAGGGTCGCGGCGGTGGGGGCGTTGGTGAGTCGGTACTGCTGGGCGGCGCTGACGGTACCGGTGGCCGAGTAGGTCGAGGGCGCGATCGTAGCGACAACCACGCCGACGCCGGTCTCCTGCTGCCTGATGACCTTGGGGGTGACGGTGCCGCTGACGGGCGCGTAGATCGTGGACCAGGTGACCTTGTCGGCGACCGGCGTCTGGGTGACGTTGCCCTCCTCATCGGTTTTGGTCACCGGGCTCTGGGGCTCGGAGTGCTTGATGTAGAGCAGCGGCTCCCCGGCATTGACCTGAGCGTCCTTCTCCACGGCGACGGAGTCCACCACGCCGGCCAGGTCGGCCTGGACTTCGACCGTGGCGTCCTGGACGATGCGGCCCTTGACCTCGACCGTGTTGGAGATGTTGCCGGTGGTGACGGCGACGGTCTTGACGTTGGCGGCGTAGCCGGGGGAGATATCAGCGGTTGCGCTGTTGTTCTGCGAGGGGAAAAAGGCGATCTTCACCAGGGCGACGGCGGCGATCACCGCGATGAGGGTTTTGATCGCGGGCCAGACGAAGCGCTTCACGGCGTCCTCCATAACGGCAATGGAATCGGAACCCGGGGCCCGGGTTCCGGGTTAATACGTTCAGAGGCTACGTCAAGGGCGCTTCACCCAACCTCATCCCTCAGGATGATCGCTGAAAACCCTCTCCAACCGAGGTTGGAGAGGGCTGAGTACCGTCAGCCGAATATCGTCAGGTGTGCAAGCGAGCCGGCGGTACCGCTCGGATCAGACGAGCCGGCCGGCAGGGGCGGCGGGAACCGCGTCCAGGAATGCCGGCGGATTGAAACCCTCGCGCTCGTAGGCCCCTGCCACGGCAGCGGCCACGTCGTGAACGGCGTCACCATCTACCAGGGCGATCGCCGAGCCTCCGAAGCCGCCGCCGGTCATGCGCGCCCCATGGGCTCCGGCGGCGCGGGCCGCCTCCACGGCCACATCCAGCTCGGGGCAGGTGCACTCGTAGTCCACTCGCAGCGACTCGTGGGAGGCGTCCATGAGCTCGCCCGCCGCGGCGAGCTTCTCACCGCGCAGGGGACGCCCGTCCTGGAGGAGCTCCACCAGCTTGCGGGTGCGGTCGATCTCGGTGACGACGTGCCGGGTGCGCTTGACCAGCTCCTCGGCGTCCGCGGCGCCCTGGTCGGTGGCGCTGGCGGCCAGGCGCTCCAGCGCGTCGGGCAGATCCTCGGCTGAGATATCCGCCAGGAGCTCGACGCCCAGGATCTGGGCGGCTCGCTCACAGGCGGCCCGCCTGGCGCCGTACTGGCCATCGTCCAGGGAGTGCTTGGCCTTGGTATCGATCACCAGCAGCGCCAGGCCCTCGGCGGCCAGGTCGAAGGGGACGTGGGCCACCGACCCGTCGCGGCAGTCCAGCTCCAGGGCGTGGCCCTCGCGGCAGCGCAGGGAGGCCGACTGGTCCATGCCCCCGGTGGGGGCCCCGGCCATCTCGTTCTCCGTGCGCACGCAGTTGGTCACCAGTCGGGCGCGTCCGGCGTCGTTAGGCTCCTCGGGCGTGCCCGCCAGTCCCAGGCCGGCGACCTCGTCGATGGCGACGGCCGCCGAGCACTCCAGGGCCGCGGAGGAGGACAGCCCACCGCCCAGGGGCACGCAGGAGACGAGAGCGGCGTCGAAACCGGGCAGGTTGTCGAACCCGTCGCGCTCCAGTGCCCAGGCGACGCCGGCGATGTAGGCCGCCCAATGCGCCACCTCGCCGGGGGTCCCCTTGGGGCCGATCGTGTCGAGGTCCATGACATCGACCTTCTCCCGGGTCTGGGGGGAGACCAGGCGCACGACGCGGTCCTCGCGGCGCCGCAGCGCCAGGTGCGCCCGGTGGGGCAGGGCGATGGGCAGGGCCAGGCCGCCGTTGTAGTCGGTGTGCTCGCCAATGATGTTGACGCGCCCGGGGGCGTACCAGACGCCGTCGGGCTCGGCCTCGAAGACCTCGCGGAACAGGGCGGTCGCGGCCTCGGCGCCCTCCTTCGGGCTCATGGCGGGGGCGAAGACGGGAGCATCGTTGGTCATCATGGTCTCCTGAGGTTGGTTGTTCTGATGTGCTCAGTCAGTGGGCGGGCGGTTGGCGGGACGCGAGTGAGGCTGAGGGAACGGTCGGGGTCAGGCTGCGACCGTCAGGCGGGTGCCGGTCTGCTGAAGGGAGCTGATGGTGTCGGTGTCGGGCTCGGCATCGGTGACCAGGACCCCGATGTCCCGGGTGGGGCAGAAGGACCGCAGACCCAGGACCCCCCACTTGGTGGAGTCCAGTGTGGCCACCACCGTGCGGCCTGCGGCGACGAGCGCCTGGTTGGCGGAGGCCTCCAAGAGGTTGGGCGTCATGAGCCCGGCCTCCGGGGTGAAGCCGTGGGCGCCCAGGAAGACCCACTCCACGCGCATCGTGCGCAGCGCGTCGACGGCCACCAGCCCCACCAGGGCGTTCGACGGCGTGCGCTCACCCCCGGTGATGACCACCGTGGGGGCGTCGCGGTTCTCGGCGCGGGCGGCGTCGGCGGCGTCGAAGAGCACCTGCGCGGCGGGCAGCGAGTTCGTGATGACCGTCAGGGTGGGGAAGTGCTCCAGCTCGGTCAGGGCGTGGGCGAGCGCCAGGGTGGTGGTTCCGGCCGACAGCGCCAGGGAGTCCCCGGGGCGCACCATGGCGGCCGCGGCCTGACCGATACGGCGCTTGGCGTCCGGATGGAGGGTGGACTTGGCGGTGAAGCGCGGCTCGAGGGTGGTGGGGCCGGCCGCCACCGCACCGCCGTGGACGCGCTCGACCAGCCCCTGGGTGACGAGCTCGGTGATGTCGCGGCGCACGGTCATCTCCGAGATTCCCAGCTCCTCGACGATATCGGCCACGCGAACGCCCCCGGTGGCCGCCACCCGCTCCAGGATGTGCTCCTGGCGCTGGCGGGCGAGCATCGGGGCCGGTCGGGAGGAGCCGACGGCGGAGGAGGCTGTGGGACCGGGCTGCATGGGGCCAGTCTGCCAGACCTCGTCGTCGAAAACACCCATGTCCGCACGTTCCCGCACAGAGTCGCGCAGAGTCGCGCAGAAGGGGTGGTGGTAGTTCACGTTTCGTCCATTCGGTCGGTCATGGCAGACTTATCCCCGCTCGCGCGGCGCCCCCGGCTGGGACGTGGGCGGTGCGGCGCGGTAGTGTGTCCAGGTAACCCTCGGGCGTCCGCTCGTCCCGATGAGGATCGCCTATCAGTCAACCGTCCCGCAGGAGCTCAGGAGCCATGCAGATCCCCGCACCAGACGCGCACCAGTGCGTCATCGGTGTGGCCATTGCCCTGCCCTCCCACTACGCCGCCCAGGTGCGGGCGGTGCGGGAGGCCGCGGGAGACCCGATGGCCGACGTCGTCCCGCCCCACATCACCCTGCTGCCACCGACGGCCGTGGACGTTGACTCGCTCGATGAGGTCATGCGGCACCTGCGCAACGTGGCCGCCGGGACGCAGCCCTTCGACGTGCGCCTCGACCAGGTCGGCACCTTCCGCCCCGTCAGCCCCGTGGTCTACCTCGGCCTGCGCAGCGGCGCCCAGGAGTGCGACCGACTCCAGATGCGGGTCCGTGACCGCCGCGGCCCCCTGGCGCGTTCGCTGAGCTTCCCCTTCCACCCGCACGTGACCCTGGCCCACGAGGTCGCCGATGAGGACCTCGATTTGGCGGCCAGGGAGGGGGCGGAGCTGGCCATGGACTTCACCGTCACCAAGCTCCACCTCTACCGCCACCTCGAGCGGTCCCTCCAACCCGGCCGGACCGACGTCGAGGGGGCCTGGGAAGTGGCCGCCGCCTTCGCCTTTGGAGGCTCTCTCGTGTCCGTCGCTGAGACGGCTGAAGTCGGCGAGGTCACTGGCGTGCCCGCTGCCTCGGCGCCCGAGACGACTCCCGTGGTCTCGGTGTGATCGGGCGTGCCAGGGCCCTGTTGGCGGCCGCGCGGCGCACCCGGATCGGTCGTGCCCTGATCCGCTACGGCACGGCGCGCGGTGCGCTCATGGCCGGCGGGATCGCCTACACCGGTATGTTCTCGATCTTCGCGGTGCTCGTCATCGGTATGAATCTGCTCATGGCGATGCTCGGCAACCGCCCCACCTTCCGAGCGGCCGTCGTCGACTCGATCAACTCCCTGCTGCCCGGCGTCATCGACACCGGCAACGGCCAAGGGCTGGTGTCCGTGAGCCAGCTGTCTGTCAGCTCGGCCTTCAATCTGGGATCGGTGGTGGCGGCAGGGGCGCTCATCTACTCGGTCATCAGCCTCATGGGTACTCTCAAGATCGCGCTGCGCGCCATGTTCGGGCTGGTCAACCCCGTGATGAGGCCGGTGGTCGGGCAACTGGCGAACATCACCGGGTTTCTCGTCATGGTGGCCGGGGTGCTCGTGACCGCCGTCGCCTCGGTGGTGACGACAACGCTGTCCGGCAACGTCGGTCGGACCCTGGGCCTGCCGGAGTCACTGACCGGCACCGGGGCGTGGCTGGCGACGCTCCTCATCTCCTTCCTCATCGACACCGGCATCCTGGCGCTCCTCATCACCATCTGCGGTGTCCGCCCTCCCCGACGCGATCTGGCACTGGGCTGCATGCTGGGCGCCTTCGCGCTCGGCGTGCTGCGCCAGGTGGGGACTGGCGCGGTCGGTTCGGTGTCGCGCAATCCTCTCCTGGCCTCCTTCGCCGCCATCGCCGTGCTGGTCCTGTGGCTGCACTTGACCAGCCGCATCGTGCTGCTCATGGCCGCCTGGATGGCCAACCCGCCCCTGCCCCGGGACGTTGGCCACCCCGACGAAGTCCACGCCCGCGAGCGCCCCAACTACGTCACCCTCTCCGTGCCTGAGACCCTGGCCTGGCCCCGCCAGTCCATTACCGGCAGCCTCGAGGCCGACCCGACGGCGCATCCCGATTACGTCCCCCCAGTGCCGGTCTCCTGAACCCGAGGAGGACGGGCTCGGGCCCGATCTGACGAGCAGGCGCCGGCAGGAGCGCTAGCCTGTTGCGGTGACTGACACTCCTGGTAACCCTGACAAGCCCGATCACGCTGTGCAGCTCAACAGCTCCGGTCCCACCGCCGGCCCGGCCCCGGCCATCCACGCCATCATCCCCGCCGGAGGCGCGGGCACCCGGCTGTGGCCGCTCAGCCGCCGTCACCGCCCCAAGTTCCTCCTCGACCTCACCGGGGCCGGCCACAGCCTCCTTGAGGACACCGTCGAGCGCCTCGCCCCGGTGACCGCGACGACGACGGTCGTCACCGGCGTCGCCCACATCGCCGCCGTGGCCGACCAGCTCCCGAGCATCCCGCGCGACAACCTCCTGGCCGAGCCCTCCCCGCGCGACTCCATGGCGGCCATCGGCCTGGCCGCCGCCGTCATCGCCCACCGCCACGGGCGCGACGCCGTCGTCGGCTCCTTCGCCGCCGACCACACCGTGGCCGACCGGGCCGCCTTCGCCGACGCCGTGCGCCAGGCCGCCATCCTGGCCGAGCAGGGCTGGGTGGTCACCATCGGGATCGAGGCCACCGGGCCCTCGACCGCCTTCGGCTACATACACGCCGGCGACCCCACCGATGTGCCCGGCGCTCCCGACGGACGCCAGGTCCTGGGCTTCACCGAGAAGCCCGACGCCGACACCGCCGCCGCCTACCTGGCCACCGGCGACTACCGCTGGAACGCCGGCATGTTCGTGGTCCGCGCCGGCGTCCTCCTGGACCACCTCGCCGAGCTCAGACCCCAGCTGGCCCAGGGCATCGAGGCCATCGCCGCCGTCTGGGACACCCCCGAGCGCGAGGAGGTCCTGGCCGAGCGCTGGCCGGACCTGGAGAAGATCGCCATCGACCACGCCATCGCCGAGCCGGTGGCCGCCGCCGGAGGAGTGGCCACCGTGCCGGTATCCATGGGGTGGAACGACGTCGGCGGCTTCGACGCCCTGACCGAACTCGTCGCCCCCCGAGACCAGGGACCTGCTGCCGGTGCCTGCGTGCTTGACGGCGTCGACGGCTCAGCAGCCGAGGCCCCCGGGGCCGATGTCCGGACGATCGACTCCGATGGCGCTCTCATCGCCTCCACGTCCACACGCACAGTGGTGCTGCTGGGTGTGCCGGGCGCCGTCGTCGTCGATACTCCCGATGCCCTCCTGGTCACCACGCCCGAGCGCGCCCAGGACGTCAAGGGAGTCGTGGACGCCCTGCGAGCCGCTGGACGCCAGGACCTGCTCTAAGCGGTTCCAGCAGAGATCACTGAGGGGCCCGGCGCCGGGAGAAGAGACTTCTCCGGCGCCGGGCCCTTGCGCTGAAACCTAGGCGATTACGAGCCGAGTCCGGTGGATCGCACGGTGTGAGAATGCGGGATTTTCGCCTATCCTGGACATGCGGATGTGTCCACTGTCGCATGTGAGAACCAGGGAGGTTTCCATGAAGAAGGCCTGCTCCGCGATGACGCTCGGTGCGGCCCTGGCTCTGGCCCTGGCCGCCTGCGGGACGCCACCGGCGCAGCGGCCCACGCGCAACCTCGAGGGCGCCAAGGACTTCACCGCCTGCATGCTCTCCGACGAGGGCGGCTTCGACGACCACTCCTTCAACGAGTCCGGCAAGAAGGGCCTGGACCGGGCCGGCAAGGAGCTGGGAGTCAAGACCATCGCCGTGCAGTCGGAGAGCTCGGCCGACTACGCCACCAACATCTACGCGCTCATCCAGCAGAACTGCAAGCTCGTCATCGGCGTCGGCTTCAACATCGCCGCCGACCTGACCGAGTCGGCCAAGACCAACCCCGACATCCAATTCGCCCTCATCGACGCCTCCTTCATCGGCGCTGACGGACAGCTCGCCACCCTGCCCAACGCCAAGCCCCTCCTGTTCAAGACGGCCGAGGCCGCCTACCTGGCCGGCTACGCCGCCGCCGGCACCTCCCGGACCGGGGTGGTGGGCACCTACGGCGGCAAGCCCCTGCCCACCGTCCAGATCTTCATGGACGGCTTCGCCAAGGGCGTGGCCCGCTACAACCAGGACACCGGCGCCCAGGTCCAGGTCAAGGGCTGGGACACCACCACCGGCAAGGGCGGATCCTTCGTCGGCAACTTCTCCGACGCCGCCAAGGGCAGGGCCATCACCGAGCAATTCGTCTCCCAGGGCGCCGACATCGTCATGCCCGTGGCCGGGCCCGTCGGCCAGGGCACGCTGTCCGCCATCAAGCAGAAGAACGACGCGGGCGGCGCCAACGCCGTCATCTGGGTCGACTCCGACGGCTACACCTCCACCGGCGACGGCAACATCATCATGACCTCCGTGGTCAAGGAGATCGGCAACTCGGTCTACGACACCGTCAAGAACGCCTCCGAAGGCAGATACTCCGCCGAGCCCTACATCGGAACCCTAAAGAACAAGGGGGTGGCCGTCGCCCCCTTCCACGACTTCGACTCCCAGGTGCCTGCGCCGGTCAAGGCGCGCATCGAGGAGCTACGCGCCCAGATCATCGCCGGAACCCTCGACGTCACGACCCCCTATGACCCCTCCTGAACGCCCGCCCGGGGCCAGCGCCCCGAGCCTCCACCGCCCTCCTCGTCCTCTGGAAGCGAGCCTGTTGTGAAGCTTGAGCTGCGCGGGATCACGAAGGCCTTCGGGCCGCTCGTGGCCAACGACCACATCGACCTGACCGTCGAACCCGGCCAGATCCACGCCCTCCTGGGCGAGAACGGCGCGGGCAAGTCCACGCTCATGAACGTCCTCTACGGCCTCCACCAGCCCGACGCCGGAGAGATCCTCATCGACGACGAGCCCGTCACCTTCTCCGGGCCGGGCGACGCCGTGGCCGCCGGCATCGGCATGGTCCACCAGCACTTCATGCTCGTGCCCGTCTTCACCGTGGCCGAGTCCGTCGCCCTGGGCTACGAGCCGGTCGGGTCACTGGGGCTCCTCAACACCGGCGCCGCCGCCGCCAAGGTCACCGAGATCTCCCGCCGCTTCGGCTTCGACGTCGACCCCCACGCCCTCATCGAGGACCTGCCCGTGGGCGTCCAGCAGCGCGTGGAGATCATCAAGGCCCTGGCCAGAGACGCCAAGGTCCTCATCCTCGACGAGCCCACCGCCGTGCTCACCCCGCAGGAGACCGACGAGCTCATCGCCATCATGCGCGAGCTCAAGGCCTCGGGCACCTCGATCGTCTTCATCACCCACAAGCTGCGAGAGATCCGCGAGGTCGCCGACACCATCACCGTCATCCGCCGCGGCCGCGTCGTGGGCACCGCCGAGCCCACCGCTCCGGCCGCCGAGCTCGCCGGCCTCATGGTCGGCCGCGACGTCTCCCTCACCATCGACAAGTCCCCGGCCGAAGCCGGACGGGAAACGCTCGCTTTGAGCGGCGTCGGCCTCGTCGAGGACGGCGCCGTCCTGCTCGACGACGTCGACCTGAACGTGCACTCCGGCGAAATCCTCGCCATCGCGGGCGTCCAGGGCAACGGGCAGACCGAGCTGAGCGAGGTCATCCTCGGGCTGCGCTCGCCGACCACCGGCACCATCGCCTTCGACGACCACGACGTCACCCGCCACGGGGTGCGCCGCCGGCTGCGGGCCGGACTCGGTTTCGTTCCCGAGGACCGTTCCACCGACGGCATGGTCGCCGAGCTCTCCGTCGCCGAGAACATGGTCCTGGACCGCTACGACGACCCCTCCCTGGGGCGGGGCCCGTCACTGTCCCCGACGCGCGTGCGCCACGCCGCCCACCGGATGCGCGAGGAGTTCGACGTGCGCGTCACCGACGTCGACGACGCCATCTCCACCCTCTCGGGAGGCAACCAGCAGAAGGCCATCCTCGCCCGCGAGCTCTCCCGGCCCCTCAAGGTCCTCGTCGCCTCCCAGCCCACCCGCGGCCTGGACGTGGGCTCCATCGAGTTCGTCCACCAGCGCATCGTCGCCGAGCGGGACACCGGCACCGCCGTCCTCATCATCTCCTCCGAGCTCGATGAGATCTACGCCCTGGCCGACCGGATCGCCGTCATGTACCGCGGGAGGATCGTCGGCACCGTCCCCGCCGACACCGCCCGAGACGCCCTGGGCCTCATGATGGCCGGCACCCCCGCCGAACAGGCCCTCGACCCTCAGGAGCAGCAACGATGAGCACACCCTCCACCGGCTCCGGCACTGCACCGACGCCGACAGATCCGTCCGAGGAGCGGTCCGCGCCCAGCCCAAGCAGCCAGTCCGCCCTGCTGCGGCAGGTCGCCTCCTCGCCGGCTGTCGTCGGGCTGCTCGCGATCCTGGCCGCCCTCGTCCTGTCCTCGATCCTCATCCTCGCGGCCGACTCCCAGGTGCGCTACACGGCCGGCTACCTCCTCAACCGCCCCGGCGACTTCCTCCACGCCGCCGGATCCACCCTGAGCGAGGCCTACAGCTCGCTGCTGCGCGGCTCGGTCCTGGACTGGCGGGCCACCACGGGCGTGCGCATGATCCGCCCCATCACCGACACCCTGACCAACGCCACCCCGCTCATCATCGCCGGGCTCGGCATGGCGGTGGCCTTCCGCGCCGGCCTGTTCAACATCGGCGGCCAGGGGCAGATGATCCTCGGGGCGATCACGGCCTGCTACGTGGGCATCGCCTGGAACCTGCCGCCGGTGGTCCACCTGCTCCTGGCCGTCGTCGGGGCGGCCCTGGGAGGACTGCTCTGGGGCGGTATCGCCGGAGTCCTCAAGGCCCGCACCGGCGCCAACGAGGTCATCGTGACGATCATGCTCAACTCGATCGCCGCCCACCTGCTGTCCCAGGTACTCAGCCTCAAGGCCTTCAACGGGGAGGGGGAGACCGGTAACCGCAAGTCGCTAACCGTGGCCGACTCCGCCCAGTACCCCTCGCTCGCCGGCAGCTCCTTCCGCCTCCACGCCGGCTTCCTCCTGGCCCTGCTGGCCGCGGCGGCCGTGTGGTGGCTCATGGAGCGCTCCCGCCTCGGTTTCCAGCTGCGGGCCACCGGCCTGAACCCCGACGCCGCCCGCACTGCCGGCATGAGCGTGCCCCGGGTGACGAGCCTGGTCATGATGATCTCCGGCGCCCTGTGCGGGATCGCCGCCAGTGCTCCGGTCCTGGGAACCCAGAAGAGCATGGACGAGTCCGTCGCGGGAACCATCGGCTTCGACGCCATCACCGTGGCGCTGCTGGGCCGCTCCCGGCCCGTGGGAACCGTCCTGGCAGGCCTGCTCTTCGGCGCCCTGCGCGCCGGCGGAACCGCCATGCAGGCCGCGCCCGGCACCCACATCAAGATCGTCCTGGTCCTGCAGTCCACGATCGTGCTGTTCATCGCCGCTCCGCCTCTGGTCCGGGCCATCTTCCGGCTGCCGGAGCGCCGGGCGCTCACGGGCGGCGCCGATCCGTCCCCCGCCTCAGTGCCGGCCGCGGCTACGGCCACTCCCACCGCGAAGGAGGCCTGAGCCATGACGACGTCATCCACCTCAACCGGGTCAACCGCTTCAGTCGCCTCCGCCTCCACGGCCGTGGAGCCCATGAACCTCAAGATCCCGATCACCGGCGTCGTCGTGTTCCTCCTGCAGGGACTCATGGCGCTGAGCGCCCGCGGTTCGACCACCTTCCGGCTCACCGCCCCCTCCGACTTCCTCCAGTTCGAGGACTCCACACTCAACGCACGGCTGATCATCCTCATCGCCGCGGGGATCGTCGCCGCAGTCACCGCCGTCGCCCTCGTACGGGCCATGCATCGCCGCGAGGACACTGCCTGGGTGAGCGTCCTCATGGGCGTCGGATTCGTTGTCGCATTCCTGGCCTGGGCCGGCGCCGGACGCAACGGCGTCATCCCCCTGGTGACCATCCTGTCCTCTGCGCTGGGGCTGAGCGTCCCGCTCGTCTACGGGTCGCTGGCCGGGATCATCGGGGAGCGCTCGGGCACCATCAACATCGCCATCGAGGGCCAGCTCCTGGGCGGGGCCTTCCTGGGCGCCGTCGTCGCCTCGGCCTGCTCCAGCCCGTGGGCGGGGCTCTTCGCCGCGCCCGTGGCCGGAGTCCTCGTGGCGCTCCTGCTGGCCCTGTTCGGACTGCGCTACCGGGTCAACCAGATCGTCGTCGGCGTCGTCCTCAACGTCCTGGTCT
>RBWB01583306.1_pt1 | contig 12304 bp, 10 predicted proteins | sample 2014201 | NCBI WGS metagenome assembly RBWB01 (sample SAMN10133834, study PRJNA383868) | Human oral metagenome, whole genome shotgun sequencing project. | isolation source: supragingival plaque isolated from 88 juvenile twins | host: Homo sapiens | place: Australia
TCGGCCTGGAGGAAGGGGCGCGCTCGGCTCCGACGCCCGCCCCGAAAAACGTGCCCATCCGCCGGGCGGGCGCAGACCGAGGCGGGGCCGCTAGAATTCTCGGTATCGGAAAAGCGCTTCGTCTTTAGGCGCGACGGGGATTTGGAGGAAGAACATGGCCAAGACACGGGCACTCATCATCGTCGACGTCCAGCCGACGTTCTGCGAAGGCGGGGCGCTGGCCGTCGAGGGAGGAAACGCGACGGCCGAGAGGATCGCAGACTTTGTCACGGAGAACGCCGACGAGTACGCGATGATCGTCACCACCCAGGACTGGCACGTCAACCCGGGTTCGCACTTTTCGGAGGAGCCGGATTTCATCGACACATGGCCCCCGCATGCACTCGCGGGAACGGCCGAGGCCGAGCTTCACGAGGCCGTCGCCTCTCTGCCGATCGACGCCTCCGTGAAGAAAGGCGAGTATGAGGCCGCCTATTCGGGCTTTGAGGGCTGCGACGCCGACGGCCGCTTCCTCGAGGAGATCCTTCGCGCCGGCGAGGTCGAGGAGGTCGACGTGGTCGGAATAGCCGAGTCTCACTGCGTGAAGGAAACCGCCCTCGACGCGTTGAAAGCCGGATGGCCCACGCGCGTCCTGTCCGATTTGACCGTGCCTGTCAGCGAGGAGCTCGGCGTCGCCGCGCGCACGGAGATGGACGAAGCCGGGGTCGAACAGGTGGCTTCTATGGGTGCCTTCGGTTTCTACGAGGAGGACGAAGACGCCCCGATTCCGGGCGACGAAGCGTCCCTCGCAGGCGCGATCGGCGGGGGCGGATACGGGAGTCTCTACGGTTCCGACGCCGACGGAGCGTACGCGGACGACGCCGATGCGTTCGGCGAAGAAGGAATTCTCCGCGACGGCGGTCCGCATCCCGACGGCGGCGATCAGTACGGCGACCTCGACGAAGACGACGAGGAACCCGATCTCGCGGCCCGGCTCACGGCCGGGCTGGGCGCCGGGCTGAGCCTTTCGAGCGAGGCGGACGACGTAGACCTCGACGACTTCGACATCGACATCGACGAGGAGATTGACTTCTCCGACGACGCCGACGAGGCCGACTTCGACTTTTCCGACATCGACGACGCCCCCCACTGACAACGACAAACCGATGGAAACGCACGCGCACCCGGAGTCCGCCGGGCTCCGCGCCGAGCCTGGCCCGCTTTCTCCGGAGGCAGTTGAGCTGGCCCGCAGCCTTCGCCTCGTCGTATGCGACATGGACGGAACCCTCCTTGACGAGGACAGCCGCATTCCCGACGACTTCTGGCCGCTTCTAGAGGCCATGCGCGAGCGCGGCATCGCTTTCGCCCCCGCCAGCGCGCGCCAATACGCCACCCTCGCCGCGATGTTCTCGCAAGAACTCGCGGGAATGCCGATCATCGCGGAAAACGGAAGCTTCGTTGTGCAAGACGGGCGAGAAGTGCGCTCGTCAACGCTGGCCAAATCGGTGGTTGCCGACATCGTGGATCACTCCCGCAGCCTTGGCAGGAGGGAGCTCGGCGTCGTCGTATGCGGCAAACGCTCAGCCTACGCCGAATCCACAGAGCCGCGCTTCCTGGAGGAGGTCGAGAAGTATTACGTCGTCAACCAGGTCGTCGACGATCTGACCGCAGTCGACGACGACGTCCTTAAAGTCGAGCTCTTCGACGAGCGGGACGCAAAGAAGTTCGCGCTGCCGCTGGTCCAGGATTTCGCCGACTCGCACGACGTCGTCGCCTCCGGGGAAAACTGGGCCGACGTCATGGCCAAAGGGACAAACAAAGGCGCCGCCCTGCGCGCACTGCAACGGTCTCTCGGGATATCTCCCGCCCAAACAGCGGTTTTCGGCGATTATCTCAACGATTACGAGATGATGGCAGAGGCGGAGCTTTCCTTCGCCGTGGCAAACGGCCATCCGGATCTCTTGGCTGCAGCGCGCTTCACGGCGCCGTCGAACGCGGAGCGCGGGGTGCCGACCACGCTCAGGGCGCTGCTCAGTTCCGACGCCGCCTGACGGCAACAAGAACGGTCTGCGCAAGCCCGCTGGAGAGAAGCTCGAATTTCGCAAGGGCTCGGCCGTCTATTTATCCGCAAGCTCTCGCGGAAAAGGCTAGAGAATGTGACGTTTAACGTAACGTTTTTCGCGCATAAAACGACATCCGAATGCATTGCATGCGCAAAACGGCATTAGGTCAAAGAAATCGCCAGGTTAGGGCAGCCTGGCAAAACTCAGAACAGCAACGGTGAGGTGGCCCTTCCCTTCCTATTCGCCGCCGCCGAACGGGCATAGGTTGAAGGTGTTCAAGCTTCGTACGGCGATCGAGCCGCTTCGCCGTCTTCTACCCGAAAGAGGTTCATCATGGCCCAGACACCGATTTCCACGTGTGCGGCAACCGCATGCTCCTTCAACAACGGCGGCTGCACAGTCGCAATGACGATGGGTGAGCGCGGCTGCGCGACCTTTGCCAAGCTCGACGCCCGCCGTTCGGTTGCCGCGAACGGGCTCGTCGGCGCATGCCAGCGCCTCGAGTGCGTCCACAATTCCGACCTCGTGTGCACGGCGGCGTCCATCGACGTCACCGCCGACGCCGCCTGCGCGGCCTTCCAGGCCCGGTAGCCGCCGACAGGGCGACGCGCCCGTCGGCACACGCTTCCGTCAAAGCGAACGATGCGGGGACCCCGCGCACTCGGGGTCCCCGCATTTTCTTTGGCTTCTGACGCTGGATCCGCTAAGCGTCAGGAGCCAAGCTCTATAAGGCGCCCGATCTCACGGGCGAGTTCGCCGCCTCCGACGACCGGGGCCGCGAAGGGGACGAAGGCGGTCACGGCCTCGTCGCGGCTGACGCGCATGAGCGTCAAGCCCGTCCTGTCGATGTCGACGCAGAGAACCGCGGTCTGCACGTGCTCGCAGCTGATCCGCACGGGTTGGCGCGCAAGCAGCGCCCCCGGCACGATGCCAAGCATGACCGCGCCGAACAACTCATTGACGGAGTCGCACCCGAAAGAGGAAAGAACGTCCAAACCGAGGAGCTCACCGAAACTGTCGGCGAACAGATCGCCCCCGCCCGCGGCTTCCGCCTCGGCCTCGCAGCCTTGGCGGCACACCTCTTCCCAGGAGACCGGCGTCACTCCGGCCGCGTCGTGGAGCAGCACCCGCTCCATCGACACGACGGCGAGGCAGCCCCCCGGGGCCGAAGCGATCGCGGCGACGCGGTCGGGAAGCACTCCCGCGGCAACGGCCTCGGTCGTCTCCTCGAGGGGGAGCCATCGCGCGGTTCCCAGGAAATGCACCGCAGACGCCACGATTTCAACCGTCGGATCGGGCGATTCTTTTTCTATCGACACGCGAACGTCCATCGCGTCGACGTCGCGGCTTGCGAGGACCTCGATGAGCATGGGATCGGCGGCGGCGACGACCAGGCTCCCGTCCGCCGCAATGCCGTGCGCGACGGCCGTCAGATTGATCGCCGGCTCTTCGCGGTAAGCCACCAGCATCGCCTGGCCGGCGCCGTTCAGAAGCCGATGGGCGCACGAGCGTTTGCGGGCATCCCAGACCTCTTGATCGACCGACGTGCGGCCCGGGAAGAGCGACAGATTCGGGTTCAAGGTACCTCCACGAAAAGAAGCGACAAAGTAAGGATAACCTGACTGCCTTGCTTTGTGAAGCCATTTCGCAAAGACAATGGTGCGTAATTGCAAGGGAGGCCTTGGCAATTGTTCGGAAAGCGCCTGAGACGGCCGTCTGCAATCGAGGGGAACCGTGCATTCGCGCCGAAAAGTCGAAAGACGCAAGCCGGGCCGGAGAGCCCCGGCGAAATCCGAGAGGGCCAAGGGGAGTCGGAGCCTTGGCCGGATCAGACGGCGCGCGCCGCAGCCGCGGCGTCGTACAGGTCTTTCTTTCGCAGCCCGACGCGGCGGGCGACGTGGGCGGCGGCGTCCTTGAGCCGGAGACCGGCGTCCGCGAGGGCGAGAACCTCGGCGACCGACGCTTCGACATCCGTCTCCTTCCGAGGCGCACCGGCGACGACGACGGCGATCTCGCCGAGAACCTCTCCGGAAAAACGCTCGGCGAGCTCCCCCAGCGAACCTCGCGCGACCTCCTGATGGACCTTCGTCAGCTCCCTGCACACGCACGCGGGCCTGTCCGAGCCGAATCCTTCGCGCATCGCGCGCAGAGCGGCGCCCAGACGCCGCGGGGACTCGAAGAAGACCATCGTGCGCGCCTCAGACTCGAGCCCCCGGATCGCCGCGGCCAGCTCGCCGGCTTTGCGAGGCAGAAAGCCCTCGAAGCAGAACCGGTCCGTGGCCAGCCCCGAAACGGCCAAAGCCGCCAGCACGGCGGACGGCCCCGGAACCACTTCGACGTCGGCGCCCGAACGCGCGGCGAGCGCCACGAGCCTGTATCCGGGGTCGGAAACCGAAGGCATGCCGGCGTCGCTCACGACCACGACTCGCTTCCCCTCGCGCGCAAGGTCAAGGAGAACAGGAGCCCGACCGGCCTCGTTGTGCTCGTGGAACGAGAGGACCCGTCCACGGATCGCGACGCCGAGCCGACTGGCGAGATTGAGGAGGCGCCGGGTGTCCTCGGCGGCGACGACGTCGGCCCTCTCAAGCTCGCTGCGCAGGCGAGCCGACGCGTCCTCGTCGTTGCCGATCGGCGTCGCAGCCAAAACTATCGTTGGTCTCATGGGCATAACTATTTCACTGATCCCGTGGGCACAACTATTCCAAACGCATCCGACACAGGCTGAGTCGCCCCGGGTAGACTCACCCCGTGAGCGAAAAGGACACGACCCCGAGCACCCAGCAGGGCGAAAACGGCCCCGGGCAAACCCACCCCGCACAGGGGCCCGCCGGAGCCGCCGAGCAGAAATGGCGCCCTGGGCCCGACCCCCGGAGAAATCCCGGCACGCCTCTGGAGGCAAAGGACGCCGAAGCCTGCGAAAACAGTCTTCGGGGAAGGCTGGGCCTTCTGCCCGTCGGGGTGAAGCTCCCCGTCAAAACCCGCAGACAGGGCTGGGTCGCCGCCGCAATCGCGGCCCTCGTCGCCTTCGTCACACGTTTTTCGAATCTCAACCACCCACACGCGATCGTCTTCGACGAAACCTACTACGTCAAGGGCGCCTTTTCCTTGCTGCGCAAGGGATACGAAGGCGCGTGGGAGGGAGCGGAGAAGGCGAACGAGCTCTTCCTCAAAGGCGACTATTCCGCTTTGAAGGACAACGCCGACAGGGTCGTCCACCCGCCGCTGGGCAAATGGATCATGGCCGCGGGCCAATGGTTGTTCGGATCGGACAACGGCGTCGGCTGGCGTTTTTCCACCGCAATTGTGGGCGTGCTCGCGGTGATCCTCGTCGCCCGAATAGCGATGCGCATGTTCCGCTCCCCTCTTCTGGCCGGATTCGCAGGCATCGCAATGGCGCTCGACGGCATGGGAATCGTCATGTCGCGCACGGGAATCCTCGACAACATTTTGGCCTATTTCGTGCTTCTGGGCTTTTGGGCTCTGCTCCTCGACCGAGAGCACTCGCGGGCGAAGCTCGCCAAACGGGTGGCCTACGGAGAATTCCGCTCTCCATCGGGAGCGCCGGGGGCGCCTCGCGTTCCGGCGGATCCCTGGGGGCCTCGCGTCATCGGACGCCCGTGGCTTTTCGCGGCAGGCATTTTTCTCGGCCTTGCGGGAGGCGTGAAATGGTCGGCCATTTACGCGGTCGCCGTCTTCGGCCTTGCAGCTTTCGCATGGAGCCTTTCGGCGCGCCGCATCGCCGGCGTTCGGCTGTGGTTCGGCGCGGGAGTGTTCAGAGACGGGCTGCCGGCCTTTTTCGCGATGGTTCCGGCGGCAGCGGCGGCCTATCTCGCAGCGTGGATCCCCTGGTTTGCCGACTCCCGCTCGTGGGGCCATGACTTGGCGAAGGAGGCCGTCAAACGCGGCGAAGGCCTCCCGCTGACCGGAGCCCCCGACGCCGTCAACTCTTTCATCCTCTACCACAAGGACATGTGGCACTTTCACCACACGCTGTCGTCCCATCATGATTACCAGTCCCAGATGTGGGATTGGATCATCCAGCGCCGTCCCGTCTCGTTCTATTGGCTTGGCGCCGACAAGGCCTCCAACAAGTGCGGAGCGCAGTCGTGCGTGGAGGCGATAACGTCCATCGGCAACGTGGCGGTGTGGTGGCTTGGGCTTGTGGCGCTCATCGTCGTCATCCTGGCCGCGTTTAGGCACAAGGACTGGAGAGCGTGGGCGATACTCGCGGGGTACGGCGCAATGTGGCTTCCCTGGATCTCCTACACGAACCGCACAATTTTCCAGTTCTACGCCGTTGCATTCCTGCCCTACGTCGTTTTGGCGCTGACCTTCGCCGTCGGCGTGGCCGCCCAGATCGTCGGACGGGCGCACTCCGGGCAGCCTCGCCTGTCCTTTGGCTTAGTCTCGAGTCCTGCCCGCCCCGTTTGGCGGCAGAACGTTCCCCGCCCCAACGGCGTGCGCTCCCAACTCCGCAATGCCATCGCCGTCCGCTTCAGCGACGAGCCCTTGCCGCCGGGCGCGGTTTCGCAGTCTCCCTCCGGGGCTCCCCAGGCCCCAAATGCGACGTCGGCGTTCCCTCCGAGCGCGGCTGCACAGCATTTTCCAGGCGCGCCTGCGCCCGCCCCGAACACGGCGGACGATTCGGCCTTGCCGGGGTTGCCCGCCCCCTCGTCAACGCCCGCCCCGAACACGGCGGACGATTCTACAGACGCAACCGCGTGCCCGCCGAACATGCCTGTGCCGACCCCGAACACGGAAGCGACCCCTTCTGATGCGGCGACGCCGCACCTCGAGCGCGACGAGACAAGTCGGTTCGCGCCGGACGCAGGCGAGGCGAACGCGACCGAAACCGGCGCGCCCCCTTCTTGGCATGCGCCCGGGCCCTATTCGCCGATGCCCGCTGCGCCGCCCGAGTTCCATTCGCCGAACCCGAATGTGCCGCCCATCGCAGCCCCGCCGCAAAAGCAGTGGTGGGAACCGCCCGCCAAGCGCATGACAGGGGTCTTTTTCGTCGGCCTGGTTGCGGCGGTCATAGTCGCCGCGGCCGCGTTCTGGTACCCCTTGTGGACGGGGCAGAACATCTCGCACAGCTTCTGGCAGTTGCATATGTGGCTGCCCAGCTGGATCTGACGCCCGTTCCGAAATCGAACGCCTGCCATCCACAAAAGACGTCACACAAATAATTCACAGGAAACTTCATAAAAACGCCACGAAAACTCCACTTGAATAGTCATGTCAAAACAAGACAGTCTCTTTGGAGGAGAATGTGAGCGACAAGGACAACCGCACGAATTCTGCGGATTTTGAGGCCCACGGGCCGACGGGGGCCAGCCGGCCGTTCGGCTCCTCGGACCCCTCGAGCGCGCCGGAAGCAAGCGAGGCGCCGAGGGCGACGGAGGCGGACGACGCATCAATCGCGACGGAGGCGCTTCCGGCCGCCGAAGCGACGCCGGTCGAGGCGGGCGCCGACCGCACGGATTCGGCCGAAGCCGCAGGCTCGTCCGCGGCAGCCGTCGGCGAGAAGAAAAAGGCGAAGCGTCGATGGCCGACGAGGGCGCTGGCCGCGGCCGGCGTCGCTGGAATCGTCATCGGAGGCGCGACGATGGCGGGAGTGAACGCCCTGACCGACGATCCGTCGCACGGCAACAGCAGATGGAATTCGGGCACAGACAAAGCCGGAAACGGCAGGCCCCAGCCGCCGTCGGGCGACATGCCCCAAGCGCCGGGCGGCGGAGGCCCTCAGCCGCCGTCGGACGGGCAGGGAGGCGATCAGCAGGGCTCGGGCAACCAGGGATCCAGCGGCAAGAAATCTTCGAAATGGGGGAAGAACGCCACCAAGAACAAGCAAAACCAACAGCAGAAAGGGTCAGACGGCCAGCAGGATTCGAGCCAGTCTCAGGGAACCGACGGGCAGAGCTCGAGCGGGACAGACGGCTCGGAGGGACAAACGCCGGCAGGCTGACAAGACGGACGGAGGCAAGCCGGCAAGCAGAGCCTCCGGCTGACAGGCGGGTTGTTGAGCAAAGGGCGCCGCGAGCGACATCGCTTGCGGCGCCCTTTCGCCCCCTTTTAAATTTTCGCCTCTCGGGCAGAATGACAACCATCACCAGGCAGCGTTGCGTCGCCTTTGGAGGCTATAGTGTTGAGAGGACATGTAACGGACAAAGGACAGAACACTAGATGAGAGCGAACGACGCGCCATGCGCTGAGCCGCAGGAGACGCAGGAGGGGGCGAGAGCGCCATCGTGGCTGACAAACGCCAACCTTCGGCCGGAAGAGGACGTTCAGTCTCCTCGCTCGTCGATAGCCGCGGCGATATTCTGCGTCTTTGCGCTCATTGCCATCGGCCTTGTGGGGCTTACCACAGCGTTCTCCCAATCGTCGGCAAGTCCGAAGGTCGAGTCGGTCGTCAATCGGTCCACCGGTTTCGCAGCCACCCCTTCGGCCGCAAAGGGGGCCGCCCCGCCCTCCCCCACGGCCCGCAAGACGCCCAACTTCTACCAGCCCGCGTCTCCCGAGCCGACTCCCACGCCGACCAACGGCATTGCCGGCCTCGCTCGAATAACAACGACTTACGGACGCGAAACGATGCGGGGCGCCGCAATGATTCTCGATCAGTCAGGGATCATTGCGACGAATTACCATATCGTCAATCACCCTTCGCCCACTTTCTCGGTCTACATTCCCGAGAAAGGGAGCACGCATTCCGCCCGTTTGATCGGCTACAGCCCGCTGACAGACGTCGCCATCCTCAAAGTCGACGGCCTTCCCCCGCTCACGCCGATCACGCCTGCGGCCAAGTCCCCCGCCCCCGGCGATCCGGCGGTCATGTTCGGCTTTCCCGATTCGGAAAGCCGGGCCACGGCCGCCTCGGGCCATGTGCAAACGGGAGTCGCACGCAACCGGGGGACGACGACGATCGACAACTTCACCTACGACGGCATGTCCTTCCTGGTGAGCTGCCACATGGTTCCCGGATACTCCGGCGGGCCGACCGTCAACCCCAAGACGGGCCAAACCCTGGGCATGAATGCGCGGTACTACATCGATTCCAAGGTGCAGGCCGAGTCGATCGCAATATCCGACGTCATGCGTGTGAAAACCGAAGTCCTCAGCGGCAAGCCGACCAAGGACACCGTTGTCAAGTGACCGCGGGAAATTCGCGAGACGGAACCGCGCGAGATCGCCGAAAGACGAAACTCACACGATCGGTCTCTGGATTTTCCCAGGAAACGTTCCGGCACCCCCATGTTGCCGGCAGTTAACTTATTCGTGACATACAGAGAACGCATCCTCTAGGAGGGGACATTGAGCGAGAAGGACGCCGAGGGACAGTTCCGCCCCCAGAATGTCGAACCGACCCAATCCCTGCCGCGCTATGCGGCGGACGGCTTCGGGGCGGCGCGCCAAAGGCCGGCGTACCGGGATGAGGATTCGTCGGCATCGGAATCGGCTGTTCCTGCGTTTCCGCGCCTGCGGGACTATCAGGAGCGCCAAGGCGCCGACCGCCTGGACCCTCGGGCCCGGCTCGGCGAACCGACCTTCTCAGGCCAGGCCACGGGGGGCCTGCCGGCGACAGAAGGTCTGCCCGCTCAGGCCCAGGCCGGCTTTCCCGGGCAAAGCGCGGACGGCAACGCGTTCGGACAGCAGTTCGGGGGCGACTTTTCCGCCCAGCAGTCAATGGGCGGACACCCGAACGGGGCAGCCGTCGCTCCGGCGTCGCCGAAGCGCAAACGCCACAAGTGGTCCACGGCGGCGCTTGTGGCCTCCACGCTGGCCGGAGTGGTTCTGGGCGGAGTCCTGGGAGGCCTCGCGGGAATGGCGATCGAGAACCGCGAGAACCAGTCGAACGCCCAGTCCGTCCAGCCGAACGCTCCTGAGACGCAGCAGCCCCCGCAGGGTCAAGTCCCCGGTCAGGCGCCCGTAGACGGCACGGGCGAGGGCACCAGCGGCGCAGCCAAAGGAAAGCGCGTAAACTCCGCCCCCGGCGTCGTCCTCGTGAACTCCGAGCTCAATGGCGGCGAAGGCGCCGGAACGGGAGTCGTCGTCGACAAGTCAGGCATCGTTGTGACGAACTATCACGTGGTTCAAGCCTCTACGACGGTCACGGTCACCGACCCGAACACGAATGACCAGTATAAGGCGGAGGTCGTCGGGCACAACGCCGCACAGGATGTGGCCGTGCTGAAGATCAAGAATCCGTCGAAGAATCTCAAGGCCGCTTCGATCGCGAAGAAGGCCGCGGACTCGGGCGACACGGTATACGCCGTCGGCAACGGCCACGGCCAGGGGTACCTGACCAAGCTTCAGGGCACGGTCACGGCGCTCAATCGCTCGATCACTGCTCAAAGCGCTTCGAACAACGAGAGCAAGAACAAGCTGACCGGGTTGATCCAGACCGACGCCGACGTGGTTTCGGGATACTCCGGCGGGCCGCTTATGAACGCCGAGAACCAAGTGGTGGGAATCAACACCGCCGCTTCGACGGGCAAGACATCCGAGGAGATCAACGGCTACGCCATTCCCATCTCGAAGGTCATGGAGACCGTGAAGGAGATCCGCAACGGAGAGGCCGACGACGGGAATGTCATCGGCCGCAACGCAGCCCTCGGCGTGTCGGTCAAGTCGATCGGCAAGGCAAATCAAGACGGCCAGGACCCTCAGCGGGATCCGAACCTTCCTGAGGCGCCCGCCGGGGTGTCGGGAGCACAGGTCACCGGCCTCGTCAAGGGCTCTGGCGCTGAGAAAGCCGGGATTGTGAAGGGCGACGTCATCACGGCGATCGAAGGCAAGGCCGTCGAGAACTCGTCCGAGCTCGCCAAAACCGTTCAAAAGAAGAAGGTCGGCGACAAAGTCAAGCTCAGTGTGACGGGCGCAGACGGCTCCCAGCGGGAGGTCGAGGTGACCCTCGGAAAGTCGAGCGTCAACTAACCGGTTTGCCTGCGGCGACCCAAAGGAAGGAGTGAAGGGGGCGGGAACGACGATGTTCCCGCCCCCTTCACTCCTTCCAGGATGACCGGCTCATTCTCGCGGTCGGCGAGCTTGCCTCGCCGGGTTTCACGGCTTGCGCCTCCAAAACTGGCAGGTTACGCTCCCAAACTCGGCAGGTCGCCCAGGAAGGCTTCGACAGCCCGATAGAATGCCTCCGGTTGGTCGCGGCGGATGCAGTGGCCCGCACCCGCGACCGTCGTCGCCCTGAGAAGGGGATTGCCGACGGCCAGAATCGAGGCGATTTCCTCTTCGGTGAAAAGCGCGCCTGGCTGATCCCCAGTCATCAATAGGCAGGGAACGGCGATCTCCTCGGCCAGTTGCGTGCGCGGAACCGTCAGCCCCACGACCCCTGCTGCGACGAGTGCGCGGTCAACCTGCCCTTTGGCGACGGCCCACGCCCCCAGCTCGCCGACGGCGCGGCTCGGACGGTCCGTGACGGCCTGCTTCACGGCCTCGGCGGGATTGGCCGCGATTCGGTCTAAACGAACGATTTCGGCCTGCGCTCCGGCCTTGTATGCGGCGGCCTGCTCCTCGGTGAGCCACGCCGGATCCTCGAGCACGAGGGCCTCAGCGAGGTCGGGGCGCGCCGCAGCCGCCGCAGTCGCAATGGCGCCTCCCATCGAATGTCCAAGGATCACAGCCTTCCCGGAAGCGACGTGTGCCGTCTCTTCTTCGAGGACGTCGATGGCAGCCTTGACGCTCACGCCGAGAGGATCGGCCAGCTCGGCATCCGTCAGCCGTGGAGAAAGCCCGTGGCCAAGCGAATCGACGAGGACCACTCGGCGCTCGCCGTTCCACCTCTGGGCAATTCCCGCCAAGGACGGCCCGTTGTCGGTCACGCCGTGGAAGGCCACGATCGTCGTCGATCCCCCGGCGCCCGAAACGTACGTCGCCAACCTTGCCATGAGCCCTCCTGAAAGCTCGATCCCTTTGAACCGGAAGCAGCCCCTCGGCCGCCCTAGGCATGGGACGGCCACTCGGCCCCAGACCTGAGACGGCCACTCGGCCCCAGACCTGAGACGGCTCCTCGGCCTCAGACCTGGCACAGACCCTCGATCGTCGTCTGTCCCCGGTCTCAGACCTGGCACAGACCCTCGATCGCCGTCTGTCCCAATCCAGAGTGGATTCTCAATTTCCTCCGATCCAATACGGATTATAGATCTCTCACGCCAAGCGCGGCAGACCGGGCCCCGGTGCACAGCGGAGACACACTCCAGCCCTGCCGCACAGGCTGCGATTCCGAGGAAGAAAGCGACTTTGAGGAAGAA
>RBWB01583310.1_pt1 | contig 12298 bp, 10 predicted proteins | sample 2014201 | NCBI WGS metagenome assembly RBWB01 (sample SAMN10133834, study PRJNA383868) | Human oral metagenome, whole genome shotgun sequencing project. | isolation source: supragingival plaque isolated from 88 juvenile twins | host: Homo sapiens | place: Australia
TGCCATATTGCAACGAGCCTTGCCCTGATGCATCGGTGTTGATCATCCCGCCTAGCGTAGCTCGGTTACTGGTAGAAAGTTCGGGTGAGAAGAATAAACCGTGTGGTTTGAGGAATTGATTAAGCTGATCTTTGACCACGCCTGCTTGCACGCGAACCCAGCGTTCTTTTACATTCAGCTCTAAAATTTGGGTCATATGGCGGGAGAGATCGACAATAATATTGTTATTGAGCGACTGCCCATTTGTACCCGTGCCACCGCCGCGGGGTGTGAACGTGAGGCTTTGATAGGCTTCTTTTTGGGCGACTTTGGTCAGAATCACCACATCGGTAACCGATTTCGGAAAAAGTACCGCTTGCGGCATACGCTGATAGACGCTGTTGTCGGTTGCCATTGAAAGGCGGTCTGCGTAGCTGCTAGCAATATCGCCTGAAAAATGCTGTTCGGTAAGTTCGTTAAGATATTGCTGAACTAATGGATTTTGGTCTGGAATGTTTGCAAGTCTAGGAATCATTTTTTGTTCCTTTATATAAAGATAAAATCGTTTGCATCTTAGCAAGAAATGGGGGGAATGAAAATTGAGATATTTTTATAAAAGTGAAGTGTTTTTGTATATAAATAGTTTCAATTTCAAAGGGAATTTCCAGTTTATCCAACAAATAATACAAAAATCATTCCCCTAATGTATTGAAATCGTATAAATTCAACCCTATTTTTATCACGCTTTCAATGTAATTGTCTTAGTAAACCTAAGCAAATAGAAAGTATTTTTACCTTTTTAATCTGCTTTCATTAGAAAAAAGATTGGTGAGATATGCTTCAAATTGATTGCTAAGTAATCAATCAAGGTGATTTTGTACGCTATTTATACAGAAAATTATTGATTTTGATTGAACTTATTAAGATAATATCACCTATTCTTGCCCATCTTCTCAAGGACAAGAATGAGTGAAGGCTATTTTTCTTTATGTTATAAAGTAAAAATATTCGGCATTTCACTTCTTTAGTCTTTCTATCAAAAGAAGATGAAAGGCGTGGTTAAGATTCAACATTTTATTATGTTGGAAAATTTTATTACATGGAATGACAAATTATAGAGGGTCATAAAATGAAAAAATCATTAGTTGCATTAGCAGTATTAGCTGCATCAGCAGCAGCAACAGCAGCTCCACAAGCTAACACTTTCTATGCAGGTGCTAAAGCTGGTTGGGCAAACTTCCGTGATGGTTTCACACAATTCGACGCTAAAAGCGTAGGCCAAGATGGTTACGGTATCAACAAAAACACTGTAACTTACGGTGTATTCGGTGGTTACCAAATCTTAAACCAAAACAACTTTGGTTTAGCAGCTGAATTAGGTTACGACTACTTCGGTCGTTCACGCGGTAACGAAACTGTAGATAACAAAGAAGTTCGTGCTGTAAAACATTCTGCACACGGTGCTCACTTAAGCTTAAAACCAAGCTACGAAGTATTACCTAACTTAGATGTTTACGGTAAAGTAGGTGTTGCATTAATTCGTAACGACTACAAAGATTATCGTGCACAAGATGCTAATGATGACCTTTACACTGCTAAAGCTCACACATTAAAACCATCTTTAACTTTAGGTGCTGGTGTTGAGTACGCAATTCTTCCAGAGTTAGCAGCTCGTGTTGAATATCAATACATCAACCGCGTTGGTAACTTAGATAAAGCAGGAAGAAAAGCTGGTGCTACAGGTGAAAACAGCTTAAATACTTCATTCAGCCCAGATTTACACTCAGTATCTGCAGGTTTAAGCTACCGTTTCGGTCAAGGTGCAGCTCCAGTTGCTCCAGCAGCTCCAGAAGTAGTATCTAAAAACTTCTCATTCAGCTCTGATGTTTTATTCGCTTTCGGTAAAGCAAACTTAAAACCAGAAGCAGCACAAGCTTTAGATGCAGCTAACAACGAAATCAACGCTTTAGGTTTAGCTAACCCAGCAATCCAAGTAAACGGCCATGCAGACCGTATTGGTAAACAAGCAGCTAACTTAAAACTTTCACAACGTCGTGCAGAAACAGTAGCTAACTACTTAGTTTCTAAAGGTCAAAATGCAGCAAACGTAACTGCAGTAGGTTATGGTTCAGCTAACCCAGTAACTGGCAACACTTGTGATGCAGTTAAAGGTCGTAAAGCATTAATCGCTTGCTTAGCACCAGACCGTCGTGTTGAAGTTCAAGTTCAAGGTTCAAAAGAAGTAACAATGTAATTTGTTAGTTTCTTAGAATAACGAGAAGCCCGCAGTAATGCGGGCTTTTTCATTACTAGGACGCTAGTAGGTAGATAGTATTTTTGCCAAATAAAAAGCGGTTGATTTTAAGAGAGAATTTGCGAATCTCTTACGAAAATCAACCGCTTTGGGCTTCAATCTATTCGGTTACTGGCGCAATTTCTTCCGATGGAATGCTTTGTTGTTCTTCGGAAACTTCCGCCTTGGTATTCTCTGTTTTAGATTTTCCAAGTGAGAGAGCATCTAACACTGTTGGTTTTTGGGCTTCCACAATTGAGCCACCAGAGGAGCAATAAATTTGCCCACGGTCACGCCACATTGGAATTTGTCGCCCGCTTTCACAAGCAATACTGCCGTAGCTGTTAATTCCTACCCATTGAATATCTTTCATTTTCGGCAAGTTAAATTTCAGCGGTAAGGCACGGCGGATATACTCTTTATAAACATACAATGCCCCGCTTGAACCCGTTAAATACGTGTCGGCATTGTTATCTTTACCTAGCCATACCGTTGCCACGTTTTCGCCATCAATCCCCACAAACCAAGTATCGCGCGCGTTGTTGGTTGTCCCTGTTTTACCTGCCAAGCGTAAGTCGGCAAACTCACTTTGCAGGCTACGAGCTGTGCCTCGTTCAACTACCTGTTGCATTGCGTAAAGCGTTTGTGTTGTTGCTTCTTCAGGGAGCACCTGCTTGCTCACATCTTCAATATTGCGCTGGTAAAGCGGTTTACCGTTAAAGCCTGTGATAGATTCTATAGTTGTTAATGGCACTCTCAAGCCATTATTTGCAAGCACTTGGTAAGATTTGGTCACGTCATACGGTGAAATTGAGTAAGAACCAAGTAACATTGATGGGTAAGCAGGGATATCCACTTTGTCCCATCCCATCTCTTTTTGCTTCGCAATCACTTTTCGCAAGCCGAATTTCATCCCAATATTTACAGTTGGAATGTTAAGCGAGCGAACGAGCGCATCCATTAACATCACTGAGCCACTAAAGCGTTTGTCGTAGTTTTTTGGTGACCACGGTGGTGAGCCTTTAATAGTAATGGTGATCGGTTTGTTATCAATTGGCGTATTCAAGCGGAAATTTTTCGGATCAGACAACGCAATTGCATAAATAGAAGGCTTCACCAATGAGCCGATTTGACGTTTGGTTTGGATCGCACGGTTAAAGCCCGCGTATTGAGTTAAACGGTCGCCCACAATCGCGCGCACTTTACCCGTGCGATATTCCGATACCACAATCGCGGCTTGCAAGTCCTTGATTTTCTTATCTGAATTTTCCAACTCTTCCAAGCCGTTAATCACTGCTTGCTCAGCAGAACGCTGTTGTTTGCGGTCAAGCGTGGTAAAGATTTTCGCACCAGAAAGTAAAGCAGAGCGGTTCTCTCCAAACTCATTTTTCAAGTCCATATTCAACGCTTGCATAAAGGCAGGTTGTTGGCGATAAATCGTGCCTTTTTCTTTTACGCCCAGCGGTTGTTTGACTAGAAATTCGTAGTCGCTTTGGCTAATCGCATGATTTTCTTGGAGCAGTTTGAGCACCACATTGCGTCGCTCAAGTGCCGCCTCAGGATGTCGCCATGGGTTATAAAGGGAAGGACCTTTTACCATTCCTACCAATAATGCCATTTGTGAGGGGGTGATTTCTTGGATTGGTCGCCCAAAATAGAACTGACTTGCCAATGCAAAGCCGTGTACTTGATAACTACCGTTCTGCCCTAAATAAATTTCGTTTAAATAGGTTTCAAGAATACGATTTTTGTCGTAGCGTGCGTCTAAAATCAGCGACATCAAGGCTTCGTTAATTTTACGGCTTAGTGATTTTTCGCTGCTCAAAAAGAGATTTTTGACCAACTGTTGAGTGAGTGTACTTGCCCCCTGCACCGTTTTGCCCGCTTGATAGTTCGCTACTAACGCACGAGCAATTCCCATCGGGCTGATACCATCGTGCTGGTAAAAGCGTTTATCTTCGGTTAAAAGTAGGGCTTGAATCAGAAAATACGGATATTGCTGCAATTTCAACGCTTGGCGTTCTTCATCGCTTTCTGAGTGCAACATCGCTATTAGTTTTGGGTCAAGCCTAAACTCTTCCACCAAACGTTGAGCACCCAAGTCTTCGATGTAAGTCAACTTGTCATCTTGGAAGCGCAAACGTAAGACACGCTGTGCTTCAGGATTTTCAGGAAACGGAAAGGCGCGACGTAGCACCACAATATTATTGCCTTCGATTTTGAAATCGCCAGGGGCAACAATTTGCGATACCTGACGATAGCCGTTGTCTAGCAAGGCGGTTTTGGTTTGCTCAAGCGTGAGATTTTCTTCAAGAGTGATACTTTCGATGCGAGCATAAACCTCAGCAGGCAATTGCCAGACTTGTCCGTTCATTTTGGTACGGATTTTTCCGTCCAAATAAATGGCATAAACTGCTATAAAGCTCGCCCCAACCACGCCTAATTTGAGCCCTGTGGTCAGCAATCGAGAACAAAGAGAGCGACTGTTTTTTTGCTTTTTTTCACGCGTTGACATAGTTCAAACCAAAAGGAAAAAGCGGTGAGATTTTGCAAGAAATTTACGAAATGCCACCGCTTGTAAGGAAGTAATAGAGATTACGGATTACGTTTAAATTTACTGAAATCAGGTTCACGTTTTTCGTTGAACGCGTTGCGACCTTCTTGACCTTCCTCTGTCATATAGAACAACATTGTCGCATTGCCTGCCAATTCTTGAAGACCAGCCTGACCATCACAGTCTGCATTTAATGCCGCTTTCAAGCAACGCAGTGCGATTGGGCTATTTTGTAACATTTCACGACACCAACGCACGGTTTCTTTTTCTAAATCAGCATAAGGCACAACGGTGTTCACTAAGCCCATATCTAGTGCTTGTTGCGCATCGTACATACGGCATAAGAACCAGATTTCGCGAGCTTTTTTCTGACCTACAATGCGAGCCATATAGCTTGCACCCCAACCACCATCGAATGAACCTACTTTCGGGCCAGTTTGACCGAATTTCGCATTATCTGCCGCGATGGTTAAATCACACATCATATGTAACACGTGACCGCCACCCACAGCGTAACCAGCTACCATTGCTACAACTGGTTTCGGGCAAGTACGGATATCGCGTTGGAATTGTAAAACGTTTAAGTGATGCACGCCGCTGTCATCTTTATAGCCGCCGTAGTCGCCACGAATTTTTTGGTCTCCGCCTGCACAGAAAGCATATTCGCCTTCGCCCGTAAGCACGATTACGCCAATTTTTTCATCAAAACGAGCATCGGCAAATGCATGGATCATCTCTTTTACCGTTTGAGGACGGAACGCATTACGCACTTCTGGGCGATTGATGGTGATTTTTGCAATACCGTCGGTTGATTTGTGATAACGAATGTCGGTGTAACCTTCGCTGTGGTCAACCCATTCTACGGGTGCATATAAAAATTCTTCGCTTGGATATAACATTGATAACGTTCCTTTTTATGTCAAAAATTCGTGCCATTATAGCGGTTTTTGTCGCTAGTGAAATAAAAAGCGGTTAAATTTGCCAACATTTTTGTAAATTATTATGCAAATTTAACCGCTTGAAAATTGGATTAACGCTTATCGACTTTCACTACGCCACTCAACTTGGTTAATCGTTGAATAACGACATAAAGATGAGCGTTGTCAGTAACTGAAATTTGCAATTTCACTTGGTAATTGCTGTTTTCGATTGGGTAGCTTTGCACCGAGCCGATATTGCTATTAAGTGATGCAATCGTATTGGTGAGGCTTGCTAACACACCAGGTTGGTCTTTGATTTCAAGCACCAATTCTACGTGAATTTCTTCTGGCTCTTCGGTTTCTAAGGCCTCATCTAAAGCATCGAGCTGTTTTAAAGCTTGTTTGATTTTTGAGCGCGCTTTCGCACTTACCGCAAAATTCAACCAACTTGGATGCGGATAACGCCCTTCTTCGGTCACAATTTCAATTGTTTGCCCCGATTGCAACGGCTGTGAAATTGGATATGGCTGGCGATCTACTATCGCACCCACGCAGTGATCGCCGATGTCGGAATGCACCGCATACGCGAAGTCAATAGCGGTCGATTTTGCTGGCAATTCTACAATTCTGCCTTTCGGTGTGAACACGTAAATATCGTTCGAGAATAACTCCGATTTCACGCTTTCGATAAACTCTTCCGCATTGCCTGCACTTTGTTGCAATTCGATGATGCTTTGTAGCCATTTTTGCGCTTTTTGTTGCACGCTGGTGGCGTGAGTTTGCTCATCGTTATATTGCCAGAATGCAGCAACGCCAAGTTCTGCCATCTGATCCATCTCTTCGGTGCGGATTTGCACTTCAATCGGCAAGCCTTTATGCCCAATCATTGATGTATGGATCGATTGATAACCGTTACTTTTCGGCACGGCAATGTAGTCTCTCACTTGATATGGGCGTGGTTTATACAAAGCGTGTACCTGCCCCAATGCTCGGTAGCAATTGTCCACGTTATCGACCACCACACGGAAAGCGTAAATATCCAAAATCGATCGGAAACGTTGATCGCGTTGGCGAAGTTTGTGATAAAGGGTGTAAAGATGCTTTTCTCGACCGTAAATGCGAGCAGGAATTCCCACTTCTTTGAGACGACTTTCTAACTCGTGAGAAATAGTTGCAAGCAAGTCTTGACGCGTACCGCGTGCCATTTCAATCGCCATTTTCAGCACGTTATAACGGTGCGGATACATCGCTTTGAAGCAGAGATCTTCCAGCTCATTTTTCAGATGCGTAATGCCTAAACGATGGGCGAGCGGGCTGTAAATTTCGAGCGTTTCTTTGGCAATGCGGACACGTTTATCTGGACGTAATGAGCCAAGCGTTCGCATATTATGAGTACGGTCGGCAAGTTTGATTAACACCACGCGGATGTCTTTGGTCATTGCCAAAATCATCTTGCGGAAGTTTTCTACTTGTGCTTCTTGGCGAGTGCGGAATTTTAATTTATCGAGTTTAGAAACCCCCTGCACAATTTCGGCAACGTTCTTGCCAAATTCAGCTGCAAGTTGTTCTTCGGTATAAGGCGTATCTTCAATTACATCATGTAACAGCGCCGCCATCACGGCTTCGTGGTCGAGTTTCATTTCCGCAATAATGCCTGCAACGGCAACAGGGTGCGTAATGTAGGGTTCACCGCTTGAGCGAGTCTGCCCCTCATGGGCGTCTCTGGCAACAATAAAGGCACGTTTGACCAGCTCAATTTTATCGGCTGGCAAATACTGACGAATTATGCGATCTAATGGTTCAAAAAGATACACGATACCCCCAACACTAAAAATGGATAATGGACAATAAATTGCAATTGATACGGTTAATTTAACCTTTCAATCGCTTATTGTCCATTATCCATTTAAGGAATTTATCAATTTTAATTAAGCGTTTGCTTGAACGTCTGCTAAGAATGAAATTGCTTCTTTTTCTGCGATGTCTTGTTTAACAGCTTGTTGGTTATCAAACTGATCCATAATTTCGCCATTGATTAAACCTTCTTCGATTTCTCTTAAAGCAATCACAGTTGGCTTATCATTTTCTTCTGGCACTAATGCCTCACGAGTGTGAAGCTGGATTTGTCTTGCACGACGTGCCGCAATTAAAATTAAATCAAAACGGTTGCCGATAATTTCAGCAGCTTCTTGAACGGTTACACGAGCCATTTGTTACTCCAACGATTTGTGTATTCACGATAATTCAGTATAAAGGGGTAGAATTATACAAAAAATCGCCGATATTGACAATCTAAACCCGAGATATTCTTCGAAAAGCTGCTGCAAGCGGTTAAATATTTTGATCGTATTGCAAATAGACTACATGAGTTTGGAGATATTCTTCTAAACCGTGTTTACCATCTGCACCGCCAATGCCTGATTTACGCCAACCTGCATGGAAACCTTGCATTGCCTCAAAGTTTTCACGGTTCACGTAAGTTTCGCCAAATTTCAAGCGTGAAACCAATTTCATTGCTTTATTAATATTTTGAGTATAAATCGAAGATGTTAAACCGTATTCGCAATCATTGGCGAGCTCAATTACCTCATCAATGGTCTCGAAAGTGGCAATCGGAATGACAGGGGCAAAGATTTCTTGACGTAAAATCGCCATATCATTAGTTACATTATCAATGATTGTCGGTTCGAAATAATAGCCTTTACCTTTTACCGAATGACCACCAAGTAAGCAACGCCCTCCTGCTTTGATAGCTTCATCTACCATCGCCTGTGCATGCAATTGTCCTTGTTTGTTTACCATCGGTCCCATATCTAGGGTTTCATCTTCAAGCGGGTTTCCTAAGCGGACTTTTTTCATGAGTTCCACTAATTTTTGAGTGAAAACTTCTTTAACTTCGGACTGAACATAAATACGCTCTGCACAGTTACAAACTTGTCCACTATTGATAATACGTGAAGCTACGATAGCTTTGGCAGCTAAATCTAAATTTGCATCTGCCAATACAATTGCAGGTGCTTTACCGCCTAATTCCAAATTCACTTTAGTGATATTGCGACTTGCCGCCTCCATCACTTTACGACCAGCAGGTTCGCTACCTGTTAAAGATACTAAACCGACCTTTGGATTGCCTGCTAATTCTTGACCGATTTCACCACCTGCACCGTGTACTAGGTTAAATACGCCCTTTGGTAAACCTGATGCATGTACAATTTCCGCAAATAATATGGCATTAATTGGTGAATCTACGCTTGGTTTCACAACTATGGTATTGCCTGTTACTAACGCTGGTGCCATTTTGCGTGCGATTAAAAAGAAAGGGAAATTCCATGGCAGAATGCCTGTGGTGACCCCAATTGCTTTTTTATAAATGAAAATATGCTCGTTTGAGCGATCACTTTGGAGAATCTCCCCTTCGTAGCGTCTTGCCCATTCTGCCATGTAATCAATGTAATCGGCGGTAAAATTCACTTCCACTCGTGCAAGTGGTAGAGTTTTTCCCATTTCTGACGAAATTACCCTTGCAATTTCTTCTGTTCTTTCACGAATGCCATGTGCAATTTTTCTTAAATAGCCAGCACGTTCAATCGCAGGCAGTTGCTCCCACGCATTTTGAGCTTTGTCTGCAGCATCAATTGCGGCTCGGGTTTCTTCTACAGTCCCTTTGGTAACAGACGCAATCACTTCTTCAGTGGCAGGGTTAATTACGTCAAAAAATTGACCGCTTGTAGATGTAACAAATTGACCATCAATATACATTTGATATGTTTTCATAGAGTCTCCTTTTGTTTAAATAAGGGGCGGTTATCGCTATGAATGTAATAATAATGTTAAAAAGTTTAATAAACTGTGAGCTAGTTCACAAATTTCACAATTTTCCCATAAAAAAATCTCCAATAAAGCGGGCTTTATTGGAGAATAATCATATCAAGCAATCTACGAAACTATTTGGCAATATCAAACGTTAACGTCGCATAATGTTTATGTTTCTGACATTGTGCAGGTTTCTCAAATGGCGTTTCATATACTACAGATGCTTTCCAGAAACCATCACGAAGTGGGATAATATCGACCGTACCATCTGCAGCTGTGGTGTCAGAGAAAGCTTGTGCTTCCACTTTGTGGGTATGCTGGTTATCTGAATTATCAAATCCTTTGAAAGTTGCTGTTAATGTTGCATTCGGAAGCGGCTCGCCTTGGTAAAGTACCACGACTTTGAAACGCTCACCCACTTTGATAGTGGCAGGATTGACCATTGGCACGATTTCCAATTCATGTCCAACTACTTCTGCCACATCATTTTTTTCGGCTGCCTTGCCAATATTCACAATATTTTTGCCATACATTGCAGTACGTTCGCAATAAGTTGCGTTAGGCGTGTTTTGCATATCCGCTTGCTTCCAACCTTCAGCATTTTGCGACCAGAATGTTGGTTTATATTCTGCGGCTAATACGTAACTTCCTGCTTTCACAGGTTTTGCACTTTCATAGTGGTAATTCTCGCCTTTTTGCACAAGATTTTGTTTCCCTTCGGTATTCACCAGCACCATTCCTTTATCAAAGAAATGAAGGCGCTTTTCTGCAATCGGCTCGAGCGTTGGAAATTCGCCATAGCCAATGTCTGCTTTCAAAATTTCGCCTGCTTTTACAGGTTCACTTTGCACCCAAACGCGGTGAGCCTGAGCTGAAAAAGAAACTGCACAAATTACGGTAGCAAGAAGTAGTTTTTTCATAGATTCTCCGTTCTATTTGCCATTAACGTTGGCGGGCTTTAAATCTTGGGTTACTCTTACAGATAACGTAAAGTTTGCCTTTACGACGTACAATTTTGCAATCTGGATGGCGACTTTTCGCACTTTTTAATGAGTTGAGGATTTGCATTCGATATTCCTTATTTTTTCGCCACTAAACTTGCCATACCTTTAAATTTATCGCTAAAGCGGCTTGCACGGCCTTCAGTGTTCGCTTCACGGCGTTTGCCTGTATAAACAGGGTGTGAAGCGGAAGAAGTATCTAGCGTATAGAGTGGATATTCTTTGCCGTCTGTCCATTTCATGGTTTTTGTTGTTGCAGCACAAGAGCGAATAACCCAGCCTTGTTGTACGGAAGCATCATAGAAAAGTACTTCACGATAGTTTGTCGGATGAATCCCTTTTTTCATTTGAGTTGTCTCCTTTTGTATTTTGACCTGTTTCAAAATGGTTAATATCCATTTTTAAATTATGGGAATGCATCATACAGCAATTTTTATTTATTTCAATAAATTTTTTATGGTTTTGTGCAACTATTTTTTAACAATCAAAATTTTGCAAAAGAAACCCAAAATTCGACCGCTTTTTGTGGTAGGCTATGCCTGAAATTTTCTAGCTACCTTGGAGAAAAATCTATGGCACAGCAACCTTTTTTAATTGCACCCTCCATTCTTTCTGCTGATCTCGCACGCCTTGGCGATGATGTGAAAGCAGTGCTTGAAGCGGGTGCAGACATCATCCATTTTGATGTGATGGATAACCACTTTGTTCCAAACTTAACTTTCGGACCGGCTATTTGCCAAGCACTACGTGATTATGGCATTACTGCACCGATTGATGTGCATTTAATGGTAAAACCTGTTGAGCGTTTAATTCCTGATTTCGCCAAAGCAGGGGCGAATTACATTACCTTCCATCCTGAAGCAACCGACCATATAGACCGCAATTTACAGCTTATTCGTGATTTAGGTTGTAAATCTGGCTTGGTATTCAACCCAGCAACGCCACTGCATTATCTTGATTATGTGATGGATAAAGTGGATATGATTTTGTTAATGGGCGTGAACCCCGGTTTTGGCGGGCAGAAATTTATCCCTTCAACATTGGAAAAACTGCGTGAAGTGCGTAAACGTATTGATGCAAGCGGTTTAAATATTCGCCTTGAGGTAGATGGCGGTGTGAAAGTAGATAACATTGCAGACATTGCAGAAGCAGGGGCAGATACCTTTGTGGCAGGCTCTGCGATTTTTGACCAGCCAGATTACCAAGCGGTTATCAATCAAATGCGAAAAGCCCTAGAGGGAAAATAGCAAAATAAATCGAACAGAAATTTTTATGCGTGTGTGGATAATTTCTATTCATAATGGTAGAATACATCAATCCTCGCATACATAAAATGTAGGCAAACTTTTTTAATTCTTGTGTGTCTTAATGGCGTCTGGTTCGACCTATCTCTTTTAGGTTGCATTAAACAAAATTTCGATTACACTACTTAACTCTCGCATTTGCGATTTTATATAGGAAACCAAAAATGAGCATTGAAGAACGCGTAAAAAAAATTATCGTTGATCAATTAGGTGCAGACGCTGCACAAGTTAAACCTGAAGCTTCATTCATCGAAGATTTAGGTGCTGACTCTTTAGACACCGTTGAATTAGTAATGGCTTTAGAAGAAGAATTCGATATCGAAATTCCTGATGAAGAAGCTGAAAAAATCACAACAGTTCAATCAGCGATTGACTACGTGACAAAAGCTAACGCATAATTCTACAAGTAAGGCGGTTTTAAACCGCCTTATTTT
>RBWB01583319.1_pt1 | contig 12278 bp, 6 predicted proteins | sample 2014201 | NCBI WGS metagenome assembly RBWB01 (sample SAMN10133834, study PRJNA383868) | Human oral metagenome, whole genome shotgun sequencing project. | isolation source: supragingival plaque isolated from 88 juvenile twins | host: Homo sapiens | place: Australia
CCCTGCTCGACGGCAACCAGATCGTCATCGGACGCACCAAGATCCTCTTCTGGACGCACCCAGACCAGAGCGGAGTTTAATGAAGTGACCACAGACCTCGCATTTACCGTTTTCCGCATCGGGTTCCTGGTGCTGCTCTGGCTCCTCGTGCTCGCGGCCGTCAACATGCTGCGACGCGACATCTTCGGCACCGTCGTGACCCCGCGCGGCAAGGGACGCGACAAGGCCACCTCACGCCGCAAAGCCTCCCGTGAGAAGCGCAAGGACAACAGGAAGCGCACCTCCACGAACCCCCTGGCTCCCAAGGATCTCCTGGTGACCGGCGGCCCACTCGTCGGCACCATGCTGCCCCTCGGCGAGGCCCCCATCGTCATCGGCCGCTCCCCCGCGTGCACCCTCGTGCTCGAAGACGAGTACGCGTCCAGCCGCCACGCGGCACTCACCCCCCAGTCCGACGGCTGGTGGATCGAAGACCTCTCCAGCCGTAACGGCACCTTCATCGACGACGAGCGCCTCAACACCCCGCGCCAGCTCAAGATCGGTGACGTCATCCGCATCGGCCAGACGACTCTCGAATTGGTGGGTTGATATGTCAGGAAACGCGGTTCAATTCCACTACGCTGCCCGCTCCGACGTGGGCCTCGTACGTTCCAACAATCAGGACTCCGGCTACGCCGGCGCGAACCTGCTGGTCCTCGCCGACGGCATGGGCGGTCCCGCAGGCGGGGACATCGCCTCCTCGGTGGCACTCGCGCACCTCGTCCCCCTCGACACGGACTCGCACCCGGCCGACTCGATGCTCCCCCTCCTGCGCGAGGCCCTCCTCGACGCGCACGAGGAACTCACCGACCGCTCGAGCCGCGACCGCGACCTCGAGGGCCTGGGCACCACCTGCATCGCAATCATGCGCTCCGGCAACCGCCTCGCGATGGTCCACATCGGCGACTCTCGCGCCTACGTGCTGCGCGGCGACACGCTCACGCAGGTCACGACCGACCACTCCTTCGTGCAGTACCTGGTCGACACCGGCCAGATCACGCCCGAGGAAGCTGAACACCACCCCAACCGCAACGTCGTCCTGAAGATCCTCGGCGATGCGCAGGCCGACGTCGCCCCCGACGAGACGATCCGCGAGGCCGTCGTCGGCGACCGCTGGATGCTGTGCTCCGACGGCCTGTCCGGCGTCGTCTCCCCCGAGACAATCGGCCAGGTTATGGCCGATTTCAAGGATCCGGGCGAGTGCGCCGAAGAGCTCATCCGCCTAGCCCTCCTGGGCGGCGGCCCCGACAACATCACGTGCGTGATCGCGGACATTGTCCCCGCCGGCACGTTCCCGCCCGCTCCCCCGCAGATCGTGGGTGCCGCGGCCATCGACCGCAACGCCAAGTCGCGCGGCGGAGACGGAGCGGCCGCGCGCGCTGCTGCCCTGGGCTCCTCGGCTTCGGGCACCCCCAGCGACGAGGCCGAGGCCCCCGCCGAGCTCAAGCCCCGCTCCTCGTGGTGGACCCCCGTGTTCGTCTCACTCGTGACGGTCCTCGTGGTCGCCGCGTCGTGGATGTCGTGGAAGTGGACGCAGACCCAGTACTACGCGATCGGCCAGGACGGCTACGTCGTCATCTACCAGGGCATCCCCCAGTCGATCGGCCCGTGGCAGCTCTCCCACGCCGTGGAGGTCTCCAACGTCGCGCTGTCCGACCTCGCGCCCGTGGACCGCCAGCGCCTCGACACCCCGGTGCTGCGCTCCTCGCGCGCCGATATCGACTCCTACATCGAGGGCCTGCGCCGCTCGGTCGTCCATCCCGACACCCCCTCGTCGCCGACGCCCCAGTCGGGCGCGCCGCAGTCCGGTGAGGCCCAGTCCGGGGCACAGAGCGGGGGCGCCTCCTAATGGCTACCGTATCGATCGCGCCCGCCCGGCCTCGCCGATTCCTGGAGCTGACCCTCATGGGCCTGGCTCTGGCCGTCGGCATCACCGGCTACGTGCTGACCTCGCTGAACTACACGGGGGAGATCCCCGCGAACCTTCTCACGCAGGTCGGCGTGCTCGTCGCGATCGCCATCATTGCCGAGGTCGGTGTGCACTTCCTGGCCCCCTACGCTGACCCGGTGATTCTGCCGGTCGCCGTCGCGCTGACGGGCCTGGGACTGGCGATGATCTACCGCCTCGACCTGTCGTACGCACGCAGGGACGAGGCCGTGGTGGGCTTCCGCCAAGCGCTCTTCGTGGGCATCGCGATCGTTATCGCGGCCATCATCTTGATCATGCTGCGCGACCACCGCATGCTGCGCCGCTACACCTACACCTTCGGCGCGCTGTCGCTGTTCCTCCTGCTCCTGCCGATGATTCCCGGCCTGGGCCAGGAGACCTTCGGTGCGCGCGTCTGGATCCACCTGGGTCCCATCTCCGTCCAGCCCGGTGAGCTCGTGAAGATCACGCTGGCGATCTTCTTCGCCGGATACCTCGTGACGAACCGCGACAACCTGGCGATCGGCGGCCGCAAGTTCCTGGGCATGCGCCTGCCGCGCGCCCGCGACCTCGGCCCGATCATGGTCGTGTGGCTGATCGGCATCGCGATCCTCGTCCTGCAGCGCGACCTGGGTACCTCGCTCCTCTTCTTCGGCCTGTTCGTCGCGATGCTGTACGTGGCAACGAACCGCGTGTCGTGGCTGGTCATCGGTTTCACGCTCTTCGTGCCGGCCGTCGCGATCGCGGTGAAGTCTTTCAGCCACGTGCAGACACGCTTCAACATCTGGCTCAACGCCCTGGATCCCGAGGTGTACGAACGAGGTTCGTACCAGCTCGTTCAGGGTTTGTTCGGCCAGGCCTCGGGCGGCCTCATGGGCACCGGTTGGGGTCGCGGCTACCCGCAGCTCGTGCCGCTGGCGAACTCCGACTTCATCCTGTCCTCCTTCGCGGAGGAACTGGGTCTGACCGGCATGGCCGCCATCCTGGTCCTGTACCTGATCCTCATCCAGCGAGGCCTGCGCGCGGCGCTGACTGTGCGCGACGGCTTCGGCAAGCTCCTGGCGACCGGCCTGAGCTTCTCGCTGGCCATTCAGCTGTTCGTGGTGCTCGGCGGCATCACGCGCATCATTCCACTGACCGGCCTGACGGCCCCGTTCCTGGCCGCGGGCGGCTCGTCGATGGTGTCCTCCTGGATCACCGTCGCGCTGCTGATCCGCGTGTCGGACGCTGCTCGCCGCCCGGCCTCGACCCCCGCGCCGTGGAACTCCGGTATCCAGCCTGCCGTGGGAGTGGGTGAGTGAGCCGTGAATAACCAGATCCGCAAGATCTTCATCATCGTTCTCCTGATGTTCGCCCTGCTGGGCGTGGGCGTCACGAACACGCAGTTCATTTCCGCGTCCTCACTCAACGCCGACGCTCGCAACCAGCGCACGATCCTGCACGCGGCCGAAACCGACCGCGGCCCAATCATCGTCGACAAGACGGCGGTCGCTTCCTCGCAGCGCGAGGAAGCCTCGAAGCGCTACGTGCGCACCTACTCCGAGGGGCCGCTATACGCGCCGGTCACGGGCTACTTCTCGTCGGTGGGCAACGCGTCGACGGGCATTGAGGCCGCCGAGGAGGACGTCCTGGACGGCCAGTCCCAGACCCTCCTCGGACAGCGCCTACGCAACCTCCTGACGGGCCAGAATCGTCAGGGCGGCGGCGTCTCCCTCACCCTGAACTCTCAGATGCAGAAGGCTGCGGCCGAGGCCCTCGGTAACCGAAAGGGTGCCGTCGTGGCCCTCGATGCGCGTACCGGCGCGGTCCTGGCGATGTACTCGTCGCCGACCTTCGACCCGAACCAGCTGGCTTCCTCCGACGCCAACGCGGTGTCCGACGCGTTCTCCGCGCTCTCCTCGGACCCAAACAATCCCCTGCTCAACCGCGCGATCTCCGAGCGCTACGCCCCCGGCTCGACGTTCAAGATCCTCACGACGATCGCCCTCATCGAAAACGGCCTCGCCGACCCGGATATGCACATGCCCTCGCCCGTGTCGACGACCCTGCCGGGCACGGCGACCGAGGTCTCCAACATCGAGTCCTCCACCTGCGGCGACGGCGAACCGACGCTGACCGAGGCCTTCGCGCGCTCATGCAACACGACCTTCGTGCTGGCTTCCGAGCAGCTGACGAACCAGCAGCTCCTCGACGTGACCAACCGCTTCGGCTTTGGCCGTGAGTCTCAGATTCCGCTGACGGTAACGCCCTCCGTGTTCCCCGCCGACGCGGACGCCGCGCAGCTCGCGATGAGCTCGATCGGCCAGTACACGGTTCAGACGACGCCTCTGCAGATGGCGCAGGTCGTCCAGGCCATCGCGAACGACGGCCAGATGATGACCCCCTACCTCATCGACTCGATCGTGGACGCCGACAACCAGGTCGTGCGCACGAACAGCCCGACCGACGCCGGTAAACCAATCTCGTCGGAGACGGCCTCGAAGCTGCGCGCCATGATGGAATCCGTGGTCTCCCAGCCCTACGGCACCGGCACGACGATGGCCCTGCCGAACATTGCGGTGGCCGCGAAGACCGGCACTGCCGAGACCGGCAACGGCGACCGCGCGAACGCCTGGGCCGTCGGTTTTGCCCCGGCGGACAGCCCACGCATCGCTTTCGCCGTCCTTGTCGAGGGCGATGACAACGATCCCACGCCCCACGGCGGAGACGTGGCCGGCCCGATCGCCCGCGCCCTCCTGGAAGCGGGGCTGCAGTGAGTACGCCACGCATGACTTCCGGTGCCGGGCGAGTGCTCGGAGGGCGCTACACGCTCCTCACCCCGATCGCCCAGGGCGGCATGGGCGAGGTGTGGAAAGCCCGCGACCGCGTCAGCGGCCACATCGTCGCCGCGAAGGTCCTGCGCCCCGAGCTGACGGGCGAGGAGCTCTCGCTCTCGCGCCTGCGCCTCGAGGCCCGTAACTCGATGTCGATCTCGCACCCGAATATCGCCAACACTCAGGATTCGGGCGAGGAAGACGGCATCGGCTGGATCATCATGGAGCTCGTCGACGGCCATCCGCTGACGGATTACCTGCGCGGCGGCTCCCGCATTGAGCCCGAGTACCTCTTGCCGATCCTCGTGCAGGTCGCGATGGCGCTGGGCGCTGCCGCGCGCGCGGGCGTCGTACACCGCGACATCAAGCCCGCGAACATCATTGTTCGCCCTGATGGCATGGTGAAGCTGACAGACTTCGGCATCTCTCGTGCGAACGGCCAGGTCAACCTGACCGCCGCGGGCATGGTCATGGGCACCGCCCAGTACCTGCCGCCCGAGCAGGCCATGGGCGAGGTCGCCACCCCCATCGGTGACCTCTACGCCCTGGGTGTCATCGCCTACGAGGCCGCAGCCGGTCGACGCCCGTTCACCGGCGAGACCCAGGTGGACATCGCCTTCGCGCACGTCAACGATCCCGTTCCGCCACTGCCGGACTTCGTGCCCGAGCCCCTGGCCGACGTCATCTTGCACCTGCTGGAGAAGGACCCCGCGAAGCGCCCCGAGTCCGGGTCCGCAGCCGTGCGCGAAATCGCGAGCGCCGCCAAAGCGATGGGCGTGTCCGTAACCCCTCGCCCGCTGCCCCTGCCGAAGGCCGCGCAGCGCCCCGAAGAGGTGCGCACGCCCGTCCAGCCGTCGGTGCCGATCGTCGCGCCCGTGCGTCACCTGACACGCCGCACGCTGCCCGACGAGATGCTGCAGCCCCCCTCGGGACTCACTCCGAAGGTGCGTGCGACGACGGGCCGCCACGCCAAGCTGCCCATCCTCGACGAAGCGACGACGATCGCCCCCTCCTCGGCCCCGATCCCGATCACGGGTCACCACGCCGCCGTCCCGCGTATCCTCGACGAGGCCGAGGTTCCCCCGGTCTCTCGCCCCGCGTCCGCTCCTACCCGGGTTCGTCGCCTGCACCCCGAGACAACCGGCGAGCAGCCGCCCGCGGTGTCAGGTGCCGTCCGGTCGCTGACCTCGACCGGCCGCCACGCAGCCGTCCCGGCCCCCGCAGCGAATCCGCCGGCACCGGTGTCGGCCCCGATCCCGACGCGATCCACAGCCAAGACAGCCCCCACGCACCCGGCTCCTGCACCCGCTGCTCCTGTGCCCGCGCAGGCCGCCACCGCCCGCACGACCACGGGTTCCATCCCAAGACATGCAGCTCCCGCTCGCTCCGAGCAGGTCCCGCAGCCCAGCAGCGGGACCGCCCAGCGCCCCCAGGCCTCGGCGTCCGCGCAGCGTTCCGTGCCTATCCCGGCCCCTCCGGCCGGCGCAGCACCCGCGCACACCGCCGCACCGAAGACCCCACTGCCGTCCGAGCCGCAGGATCGACGCGCCGCCCTCGCCGAGCGACTGCGCCAACGCGAGGCGGCCCGCCAGGCCGAAGACGCAGCCGAGGAACAGCGCCGCGCAGCCGTCGCCCGCGAGGAAGAACGGCGCCAGCGCGAGCTTCAAGAAGCCCGCGAACGTCGTGAAGCCCGCGAACGCCGCGAGGCCGAAGAAGCCAAGCGCCAGGCAACCCCGCGCATTCCTCAGCCCGCCCGCTCCGAGTCGCTTCGCCGCGACAAGGCGGCCACGGCCTCGTCGCCGCGCGTGTACGGGACCGTTCCCCAGCCTCGCGCAGCCACGCCCTCAAAGCACCAGCGACGCTCGGTCTACGAGCCGCAGCCCGAGAAGGCGAAGCGCGGGCCGCGCTGGCACGAGCTCGACGCTCGCAGCGCGCAGCGTATCCGTCCGGCGGCCAAGACCGCGTACTCGCGCAGCGTCGTCGCACCACCCGTCCCAGCATCCAGGCAGATTATTCGCGCGGTCATCGTCGCAATCATCGTGATTGCGCTCATCGCGCTTGCAGCTATTACGATCAAACACATGCTTGGCTCCCTGATGCAACCAGGTGCGGGAGCACACATTATCGAGGAGGTTAGGACATGGCAGAGCCCATGGCCCACCGTCTAGCTGGCCGATACGAGGTCCGCTCGCTCATCGGGCGAGGCGGAATGGCCGAAGTCCACCTGGGCTTCGACACTCGCCTGTCGCGCGTCGTAGCAATCAAGATGCTGCGCCGCGATCTGGCGCAGGACTCGATTTTCCAGGCGCGCTTCCGCCGCGAAGCGCAGTCGGCGGCGTCGCTGAATCACCCGAACATCGTCGCCGTGTACGACACGGGCGAGGAGATCATCGAGGATGCGACCGGCCGCTCGATCGCGGTGCCCTACATCGTCATGGAGTACGTCGAGGGGCACACGGTCAAGGACCTGATCTCCGACGGAACGGCCGTTCCGATCAACGAGGCAATCGAGATCGTGTCGGGCGTCCTGTCTGCCCTCCAGTACTCGCACGCGAACCACCTGGTGCACCGCGACATCAAGCCCGGCAACATCATGCTGACGTCGGACGGCAAGGTCAAGGTCATGGACTTTGGCATCGCGCGCGCCCTGACGGACTCGCAGGCCACGATGACGCAGACGAACGCCGTCGTCGGCACCGCCCAGTACCTTTCCCCCGAGCAGGCTCGCGGCGAGACCGTTGATGCTCGCTCTGACCTGTACTCGACCGGCGTCGTCCTCTTCGAGCTGCTGACGGGCCGCCCGCCCTTCAAGGGTGACTCGGCCGTCGCCGTCGCCTACCAGCACGTCGAGCAGATCCCGCCCACGCCCTCGTCGATACTGTCCGACATCCCGGACTCGCTCGACCGCGTGGTGCTGAAGTCCCTGGCGAAGAACCGCGAGGACCGCTACCCGAGCGCCGCAGCAATGCTCGCGGACCTGCAGCGCGTGGCCCGAGGCCTCGACGTGGGCGCGCCGCCCGCTGACTCGTGGGCGACCGAGGTCCTGCCCGCCGCCGGCATGGCGTCCGCACGCACCGCCGCGACCACGCCGATGGCCGCGGTCCCCAGCCACGCGCCCGCCGCGGCGATGGCCGCGACCTCCACGTCGCTACCCGCTGTTGCCACCGAGGACACTGCGAACGCGGCAGCCAAGGCCCGCAAGCGCCGCACGGCGATCATCGCGACCGTGTTGCTCATCGCCCTGCTGCTGATTGGCGGCTCGGTGTGGGCCCTCACGCGCGGCGCCGCCGAGCCCAAGTCGATCGCGGTTCCCAACGTCGTCGGCCTGACCCAGGCCGAAGCGAAGACCCAGATCGAGCAGGCTGGCTTCACGTGGGAGCTCAACCCCGACAAGGTCGCCTCCGACACCGTCGCTGAGGGCTCCGTGGCCTCCACCGACCCCGCTGCGGGCACGCAGGCCGAGAAGGGCGCGACCGTTCGCGTCACCATCTCCTCCGGCCCCGATTCGGTGACTCTGCCGGACAACCTGGTTGGCATGAGCCCCGACGACGCCCGTAAGGCGATCGAGGCCCTTGGCCTGAAGTGGGAGCTCGACTCCAGCAAGGTCGCCTCCGACACCGTTCCCGAGGGAAAGGTCGCGCAGACCAACCCCTCCCCCGGCTCCAAGGTGAAGGCCGGCCAGACGATCCGCGCCTACCTGTCCTCCGGCTCGGATCAGGTGGACGTGCCCGACCTGTCGGGCATGACCCAGGATCAGGCGCGCAGCACCCTCAAGGGCGTCGGCCTGGAGTTGGGCAACGTAACGAGTGTTGACTCCGAGAAGGAGAAGGACCGCATCGTCGAGCAGGATCCCGCGACCGGCACGAAGGTCAAGAAGGGCACCGCCATTGGCGTGTCCATCTCGAGCGGCAAGGCCGCGCAGGTGGAGATTCCCACCGTCGTGGGCATGGGCCGTGAGGACGCCGAGGCGCAGCTCAAGGCCCTGGGCCTGACCGTCACCATCGAAGAGGTCGCAGGCAACCAGCCCGCCGGCCAGGTCCTCTCCGTCGAGCCCGGCGAGGGCTCGAAGGTGGAGAAGAATTCGACCGTGAAGCTGAAGGTATCGAAGGGCAGCCAGAAAGGAAACAACGGCGGCAATAACAACGGCAACACCAACACGCCAAAGTGAGCACCTGACCCGCGTACCGATTGTGTCGCGTCGGGGTGACGCCGTGTCGCGGCCATCCCGTTGATCAGTGAGGCCCGCGCCTGCGAGGAGAAATCCTCCGGCGCGGGCCTCAGCGTATGCGCGGGGGCGCGGGCGTTCGCGCGGGAGTGCGCGGGCGGGAAAGCGGCCCCTTACGCGGATAGGTTATGACGATGTGGATAGGTTATCGGCATCCGGATAGGTTAATAAGCTATCCGGATGCTCATAACCTATCCGGATGCACACAACCTATCCGCACACATGCGCCCACAAGCACATCTGCGGCACCATAGCTGACACGCCCGCTTGCATTCACAACGCGCTACACCTGTAAGGGAGCATTGCAGCAGCTCGGAAGGGGTGTCACGCTCCCTAAGTGATGTAACACCACCAACGAACAAGTACTTTTGCGGCCGCGCCATAAGAAACTCGCATCAAATGGGGGGAATGACGCCATATGGCGCTCCGACACGCCGGCGACGCATGCTCCCAGGGCTCGAGATGGCGCAAAACCCCCACTGCCGCCCACTTGAAGAAGCGAATATCAGGAGACTGGGCTACGGCGCCCTGAGAACTGGATAGGAAACGACAATCTGGATAGGTTACGGCGTTCTGGATAGGAAAGTAACCTATCCAGAAGAGCCGTTCCTATCCAGAACACGACTTCCTATCCAGAACGTGCATCACCGTCGGCGTAAACCACCAGAAACTGCTGGGTAAACACAGTTTCAGTGCTCACACCCCGCATCAGGGATAGCGCGCCCCCAAGATCAACCACCTGTAGCCGCAGGCTCGCAACGCATGCGTCAAACAAACCCATGGGGAGCAACAGTCCTCGTGCTAGCATGATGGTTACTTCATCACCATATGGCTGGGACCCATTGGCGGAGCCCCCAGTCAGACCTGGAGCGCAGATATGAGTGACACGACGCAGGACCTTGAGCAATGGGACCCCAATGAGGATGACACCATCATCGTCCCCCTCGAAGACGATTACGCCCTCGTCGTTGGCCCCAACACCAAAGGCCTCAAAAAGATCGACGCCTCGCTGGTAGGTGACCGTGCGCTCAACGATCTCATCGCGTCAATCGGCGAGGGAGCCTCACTGACCGGAGGCGCGACCTCGGCCGCTAACACCATCCAGCACATGTCCGGCCTCTACAAGCTGGATGCCGTCACCAAGGCACAACTAGCCGCAGGCAACGCACTCACGAAAGCCACCGATGGCCAATTAATCGGCACGGTCAGAAATGCTGGTGGGCAAATCACTCGCCAAGCACGCCTCATTCCCGTGTCAGCTCCCCAGATCGCGGGAGCCATCGCAGCCATCGGCCCGGCGGTCGCGATGGTGGCTGTGCAGATGCAGCTCAACAACATTTCCAAGCAGGTGAGCACAGTCCAGCAGACCTCTCTGCAAACGCTTCAGGTACTCACCGACTCGAGGAATGCTGATTACCAGGGCGACTGTCAGACCATCAATGAGGTCTATCAAGCTAGCTCCAACCATGGGTACGTGTCAGAAACCGACTGGTCGATCATCTCCGGACTTGTGTCTAGAATTCAATCTCACCGTCACTTCTACAAGAAGCAGGTTGCGAACCACCAGGAAGCCCTCGAGAAAGCTCATGCCGACTCACACACGCAAAGGGACTACATCCAGACGAACAGGGCTCGCATTGTGAACGATTCTTGTGCTGCGTTTGAAACGCTCAGGGCATGGGCACACCTAACTGAGCTGCGCATCGCACGGGCCCAGGCGCAAGGAGATCACCCCCACGCCGAACCACTTCAGATCCGCCAGGAAATTATCGAGGACCTGCAGGTCCAACGCACTCTTTTGCACGGCCTCATGCGCGAGCTTCGCATCATCGCGGAGCTTCCCGGCGGTTGGACCGTACCGGCCTCCAGTAAGCGAAAGAAGGCCCACCTATCCCAACAAATGGCACAAGAGATTATCGGCACACTGAATCCCCTCGTACAGCAGCTGGAAATCCAAGAAAATCCTATTCCCAGCCCGGACATCACCTGTGCACCCAACGACTACGATGTATCTCCCTACACCAAGATCCTGCGCTGGTATCTAGAGGAAGGTGAAGAACTTAGGGCATTAGCGTTCCCCCTCAACGCCTTGACCCATAGGTTCTTCAGCCCACAACTCGACAAGGTGAACTCATCGATCAACTTAGCATGGTCCAATCTGCCAAAACCGGAAGATACAACAGGATGGAGCCCGGGCCGGGCTAAACGTGCTGCCCTAAGAAAAGGGGTTTCACCGGAAATGGTTGCAGTCTCCGACCGCCGCATCATCACCGCTGACCCACAGGAGTTCATTCAGAAGGGCATTGTCAAAGAAGAGTTCTCCATTGACGACGTGACTCCAACATTCACGGACACAGACACGTTCACGGAGGCAGACGCGGAAGATGTACTCCCGGAACTGCACATCACGCAAGGCGAGAAAAAATGCCGCGAGTGGCGCTTCCCAAGCAGGGCGCGCTCCGAGGCGCGCAGCATCGCAGAAATGCTCGTCGACGACCCGGCACAGCTCCAACCGCCGATGAAGCCTGAGCTTACCGACTCTCAGAAGGACGAAATCGAGACCTCAGAAAAAGACGATCCGAAGTCCGAACAAAGCCACCAGCCCGCACCAAACGGCACACCAGCGCAGCCCGAAACGGAAGAAATCCCCGCGGAACCTACAGCTTGAAACGCTCCGCGACGACGGGCTTCAGGGACACGGCCCGCTCGCGCGCGTCGGCGTCGCCGCAGGCGGCCAGCCAGTTGGCGAACATGAGGTGCCCGGACTGGGTCATGACAGACTCGGGGTGGAACTGGACGCCCTCGAGGGGCAGGGAGCGGTGGCGCACGCCCATGATGATGCCGGACTCGGTGGTCGCGGAGACCTCGAGCTCGTCGGGCATGGTCGCGGGGTCGATCGTCAGCGAGTGGTAGCGGGTGACGGTCAGCGGCGAGGGCACGCCCTCGAAGACGCCGCGCCCGTCATGCGTGATGACGGAGGTTTTGCCGTGCATGAGCTCGGGCGCGTGCCCGACGGTCGCGCCGAAAAGCTCGCCGAGGGACTGGTGCCCCAGGCACACGCCCAGCATCGGGATGCCATGCTCGGCGCAGTCGGCGATGGTCTGCAGGGACGCGCCGGCACTCTTGGGGTCGCCGGGTCCGGGGGAGATGAGGACGCCGTCGTAGCCGGCCTCGAACCACGCGGGATCCACGACGTCGTTACGCACGACGTCGACGGTCGCACCCAGGTGGCGCAGGTAGCCCACGATCGTGAAGACGAACGAGTCGTAGTTGT
>RBWB01583320.1_pt1 | contig 12275 bp, 10 predicted proteins | sample 2014201 | NCBI WGS metagenome assembly RBWB01 (sample SAMN10133834, study PRJNA383868) | Human oral metagenome, whole genome shotgun sequencing project. | isolation source: supragingival plaque isolated from 88 juvenile twins | host: Homo sapiens | place: Australia
GTACACTTTGGGCCATGAAGACGCGCGCGCCCAGAAGCAAGGGCAAATCCGTAGCCATGTTCCTGGCCATCAGCGTATTGTGCGGACTACTGCTCTCGGGTCTGGCCGTGCCGTTCGTCGCTCTCACGAGTGGCCTCGCCAAGGCCGCATCCGACAGCATGCAGTACCTTCCAACGGAGTTCGAGACCCCGCCGCAGTCGCAGAAGTCCAGGATCCTGATGGCCGACGGGTCGGAACTGGCCAACTTCTTCGCGGAGAACCGCACCTACGTCGCCCTCGATCAGATCTCCCCACTGATGCAGAAGGCGCAGGTCGCCATCGAGGATCACCGGTTCTACGAGCACGGCGCCATCGACATCCAAGGTCTGGGACGCGCCGTCCTCCGGACCCTCAGCGGCTCCACCCAGGGTGCATCCACCCTCACCCAGCAGTACGTGAAGCAGGTGCAGATCGAGACGGCTCTGATCCGTGGTGACGAGGATGCGGCAGCGGCCGCGCAGGCCGTCAGCATCGAACGCAAGATCCGTGAGATGCGCTACGCCATGGCGGTCGAGGAGCGTCTCAGCAAGAACGAGATCCTGGAACGCTACCTGAACATCGCCTACTACGGTGACGGCGCCTACGGGGTCGAAGCGGCGGCCCACCACTACTGGAACACGACCGCCAAGGACCTGACCCTCGCCCAGGCAGCGATGCTGGCGGGCATCGTCCAGAACCCCGTCGCCTTCGATCCGGTCCAGAACCCCGCGAAAGCCATCGAGCGCCGCAACCAGGTGCTGAAGCGGATGGCTTCCTCCGAGGTCGGGATGATCACGCAGGAGGAGGCGGAGACCGCCATGCAGGAGGGTTTCGACGCCTCCAACGTGCAGAAAACCCCGAACGGTTGCCCCGTCTCCCAGTTCCCGGTGCTCTGCGACTACGTCAGGCGTGTCCTGATCTCCGACCAGATGCCCTCGCTGGGTTCCACTGCGAAGGAGCGGGAGAACCGGCTCAAGCGCGGCGGCCTGACCATCAAGACCCTCATCGACCCGAAGGCCCAGCAGGCCGCCGAGGAGGCCGTCGCCAAAACAGTGGGCCCCACCGATCCGGTCTGGGGCGGGTCGGTGCTGATCCAGCCGGGCACCGGGCTGATCACCGCCATGGCCCAGAGCCGCACGAAGCTGGGCAGCGGTGAGGGCGAGACCTGGCTGCAGGCCAATGCGTCCAGTGATTTCGGTGGCGTCGGGGGTTTCCAAGCCGGCTCGACGTTCAAGCCCTTCGTGATCGCCACCGCCCTGGAACAGGGCGTTCCCACCAGCACGTCCTTCGAGTCGAAGTCGCGAATGCAGTTCCGCGGGTACAAGTTCAAGAACTGCGAGGGCCCATTCACGTACCTGGGAGACTACGCCCCGAAGAACTACGACGGGGATCACGGCAACATCAACATGCTGGAAGCCACCCAGAAATCCGTGAACACCTACTTCGTTCAGTTGGAGGCCAAGGTTGGCATCTGCGCCTCCATCGACACGGCCCAGAAGCTCGGCGTGAAGCTCGCCGACGGCGACGACATGCGCAAGATGGCGGAGTATCCGTCGTGGGTGCTCGGTGTCGCGGAGGTGACGCCGCTGTCGATGGCGGAGGCCTACGCCACGTTCGCGAACCGGGGCGTGCACTGCAACCCGATCATCCTGCAGAGCGTGCAGACCCAGGACGGCACCGAGGTGGAGATCCCCTCAGCCGACTGCAAGCAGGTGATCAGCTCGGATGTGGCCGACGGCGTCAGCAGCATTCTGTCGACGGTCATGACCCAGGGGGGCACGGGCGTCCCGGCGCGCTTGCCGGATGGCAGACCCCAGGCCGGCAAGACCGGAACCACCAATGACACCCAGAGCGTGTGGTTCGCCGGCTACACCCCCGACATGGCGGGCGTGGCCTACATCGCAGCAGACGTCACCAGCTCTCGTTTCAAGGGCAAGGAATCGAAGCCGATCGTCGGGCTGAGGATGTCGACGGGCAAGGTCCTGGAGGGTTCGGGCGGCCATGATGCGGGCGGCATCTGGAAGTCCGCAATGTCCGAAGCACTCAAGGACATCCCCGCGAGCAACTTCCAGGAACCGAACAAGCGGATCCTGGAGGGTGAGAAGGTCCCGGTGCCGAGCGTCGCTGGCATGACCGAGGAGCAGGCGCGGCAGACACTCGAGGCCGAAGGCTTCAGCGTCGGCAGGACGGAACAGTTCAGCCCTCAGCCTGCCGGGACCTACCTGGGCAAGGTGTTTCCCAGCACCAGAGCGGCGAAGTACTCGACCGTCCAGTTGGTCTACTCCAAGGGCCCCATACCGACGGACACCCCGACGGTCGCCCCCGGGCAGCCAGGGCAACCAAGCGCCCCGGCCACCCCGGAGGGAGAGCGGTGACAAAGGCCTTCAAGGTGGCGAAGGGTCTCGCCGCGGTAGCAGCAGGCTGCTTCGCCTGGGGGCTGGTGGAGGCCACCCGCTTCCGGGTGCGTCGCGTGACGGTTCCGGTTCTGCCTGCAGGTGGACCTGAGATGCGGATACTGCATCTCAGCGACATCCACCTGTTGCCCGGCCAGCAGCTGAAACTGAGCTTCCTGCGAGCGTTGGCGGACCTGGAACCCGATCTGGTGATCAGCACCGGCGACAACATCGCCAGCGACACCGCAATCCCGCCGCTCATATCGGCGCTGGGTCGGCTGCTGGAGGTGCCCGGTGGCTTCGTCTTCGGCTCGAATGACTACCACAAACCGGAGTTCAAGAATCCGCTGCGCTACGTCGCCCGGGGACGTTCAGAGCCGTCGAAATCCCCGGAACGGCTGGCAACCGACCAGCTGCGGGCGGAGCTGACCCGCAGCGGCGCCTGGCACGATCTAAACGACCGCCGCACCATCATCGATGCCGCTGGATATCGCATTGAGCTGCGCGGCACCGACGACGCCCACCACGACCTGGACCACTACCCTGCCGTCGTCGGGCCTGCCAGCGACGGCGTGGACCTCAGCCTGGGTGTCACCCACGCCCCGTACCGCCGCATCCTGGACGCCATGACCACCGACGGGGTGGACCTGATCCTCGCGGGACACACCCACGGCGGCCAGGTGTGCATGCCCGGTCACGGAGCATTGACCACCAACTGCGATCTCCCAACGGATCGCGCCAAGGGCCTGTCGGAACACCGGGTCGAGGGCCACCATGCCTGGTTGCACATATCGGCTGGAATCGGCACCTCACCATTCGCCCCGTACCGCTTCGCCTGCCCCCCGGAGGTCACGATCCTGACCCTGGTGACGCGCTGATTACACCCCTCCCAGCCGGCTCACCCGTAAATGAATGATCCCTGGGGAGTGAAGAAGGTCGAAAGGATCAGGTCGGAACCACCGACGATCTCGGCAACGGCGTTGTTGGGCAGTCGCCACGCGATGGTGGGATCCTCGCAGGGGTCGGTGTAGAAAGGTTTACCCCACGCTTGCGTTCCGGCGGCCTCGTAGGAGACGAACAGCTCGTCCAGCGTCGTGGCGTCCTCTGCGGGTTCGGCCAGGGGAAAGGACATGTTGTGGATTCCACCCGACCTGCCCCCGTACAGCACCATCCGTCTCGTCCCGCTCGAGAAGTCGACCACAAACTCCCAGGGTCTGTCGGTCGGGGACCAACCGAACCCAACAGCCGCCGACCGGAAGGCATCAAGGGTGAGCGGCCATGACAGCTTGGCGAGCCGGTCGGCCCATGTGACGAAGTTGTCGGCACTCAGCGGATTCACGATCCCTCCCTGGGTCAAACGGCAACCGCACTGCCCCCCGCCGACAGCCTATCCTGCTCCCCTGGCCCCCTACCCTTGGGACATGAGCAGTCAAACAGGCCTCCTACATCAGGATCTACTGATCCTGCAGCAGTTCCGCACCGGCCTCTCCCCCGAGTTCGACATCCTCGACGACCGGGAGCAGGTCGTCGGCATGGTGGGCGGCACAGAGAGCGGCGCTCGCCGGTTTTTCCTGGGGCCCCGCGAGTTCGACGTGCTGGATGCCGACGGCAGGCGGTTGGCGCACGTCAGTGACGTTCGTGAATTCTGGCGAGACACCTACGAGATCGTGCGGAGCGACGGTTCCATGCTGGCCACCGTCACCAGGAAGCTGGGATTCTTCTCCCACAGGTTCTCCATCGCGCTCAGCACCGGGGAGGTGTTCATGGTGGAGGGAGATTTTTTCGGCCGCGAATTCAATGTGGTCGACGCGGACGACGAAGAGATCGTCGCGCAGGCCAGCCGGGAGCGGGCAGGCTTCGTCAAGGCGCTGCTCGGCCACGACCGGTACGCCCTGTACTACCCGGCCGGCACCTCCCCGGACCGGCGGCTGGCAATTCTCGGCGGCATGATCGCCCTGGACCTGATGCGGGCCAAGGACGCCAACTCCGCGGCCAGCTACAACAGCACGTGAGCTGGACCGTGACGCGTCCTTCCCCAATCGGTCGGCTGAACGCCAGCCTATCTGCTTCCCTGGCCCCTTACCCTTGAGATATGAGCATCCTGAATCACGACCTCTTAATTCTGCAACAGTTCCGCAGCGATTCCTCCCCCAGGTTCGACATCCTCGATGCCCAAGGACAGGGTGTCGGCGTGGTGAGTGGCACGGAGAGCGGGGTGCGTCGCATTTTCTTGGGAGCCCGTGAATTCGACGTGTTGGATACCGACGGCAGCCTCCTGACGCACGTCAGCGACGTTCGGGACCTCTGGCGGGACACCTACAAGGTTATGCGCGGGGATGGTTCTGTGCTGGCGACCATCGTCAGGAAGATGGGGTTCTTCTCCCGCAAATTCTCCATCACTCTCACGTCCGGGGAGGAGCTCACGGTGAAAGGAGATGTCATCGACCGTGAGTTCACCGTGGTCAACGAGAACAGCGGAGAGACCGTCGCACAGGTCAGCCGGGAACGAACAGGTGTCATCGAGGCATTTTTCGGCCGCAACCACGACCGTTACGCGCTGCACTACCCGGACAGCACCTCCCCGGACCTGCGGCTCGCCATCCTGGGGAGCATGATCGCCCTGGATTTGATGCGAGCCAAGGACGCCCGCAAGAACACCCAATCCGCGGCCAACAACACCTGAGAGGCGCTGGGATCACCTGCTCACAGGTCAACCTTCTCGAAGCGAGCTGCGGCGATCCGGTAGGTGAGGATGTTGCCCACGACGAAGACCACGACACCCAGCGCGAGGACGATCAGGTGCGTCCCGACGTGCTCCCCCACGACATCCAGGTGGGTGCGGAGGAAGGGAACCGTGTGGATCAAGGCCTCAGCGACGCCGATGTAGAGCAGCACCGCCACACCCGCCACGATGAAGGGCGCCCCGATGTTGTGGGCCGTCTTGTAGTGCATGGTCAACAGCAGGAAGTTGAAGAGCGTGAACATGATCAGCGCGGAGCCGAAAAGAGCCGGATTGGCTTCGATTCCAGCGGGGTTTGATTCGTAGAACACGTTGCGCAGCACCGCGACGGGAATGGCGACCACCAGTTGGGCGATCTCGAAAAGGCAGCAGAGCAGAACCCGGGCGCGCACCGTGTCACGTTTCCGGATCGGCAGCAGCATGGAGAAGTAGACATCGTTGGCTTCGCGGAAGTGCATGATGGTGAAGAACACCGCGAGGCACATATACATGAGCCCGACGTAGAGAGGATACGTTGGGATGAGCATGAGGAGGCAGAGCGACCCCATCACCACGGGAAGCACCAGGTTCGCGAGCTTGAGTTCCTTCAGCAGCAGGTTCTTCATGGGATGGTCACTTCCGCTCGAGGTGGATCATGATGGATTCAAGGTCAGCTGCGCCCACCTGGAGGCCATTGGCCTCGGCAGCGGGGGCATTCTTGGCGTGGATCAGCGCATCCAATCGACCGTCGCGTTCCCGGCAGCCGATCAGGAGCCCACGAACACCGTCGCCGGCTCGAGCGGATTCGCCACTGACGGCGCGATAGGAGCTGGTGAACTCCCCCAGACTCGTGCTGGCGAGGATCCTGCCCTTGTGGATGTAGGTGATGGTGTCGGCACATTTCTCCAGATCGGTCATGATCTGGGTGGAGAACAGGATGCTGGCGCCCTCCTCGGCGACGACATCACAGAACACATCAAGCAGGTCGTCGCGGGAAACGGGATCGAGGCCGCTGGTGGGTTCGTCCAGGAGAATTAGCTCGGCTCCGTGCGACAGCGACAGCGCCACCGCGTATTTGACGCGCATGCCCTGGGAGAGTTCGTCGAGTTTCTTGGTCTCGACGAGTTCGAAACGCTCCAGCAGGCAGCGGTAGGCGGTCTCGTCCCAGGACCGGAAGAACCGGCGGAACACGTCGGTGACGTCCCGGATCCGTTTCTTCGGATAGAAGTTCACCTCCCCGAAGGTGAAGGAGATGCGTTCCTTGATCTCCAGTTCGTGGCTGCGGAAATCGAGCCCGAAGAACTCGACACCGCCCGCGTCGGGATGGACGAAGTTCAGCATCGACTTCAGCGTCGTCGATTTTCCCGCGCCATTCCTGCCGACGAATCCCATGATGGTGCCGGACTGCATCGTGAATGAGACGTCCTTCAGCTCAAAGGACGGGTATCGCTTGCACAGACCGTGAATGTTGAGTATTTCCACTGACGTTGTTCCCTTCCAGTCGCATTGGATCAGGTCCCGGAATCACGGGATGTCCGGATGTCGCCTCCACACCTGCGTCGGAGTGCACTGCGTAACCGGCTGACCCCGCCTCAACGCGGAGCCTCGGTCCCCGAGCTTTTGGTCTCTCGGCTGGATCAGTGGCGGTGGGAATGATCAGCTGCTCAGCCACCATTGCGCCTTCCACGTGTCGACGTACAGACCCGGCATCCCGGTTCGACACCACCTAGTCAAAACTATGACGCGACGTCAGAGTCAACCACGTCAGCAGGACACCCCAGTCTCACCGTTAACCATTTGACGACATCGATTGAGCGTTATTGGACTTCACGCGACATACTGGGTTCGTGAGTGATCCCCTCGTCATCTGCCCCTGCGACACCGGTCGCCCCTACGAGACGTGCTGCGGCCCCCTCCACGACGGCAGCCGACCCGCAGCCACCGCGGTCGCTCTCATGCGGTCACGCTACAGCGCCTACGCGCTGGGGCTCAGGGACTACCTCCTGGAAACCTGGCATCCCAACACCCGCCCCGACACGGTCGACCCCGAACCCGAGCTCCGTTGGACCGGCCTGACCATCGAACACAGCGGGGCGGGCAAGGCCTGGGACGACGAAGGAATGGTCGCTTTCTCGGCCACCTGGGAGGAGGGCGACCGGACCGGCACCATGCGGGAAGTCAGCTCCTTCCTCCAGGTGGACGGTCGCTGGTTCTACGTCAACGGCATCCCCCACACCCCAGGCCACCACATCCCCGACATCGAATAGTGAAAATTGAACCGCATGCTCTTCAGGACTGCTTGAACCAACCCTTAAACCCCTAACCACCTGGCAACAGGAAGTTACACTTGGTGAGCATGAGTCGGCCTCACGTGAATGTCGAACGCACCTTGGTGGCGCTGCAGACGGTGGCGCTGTGTTGTTTGGTCTTGGCGGCAATACTGCGCATCATCGACTCCACCAGGTCTGGCACGGGGTTGGGAGTCGCTATAACATGGTTGATCCTCACCCCTGTCATCGGCGCTTTGTGGATAGTACGTCCCTACCTGGTTCGGATCGGTCATGGGATTACGCTGACAATACTGATGATATTCTTAGCTACCCCGGTGGCTGTTTTCGGGTCGGTAACCTTCACGATTCCAGTCCTCCTGCTTGTCGTCGCGTTCGCCGTGACAGACGTCTCCCCGAAAGCCGGAATACACGCAATGATCTGGATATCAGTCGTAGGGTTCGCCCTCCTGACATCAACTGGTCAAGGGACTTCGATGTCGGCTGTGATGAGCATGGCCCAAGGGTTGGTTAATGTTGTTCCAGTAGTCGCGCTACTATGTTTCGGATTCATTCTCGGTTTGGCATTGCGCGGATTCGAGCAACGTCGAAACGCTGACCAAGCGATAATCGAACGGCTGCAACACACTTCCGAGGTCGAGAAGGAACTACTGCTCTCCGACGAACGTGCCCGAAGCGCACGAGAACTTCATGATGGCTTGGGGCATCGACTCACGCTCGTGGCGATGAGCCTCGAGCTGGCAGAGCGGCTGCGGAGCACCGATCTCGACCAGGCATGGCAAGAAATCCACATGGCGAAGCACACGTCAAGCGAAGCGTTGGCAGAAATGCGAACTTGGGTGCGAGCGCTGAGTCCGGTTCGAGACGCCACTGCTCGGGGACTTGCAGCCCTTGAGATGATCGCAGAATCGTTCCGAGGCACTGGGCTGACGGTTGAGGTCATCGGTGACGAGAGATCGAATCATGAGCTCGTGAACAATGACGCGATAGCTTTGCTGATGTACCGGGCCGTCCAAGAAGGATTGACAAATGCTTTACGTCACGGTAAAGCACAGTCTGTACAAATAGGAATTCGCAGCAATGAAAACAGAATGATTCTTGTGATCATCAATGATTTTAGGTGCGTCACATCCCTTAACTCAGCTGATGGCGAACCGACGTTTGGGTTCGGGCTACGCGGACTGGCTGATCGAGCATCGGACCATGGTGGAACGATGCGAGCACATCGAATCAAAAATCAATTCGAGCTTGAAATTTCCGTACCGCTCAACAGAATCGCGGCCGGACATCAGGAGGCGGTCTCGTGAATGATGCAAAACCGACACGCGTATTGCTGGTGGAGGATCAACAACTGATCCGTCGAGGCCTAGCCATGTTGCTATCCACCGTCGACGGGATCGATGTGACTGCTCAAGCTGAAGACGGACGCGCTGCGCTTGATATCTTGGCCACAACAGAACTTGATGTTGTCCTCGTCGACGCACGAATGCCCGGCATGGACGGAATCGAATTTACAGCCCACTGTACTCGCGATCACCCAGGGCTCCCTGTTCTTGTTCTTACCACTTTCGATGACGACGCCCTAGTCCAAGCGGTTTTCTCTGTCGGCGCCTCCGGATTCCTTCTGAAGGACACCTCGATCGAACATCTCGTGAGCGCATTGTACTCCGTTATCGAAGGCGGCATGGTGATTGATCCCCGCGTTGCACGTGCAGCAATACAAACGAAGAGCGGAGGAGAGGGTCCGCTTGCAATTCTTACTCGCGGAGAACGCGTCGTTGCAGAACTTGTGGCACAAGGTTTGACGAACTCAGAGATTGCAGCCTCATTAACTCTCGCCGAGGGAACCGTAAAGAACTACGTTTCAGCTCTATTGAGAAAGATTGGTGAGCGCGATCGTACTGCCCTTGCACTCAAGCTCCGCAAAGCACTGGGATTTTGATCCTGAAACAAGTTTGAAGATTAGGCAAACGTAGGCCTTGGTCTTTCATCCTCGGGGTTCTTGGTGGCCGTGGCATGAGCGCAAAAAATACTCCTACTCCAGGAGAGTCCTTCTTGCCAAAGGAACGCTTCGTTCAACAAGAGAGCACCTTCAAGTCAAGACTAACGGCTTGAATCTATGTGTTCGTGTCAATATTACTGGGGTGTCTGCAGACAGGCATGCGGGCAGGAGCCAGCAAAGTTGGTGAGCGAAGGCAGGTGAGCTGGTTTGCCGAGGCGGTGCGTCGTTGTGTTAGGGCGCGGGCCCCGCGGGGACGGTAAGTGGCGTCTGCAACCCAGGTCCCGGGGAGCCCGCGCTAATGTAATCTACACGCTACCGCTGTCCTGTCGCGCCAGCCTGTGGTCCGTGTCCTCCAGGACATGGCCGCCTGAAGGAACCTGGCCATCAGCCCCATCGCATCTTCCACGACCGTGACACATCCATCGCCTCAACCACCAGAGCCTTGGCCAGACGCCCCAAACTACTCACCCAACTTCCCACCTAACTTTGCCGGCCCTCTGAAACCTAGGGCGGTTCAGCAGGATACGGCCCACCATGTCGCTGTCGTCTTCGCCAGCGGTGGTCTCATCGCCAACACCCATGCTGGGGCCAAGTGCTCCACCGACGGAAACTTCGTCCAGCGCGACAGCAACACCACCTGTGACGAGTCCACCTACCCCGACTTCGATCAGCAGTTCCGAGTCAAAACAGCATAGACCGAGTGAGGATGCCTCTCCTCGTAAATGATCAGACCAGTGACTGCGGTCACAACAATATCGTGACCTGGGGGAGGTGTGGCGGCGAGTCCTACGCTGTAGCGTGAAAACCACCAGCACTTGGTGAGCAACGATCTCAAGATCCTCGCCGCGACGACGGCCACAACAATAGCGTTGTTCTTTGAGGAGTTGCTCACGCCCTGTGTGTGACAACAGAAACACTTCACCACGAGTTTGCATATCAGGAAAGGAGAGTCAATGCCTCTCGACGTTCGGTATCTTCAGTATTGTCAGCCTGACAATCCTTTCTATGCACCTCCGACCACTCCCAAGCACGCACGAAATCTTGATGTGTCCTCCTTGGCCATCCCCGGATGGGAATCTAAAGAGATACATCCATGGACGAATTGGTTTCCCAGCAAGTGGTCACCTCCTAGGCAGGGTTGGAAGATTCATGTCTCCGCAACACCGCACAACGCCAAATCCATATTGGCAGTTGCCGCCAAGCATTGCTTCCAGCTACAATTACCATTCAAACATCTCACATCGCTTGAAGATTTAGTTGCTTAGAGCGGAAAGTACGCGGACCGCGCCAGTGCTGGAAAATTTATCACCGTGTATCCTAGTTCTGACGAACAATTCACTGCTGCTCTTGACGGACTCGATGATCTTCTTTCCGGAGAAGAAGGTCCATATATCCTATCGGATAGACGCTGGAAGTCGGGCCCCGTCTACTTCAGGTATGGGGCCTTCGTTCCACCGTCAAAGGACGCTGCCTACGTCTCGACATTAATTGACCCTGAAGGCAATGAAGTCGAAGACCCGCGTCGTCCAATATACACACCTCCAGCATGGGCTAAGTTACCAACAGCAGTATCGACTACGATCGTCGATGATGACATCGATTTTAGATTCAAGATGCTCTCAGCACTTCACTTCTCCAACGCCGGGGGCGTATATTTGGCTGAAGCATTGACAAACGATTTCGTTCCGATCGGCACGATTGTGGTATTAAAGGAAGCTCGCCCATATGCGGGGTTGGACGCCAACGGCGCAGACGCCTTGACTCGACTCGCACATGAGGAGAAAGTGCTGAAGAGTCTACAGGAGCTTAACTGCATACCGAGACTGTACGGATCTTTCACCGCCTGGGAACACCGTTACCTCGTAATGGAGTATATTAAAGGGCATGATTTGACGCGCGAATGGATGACACGCACGCCGATACTGCGCCCTGCACCCTGGAGCCTGAACGATTCGTCCTACTTGCAGTGGCTGGTGTCCACGGTCAGCCTCCTTGATGAGGCTCTTGAATCTGTTCATAAAGCGGGTTGGCTACTCGGCGACATTCATCCCAAGAACGTCATAATGCGTGATGGAACTCAACCTTGTTTCATCGATTTCGAATTCGCTCACCGCATGGATCCAAGCTGGCGATGCACACAAGGTGCTCCTGGATATGAACCTGCGGCTGGCCTCAGAGGTTCGACAGCAGATAAATGGTCCTTGGGGATGCTGGGACTTAACCTAATCTACCCACAGGCAGCAATCGCCGATCAAGGTAACGTATGGAAGGTTGAACAACTACTGCGGCATGGGTCGTGCGAACTTGGCATCTCAAAATCCGTAAGCAACTCTATTCGTTCACAGACGATTGACGCCCTGCCTGCGAAAGAGAAACGAAACATAAATGAGCGTGTCGATAAGTTCAACAGCCTGACGGATTCCCAGTTTCGAGATGAAATTCTTCGCGGTGTGCATGGGTTGATCGATTGGAACTCTATCGGCCCACTCATTCCTGGCGATATTGCAGTGTTTGCTTCAGATGGGGTGGAAAATCAGGCTGGCTATCCATACGGCGCAGCAGGGGTAATTGATCAACTAAGATTCGCTTCCAAGATGATCGATATGCGTGCTGCCGATCTCTGGCTCGCAAAGCGAGTCGGGAGTGTTCAATCACGAGGTTTTAAAGGTCGCGACGGCATCGAGTATGTTGCACGTCACGCCAACCTTACTCAGACGCAAGATGCGCTCAATGAAGTATCAAATCCTATCCCTACTAATCCAACACTATGAGGCTTATTCACAGAATCCCAAAGATGATTCCTGTGATGGCGTTGACTGTGGTTTGGAATGTTGAGTATGGGCGGCGATAGATGG
>RBWB01583321.1_pt1 | contig 12274 bp, 10 predicted proteins | sample 2014201 | NCBI WGS metagenome assembly RBWB01 (sample SAMN10133834, study PRJNA383868) | Human oral metagenome, whole genome shotgun sequencing project. | isolation source: supragingival plaque isolated from 88 juvenile twins | host: Homo sapiens | place: Australia
AAAAAATTTGACAGGGGGATATTGTTATGTGGTACCGGTTTGGGAATGTCTATTGCTGCCAATAAAGTGAAAGGTGCGTATGCTGCATTGATTTCAGATATTTATTCTGCCAAAAGAGCAGTGTTAAGTAATAATGCCAATATAGCATGTATGGGCGCATTTACTACCGGAGAAAAGCTTAGAGAAGAGTTGATATATGCATTCCTTACAAATAAATTTGATGAAAAAAGTGCATCAAATGCAAAGGTAAATGCATTTGTCTCATATGATATAAAGAGATAATGAATTAGTTTAAGAAACTCCGGATAGTGAAATTAAAAAAAGTGAATTTTAGATATTTTTGGTGGTGTTGATTTTTCAACCCACCTTTTATTGTATTTGTATGTTTTTAGCTAAAACTATAAGTTTTGTTTTAATTTAAAAATCTTATTACTTTAAACTAACTTATGTATTACAAAAAGAATAAAGATATAGTAATAAATTATTAAACTATTCTGTCTTGACAAGGATATGTCAAGGGAGTTACACTCGTGCTTAACAAAATTGATAATGTAATAGGAAGTAAATATTACATAGGGGAAAGTGTGAGTATCACAAATAAGATATGATTGTGAATTGTTTTGTGTGTAAAATAAAGTTATCTGTTGAGTAAACAATATACAAAAAAGTTTTGGTAGATATATATCTTATAGTGAGATATAATAGGATAATAATAAAGTATCAGTTAGTTAGAGAGTTAAGTAGATTTGATTTTTTGTAAATTTAAGAAAAGTAAAATAGGGGTGCAAAGAATGAATGATGGGGAAAGTTCTACATATATAAATATAAATGTATGGTGGCGAGCGGTTACCTTTATACTATCTACGGTATTTTATATTTTAGTATCGCTATACAATAATGAATATATAAACAAAATAATAATTTTGGGAATACTTATATCCTGTGGTCTAAGTTGCTGGCTGTATAAGAGAGTTTGTGAGAACAGATTACATTTTAGGATAATGTTTGTGTTGGAAGTCTTTTCTTATGGAATTTTTATATTCTTGAGCGGAGGATTTAACAGCCCATATCTTTGGTATGAAGTAAACTGTATTTTACTTATGGTGGCTTTAGATAAAAATATATCTGTGACTTTTATTTCATGTGTCTGGTGTTTATTCTGTGCGGTAGCGGGTAAAAGTATCGAAAATTCTTCTTATCAAGATATAAATATCATACTTGGAATGGCTATGCTGATGTGTGAGTTTTATATTGTTCGTTACTATATAACATATATCGGTAAACAAAAAGAAGAATTGGAAAGTTTAAATGCTGAACTTGAAAGAGAAAAGGAGCTTAGTAATTATGCTTTTTTGATGTTGGCGGAGCTTAGTGACAGCTTCGGACTTTTTGCAATGACGGATCCTAAAAAGATAATGGAAAAGCTGTCAATGTTACTAAGAAAAAATAAGTTGTATTCAGAGTTTATTCTTATAAAATTTGCAAGAGAAGGTGTTCCGGAGATTATAGAAAGTTATCAAACTGATAGGGAAAGGTTTGATGATATAGTAAAAAGGATTAAATTTTGGAATGAGACATATACTAATACCATATCTAAAGAGGTATATAATGAAATATTTTATATGGAATCCGGAGGAAATAAGTATGAAGTAATATCTATTGGAGAGGCTACATATGTTAGCGGAGTTTTGGTCAGAAAAATATCTGAAATTTTTAAAGATGAAAAAGATTTTTATTTATATCTGATAAAGTCTGTTTTCAATAATCTTGATACATATTCTCAAGTTGAAAGGTTTGTTGCGGTAGAAGAACAAAACCGTATTGCAAATGAAATCCATGATACTGTAATACAAAAGCTTTTCGGTATTACCTGTAGTCTGGCTGTTTTGGAAAATAAAGTAAAAATGGCGGAGAAAAATATGGAAAAGAATGAAATTATAGATTCTATACATATGTTAAAAAAATCTGTCGAAAGTACTATGGCGGAACTTAGAGAAAGTATATACGGTAAAAGGTTTAAAGATAATTTAAACACTTTTATTCATACAATTTATGCATATATGGAGGAAATAGAAAGATTAAATGATGTAAGGATAGATGTAGATTTAGATGAGCAGTCCGATTATATACCGATAGCACAGAAGATAGCTCTGTACAGGGTTGTATGTGAATCGACCAATAATGCTATAAAACATGGAAAAGCAAAAAATATAGAAATTGAGTTGAAGTTAAAGTCGGACACAATTGAATTAAAAGTAGAAGATGATGGAGGGGGGTTCTCGAAAGAAGACAAGAATTTCACAGAGGGAAATGGCTTGAGAAATATGAGGAGCATAGCGGTTTTGCTAAAGGGATATTTGAGTATAGTACATAGTGATAAAAGCGGAGTTAGAGTTAAGCTTAGTTTACCAAGATAATAGGAGGGCAAAAATGGTGCTTGTGTTGGATGATCACCCTATTGCTAGACAGGGATTGGAATCAATTATAAAACTTCATAAACCTGAGGAAGAAACGCTTCAGGCAGGAACTGTAAGAGAGGCAATTGATATAACAGAGAACAGACCGATAGATACAGTGTTTGTAGATTTAAATCTACATAATGAAAGCGGCTTTGATTTTCTGGAATGGATACAAAAACAGAATAAATCCGTAAAGACATTTGTAATTACATCATCATCGAGTGAAAGTGATTTTGTTAAAGCAAAAAAACTTGGAATAGATGCCTATGTTTTAAAAGATGCTTTTATAGATGATATTATGTACAGTATCAAAGTGGTAGATAGAGGGGGGAAGTTCTATTCAGCTGATTTGCTTGAAAATTTGGGCAATACATCAGAGGAAGAAAAAAAGATAGAAACCCTAACAAAAAGAGAGCTGGAAGTAGTATTGCTTTTAAAGGAAGGCTATTCAAATGCAAAGATAGCTGAGGAATTGTTTGTATCTGAAGGAACTGTAAAAAAACATTTATCAAATATATTTGGTAAGTTGCAATTGTATAGCAGAACAGAAGTTTTGGTATTTGTTGAAAGGAATATAGATAAATTTCAAATGGCATTAGATTCTAATGAAAAATGTTAGAATTTATGTATATAAAATATATTTTGTAGTAAAGGTAGGAGAATGATGCATAAAAAAAGTATGTTTTCAAGAAGGTCATGTGTTTTTTTAATTTTGTTTTTGGGAATGGCAGCCATGGGAGGAACTTATTCAAGCTGGTATTCAACCATATTTGCAGAAACTAAAGTTACAAGTGGAGTTATGGATGTGATTTTCAGCAGTAAAGTCAGTGAAAAATATTCAGCGTATATAACTGATATTAACGGTAATGATGAAACTCCATTGGAAGCGGAATTTAACACTACAGATAAGGAGCTTGAAGTAGTATTTAAGGAAGGTTTACCTGTAAATTCATTACTGGAAGGTAAGCTTTTAAAATTGGAATTTCCGTTAGATACTTCAGAAGACAGTACAGTTAATAAGTTAAATCATACAGAACTTGAGTTAACAAAAACCGGAGATATTATAGAGTTACAGGCTGATAGAGCGATGATGATCTATAACGGAGTCGGTTATTCTCTTGATGAAAACAAGGAAGCATTTACACAACCGTTACAATTTGAAGTTTATAAGACTTTGGATGAAGAAAGTAAGAGTGATATTAGAGGGCAGATATATTTAAAAATGACCGGAGAAAGTATAAAAGAGGTAGGAGATTTACCTACAAAGTTAAATGTAGAGAGTGAAGCTCTTTCTGAAATTGCCGATCTTGATTTAAATGAATATGAACTTATCGGAACAATGGTAGACGGTGTTATGGTCACATATTCCTGTGAAATACCTTTTGATGTATTTCAAAGCGGTTCCAAGGTAGAAAAAAGTGTGAGATAGGAGATTGCATATGAAAAAGAAAACTTATATCGTTACAGCAGCGACAGCTTTTGTCCTTTTATTCAGTATAACATCATGGGCATATTGGAAAGATGAACTAAAAGTGAAAAGTACAATTCCGGTTGTTTATAATGTTGAAGTTGAGATAAAGGAAGAGGCGGAGAGTAAGGAAAATGATATAATTATTAAGTCTCAGAGAGAAGATGTTAATGCGGAAAATCCGAAAGAGAGTGTGGAAGAAAAGACAGAAGCAGAATCTGAGGAAAATATAGAGAGCATAGGCACAGAATCAGAAAACGAGTAATATGAAAAAAATAAGCCCTGAAAAAAAATATACTATCTATGCGGCTTTTCTTTTATTGGGTGTTATATTACCGGCATTACCATACTTAAAAGGTAAGATTTTTAGCATGCCACTAATTACAGCGGTTTATTGGTGTGTTCTTACAGCTATTATATTTTTTCTGTTACCTGTTTTATATATACCTAAAAGTAATCCGGCAAGCAGAGATCTTGTAGGATATGGTGTATCCGGAGGAATAATATTTATAGCTTTGGAATTTGTTCCTGCATTATTTCTGAAAAAGTTGGGGGCAAGTCCTTATGATACATCTCCTATGGGAATATTGTTAAATATTTTTACAATATTTTCAGCGATTACAGCAAAGGAAATGATAAGACAGTATTCTTTTGCAGCAACATATAAGGGTGTTAAATATAAGCAAGCTGCAATAGTTATTATAACTATTATAATGTGTTTAATAGAAATCAATTTTGGAAAGATTGCAAGTACCAAAGAACTTAAGGAGTTGTTTATATATATTGCGCAAACTGTAATACCTATAATAACAAAGAATGTTCTTTTGTCTGTATTTGTTTTTTATGGAGGAGTTTTGCCGGGTATAGTGTATTTGTGCATTATACAGCTTTTCCAAAAACTATGTCCTGTACTGCCCGAACTACCATGGTTGCTTGAAAGTGCAATAGGTATTGTGTTTCCGATTATTTATGCAATGTATATTTCGGAACATGCTTTTGCACAGGGATATCAGAGCCGTATGAGTAAAAGAGATGATATAATATACATATTATCTCTTTTTGCTTCAATAATGTTTGTTTGGTTTTGTGTAGGTGTATTTCCTATATACCCAACAATAATACTGACAGGAAGCATGGAGCCGTTAATTATTCCCGGAGATGTGGTTCTGGTAAAAAAAATAGTAAAAGAAGAGGAAATATATACTCTGTCAGAGGGGGATATTATAAATTTTAAGCGGGATAATATAACTATAACGCATAGAATTAAAGAAGTGTTTAAAGATGAGGCGGGAAATGTAAGCTTTGAAACCAAGGGAGATAATAATAATGCAGTTGATGAAAGAAAGGTAGTTCCTAATGATGTCAGAGGTATTGTTATAAAAGTGATTCCCAAAGTAGGTTTACCAATATTAATATTGAAAGGATCAGACAATATTCCAAAAGGAGTTGTTGACAAATAATGAGATTTATAAAAAAGAATAAAGAAAAAGAGACGCAAGCTTCCGATATAAATGCCAAAGAATATATTAAGCTGACAAAGAATATAAGAATCTTTTTTTACATTGTCGGTGCGATATTATTGATTATCAGTGCTGTTTTTTTATTTATAAAAGCAAGACCGCATATGGAGACAAAGGATGAGATTATAAATTCTTATAATATTTCCACGGATGCTTCGTACAAAGTACATTTATTGGAAAACAGTATCTTTGATGGCGAATTTTTAGAGGAAGGACGACTTTATTCGAGTGCAATTACAGATTTTATAAGAGTTGACTTTAAGTCTGAATTAACTCTGACAGACTCGCTTAATATATCAGGAAACTATTCTATAGATGCAGTATTGCAAGGATATCAATCAAGCAATACTGATGAAAAAATTGTTATATATGAGAAAACATATCCTATTAAGGAAGGTGCAATAGATAATAGTTTTATAAATTATGCTACTATAACCGAAAGTCTGGACATAGATCGTTCGACTTATAGAGATTATGCAAAGGATATTGAGGCTGTACTTGGTGGAGAGACTGAAAAAGACTTTTATATATTATTCAGCGGTAAATATGATGTAGGTGGAGAAGAAAAAGAATTTTCATATAAAATAGATATACCTGTCAGCAAGGACAAGTTTTATGAAATCAATAAAGACAGTATAGTTGTGGACAGTGGGGATTTTACAGAGCAGACCACAATAAAAGTGCAGCCGAAATTCGGTTCTTATGTAGTATTTATTGCATTATTACTGGTTTCTGCCGGATTTATAGCTTTTGTCAGATTCTTCACTGTGAATATGGAAGGCAAAGAACTTGCATTAAAGAAGCTTTCACAGATGATGAGGAAATATGGAAGTAGAATGATATGTATTAAAGGCATACCTGATCTTAGTGAAAAGCCTGTAATAAATATAAAGAGTATGACAGAAATGGTGGAACTTTCAGATGAAATCAGAGAAGCCATATTCTATGTAGAGAGTGAAAATGAATTGCCTAAGGATGGTAAGGCTTATATATTATCAAAAGATTTTGTGTATATTTACGATAGCGGTATACAGAATGAGATGTAATATACTACTTTAGTAGTAGTCTAAAATATGACTTGAGGGTGTTTTTATAGTTATATGAATGATGTATACTTGTTTCACAACGGAAAACAAAAATGAGTTTTTCAAAAGTTGAGTGTCATGACTCACAATTTATTTTTATTAATTTAATTCTCAGGAGGAAAAAATGAGACGTTCAAGAAGAAATACATTAGTTGGCGGTATTGTAGCATTAGGTTTGGTATTAGCAGGTACAGGATATGCTTACTGGACAGATTCATTAAATGTAACAACTAAGGCTACAACAGGAGATTTCGGAGTTAAGTTTGTTGATTTAGGATTATACGGACAGTATGGTGATGAGACAATGAAGGGTGCCGGATGGTCTATAGTAGACGGTATCGGTGAGACAGGATATGTTGGAGATCAGTTCTTCCTTAGAGGATCAAGTGATTACAATATTATAGCTAAGCCTGGCAGCATTGATGCTTACAAGGAGAGAGCAAAGGGACACAACAATGTTGATTTCAATGCAGAGCTTGTAGACAAAGAGGGATTATCAAAGGATATCGGAACAGCTTATAAGAAGGCTGTTACAGATGCAAGCGGTAAGATTTTACTTACAATCGACAATATGTATCCGGGATATGCTCAGGTATTCCGTTCAGATATCGTAAACGTTGGCGATATAGCAGCTAAGTTAGGCAATATCAAGTTTGAGACAAAGACTCTTGATGGCAAGGAAAAAGGAAATCTTGAGGATATGATAGGTGTTGCTGTTTATCTTCACAGAGAGCAGTCTATACCTCAGTTCAAGGACAATGAGCCTACATTCAAGCTTGCTAAGGCAATTGCAAATAACGGTGCTGATGACAGCAGATTCTTCAGAGTTGGTGGAGTTGATTTTGTAAGATTATCAGCTTTAAATGACGCAGATGTTAAAGCAGCATTAGAGAACAATGTTATTATGTGTGCACCTGCTACAGATCAAAGACTTGATATCTTCGTTGGTGTAGCTATGGATCCTGATGCAGAAGGTAAGTTTACAACAGGTACAGCAGCAGACAGAAAAGACAATGATGACAAGTTAAGCCAGGGCAAGGGTGTTCAGCTTTCAATGGATCTTCTTTGGGATCAGTTCAACGTTGGTAAAGATGCAGGTACAACAAACATCTTAGAGAAGCAGAACAAGGATGCTGCTTCAAAGCCATCAACAAAGCCGGATGCAGGAAGCTCAAAGGGTTCAAGTGCAGGAAGCTCAGCTGGTTCAAGTGCAGGAAGCTCAGCTGGTTCAAGCGCAGGAAGCTCAACAGGTTCAAGCACAGGTAGCTCAAAGGGTTCAAGCGCAGGAAGCTCAGCAGGTTCAAGTACAGGAAGCTCATTCGGTTCAAGCTTTGGTAGCTCAAGAAGAAGAGGTAGATAATATTATAATGTCTGAAATGTTATAATATTCTAAATAAGATAAAAAGGGTGTGTGAAAAATGGTATTTCATTTTTCACATGCCTTTTTTGTGTATAAAATTATTATCACTTCATATTTGCCAACCTGTACTTTTTGATATAAAATATATACAATATATCATAGAATGCGGAGGATTTATGAATTACAAATTCAAATATAAAAATACGGCTTTTGAATTGTTTAAGCTGTCTTTCTTTTTTCTTTATTCATCTCTGGTGGGAATTGTAAATATTATTTTCACATTTGCTATGTTGGCGCTTATATCTGTAAGATGGCATGAAGCCAATAATTTTTTAAGAGTTATACTGGTGTTTGCAGTGCTTTTTTTCGTGTTGTTTCAGCCGGTTATGATGTATCAAAAGGCAGTAAAGAACGAAAAAAGTTTGAAGGAGCTTACCCTTGAGCTTGGAGAAAAGGGAATAAGTGTTGAAGTGGGCAGTGAGCATGATTTCATGGAATGGAGCAGGATAAAAGCCGGGAAGAGATTTCCGCAGATGCTGATTATTTTTACCGATAATACAAATGGATATATTCTTACAAAGAGAATAGTTGGAAAAGACTATAAACAGATATTTAAAGATATTTTGGAAAGAATAAAGAAATGAAAAATAAACTTGTATGGCTTTTAGCTTTTACTGCTATGATTTTTAATATTTCATGTGTAAGAAAAAAGCCGGACACGGAGTATGTTTTCACCTATGCGGAAAACCATCCTAAGGATTACCCTACCACACTTGGAGCATTTGAGTTTGCCGAGCTTGTAGAGGAAAAGAGCAATGGAAGAATAGTGATAGATGTTGTATATGACGGAAAACTTGGAGATGAACTGAGTGTTATAAAGCAGTTGAAGTTTGGAGGTATAGATTTTGCAAGAGCCTCAATTTCACCTCTTTCAAATGAGGTTTCAATACTGAATGTTTTGCAGATGCCTTATTTATACAGAGATGAAGAACATATGTGGAATGTGCTATATAGTGAAATTGGTGAAGAGATATTGGCGGAGTTTGAAGGTTCAGGCATTGTACCATTATCATTTTATACCGCAGGAGCAAGAAATTTTTATAATAATGTAAGAACTATTGAAAATATAAAAGATTTAGAGGGCTTAAAAATAAGAGTACAGCAATCAGATCTTATGAAAGATATGGTAAAGATGTTGGGAGCGGAACCTGTAGCACAGGAGTACAGTCAGGTGTACGCTTCATTGCAAAGGGGAGTAATAGACGGAGCAGAAAATAATATTCCGTCCTATATCTCGGCTATGCATTTCCAATACGCAAAGTATTATACAAAGGACGAACATACCAGAGTTCCGGAGATGCAGATATGCTCAAATGTCACATGGAATAAACTTTCAGCAGAAGATAAAAAACTTATAAAGGAGGCTGCCGTAGAGAGCAGTATTTATGAGAGGAGGATTTGGGAAGAAAAAGAAAAGCTCTATGAGGATGAATTGGTTGACAAGGGAATAGAGATAAATACTTTATCGGTTGATGAGAGAGCGGATTTTAAGCGAATCTTGAAGCCCCTTTATGAAAAGTATTGTAGGGACTATATGGATTTAATAGAAAGAATAAATGATAAGTGAGGTAGTATATGCTAAAGTTTAATTATTATTCACCTACTGAAATTGTTTTCGGTAAAGGAAGAAAAGTTGAAGTTGGAAACCTTGTAAAAAAATTCGGTGTGAAAAAAGCAGCGGTGATATATGGCGGTGAGAGTGCAAAGAAAAACGGACTGCTTGATATGGTAAAAGAAAAACTGAATGACGAGGGTATTGAAGTACTGCTTCTTGGAGGTGTGGTACCAAATCCGCTGCTCAGTAAGGCAAAGGAGATGACAGGAGAGGCATGTGTATTTGGAGCTGAGTTTATACTGGCAGTAGGCGGTGGCAGTGTTATAGATACTGCAAAATTTGTAGCCATAGGTGTTGCAAATCCGAATACTGATATAGAGGAGTTTTTCTTTCAAAGAAAAGTTGTAGAGAAGTCCTTGCCTATAGGTACTATTTTGACCATATCCGCAGCAGGTTCTGAGACCAGTGACTCGGCAGTACTTACGGATGATGTAACAGGAAGCCATATAAAGAAAGGTATCACTACAGATTATAACAGATGTAAGTTTGCTATTATGGATCCTGAGCTTACATACAGCTTGCCGAAATATCAGATAGGTGCAGGAGTGGCAGATATCTTTATGCATACCTCGGAGAGATATTTTACAAATATTTTGGGGAATCATCTGACTGATGAGATGGCAGAGGGACTTTTTAGGTGTATTATTAAATTCGGACCTGTAGGATTTAATAATCCGACAGACTATGAAGCGATGAGTGAAATAATGTGGTGTGGAAGTGTGTCACATATAGGACTTACAGGACTTGGTGCAAAGGGAGATACTCCAAGGGATGGAGATTGGTCATGTCATCAGCTTGGAATGTCTATATCATCACTTTTTGATTCTACACATGGAGCGACTCTCAGTGCATTATGGGTTTCATGGGCAAATTATGTAAAGGATGAGAATATAGCAAGATTTGCAAGGTTTGCAAGAAGAGTATATGGAATAGCGGAAAGTGATGATGAAAAAGCTGCTGCTGCAGGTATCAAAAAAACGGAGGAATTTTTTAAATCCGTAGATATGCCTACAAGTCTGCATGAGCTTCTTGGCAGAGAGGTGAGTGATAAAGATATAGAAGATTTGGCTTTGAACTGTTCATATAATAAATCAAGAAGTATAGGATGCTTTAAGTCTTTGGATTATCAGGATATGTATAATATATATAATAATGCAAGATAAATCGGGGGGTGTTTTGAAATTATAAAATATGATTTGGTAAAATAAGAACAACATACGGTTTTTAAGAGGGTTAGAGCTGCATTAGTAGAATAAAGGGTTGTTAGATACTCGAGATTAAAGTATGATATACTACTTTAGTAGTATATTAAGATATGACTTGAGTATGTTTTTATATTTAGGCAAATGGTGTATAATAATCTCATGGTGAAAAATCAGATTGGGTTTTTCATAAAGATATGATTTATATTTTATTTTTAATGTCTTAGGAGGGAAAAAATGAGACGATCAAGAAGAAACACATTAGTTGGTGGTATTGTAGCATTAGGTTTAGTATTGGCAGGTACAGGATATGCTTACTGGACAGATTCATTAAATGTAACAACAAAGGCTACAACAGGAGATTTTGGAGTTAAGTTTGTTGACTTAGGATTATATGGACAGTATGGTGATGAGACAATGAAGGGTGCCGGATGGTCTATAGTAGACGGTATCGGTGAGACAGGATATGTTGGAGATCAGTTCTTCCTTAGAGGATCAAGTGATTACAATATTATAGCTAAGCCTGGCAGCATTGATGCTTACAAGGAGAGAGCAAAGGGACACAACAATGTTGATTTCAATGCAGAGCTTGTAGACAAAGAGGGATTATCAAAGGATATCGGAACAGCTTATAAGAAGGCTGTTACAGATGCAAGCGGTAAGATTTTACTTACAATCGACAATATGTATCCGGGATATGCTCAGGTATTCCGTTCAGATATAGTAAACGTTGGTGATATTGCAGCTAAGTTAAGCAGCATTAAGTTTGAGACAAGTGCTCTTGATAAGAAGGACTCAGGAAACCTTGATGAGATGATCGGTGTTGCTGTTTATATCCACAGAGAGCAGTTTGTTCCTACATCAACAGATAATGAGCCTACATTTAAGCTTGCTAAGGCAATCTCACTTGATGGTGCAGATGACAGCAGATTCTTCAAGGTTGGTGGAGTTGACTTCGTAAGATTATCAGCATTAAATGATAAGGATGTTAAGAAGGCATTAGAGAACAATGTTATTAAGTGTGCTCCTGCTTCAGATCAGAGACTTGACATCTTCGTTGGTGTAGCTATGGATCCTGATGCAGAAGGTAAGTTCACAACAGGTACAGTTGCAGACAGAAAAGACAATGATGATAAGTTAAGCCAGGGTAAGGGAATCCAGCTTTCAATGGATCTTCTTTGGGATCAGTTCAATGTTGGTAAGGATGCAGGTACAACAAATATCTTAGAGAAGCAGAATAAGTAATAAACAATTATATATAAAAGTTTGATTTGTTTTAAGTATGAGACGGGTTGATAATCAACCCGTCTTTTTGTGTGGATAATATGTATGAGAACACTTATGTCAGTCGGTTAATATGTAATCATTGCTATATAAAGTTAATATAATATAATAGATATAAATAATTATGAATGGAATTTCAGAGAGTTTAGTATCGGTTGAGGATAAGATGAGAAAAAATATTATAAAAAAATCTGTACTTATCGGGATATTATTTGCATTTA
>RBWB01583330.1_pt1 | contig 12259 bp, 10 predicted proteins | sample 2014201 | NCBI WGS metagenome assembly RBWB01 (sample SAMN10133834, study PRJNA383868) | Human oral metagenome, whole genome shotgun sequencing project. | isolation source: supragingival plaque isolated from 88 juvenile twins | host: Homo sapiens | place: Australia
GCCAGGAAGCGGATCGGGAAGAACACGGGGCCGCCCAAGGTGCGCGCGGCCGCCAGGAGTGTGGCGAACACGGCGACGCCGAGGACCGCGATGGCGAGGATCCGCACGTTGAGCCACAGGCCGGCCGCGACTTGGGGCAGGGAGGCGGCGAAGTGCCTGCCGGAGAAGAACGTCTCCTGCGTGCGCGGCCACCCCTGCGACGTGCCGACCGCGAGGACGACGGCGGCCGCGACGAACAGGGTGGAGGCCACCGAGATGAGGATGGAGCGCCTGGCCTTGGCGCGGCGCATGGCCCGGCGGCCGAGCTCCACGTCCGAGACGGGGAGCCCGGCCAGCTCAAGGGGATCCGGCTGATGGGAACTCATGGGGTGTCGTCGGGGTCGGCGTCAGTGGAGGACGGGCACGTTCGTGGCCTCGTTGAGCCACTTCTCCTGCAACTGGGCCAGGGTGCCGTTGTCCCGCAGGCGGTCCATCGCCTCGGAGACCGAAGGGGTGAGTTTCGAGCCCTTGGGCAGGACGATCCCGTAGTTCTCTCCGTCCGCGGCGTCGGCGAACTGGCCGACGACCACGCCGTTGTCGATCTGGGTCGCCACCATGTTGAAGGCGGTGGGCAGGTCGACGACGATCGCGTCGACGCGGCCGGTCTGCAGCGCCAGGACCGTGTCGTCGGAGGAGTTGAACTGCTGCGGCGTCTGGGTCAGGCCGGCCTCGAGCTTCTCGGAGACGAACTGCTGGGAGGTGGTGCCGGCCTGGACGCCGATGAGCACGTCCTTGAGGTCGGCGACGGAGGCGGCCCCCGCGGCGGGGCTGCCCTCCTTCGTGATGATGGCCTCGGAGGTCGTGTAGTACGGGGTGGAGAAGTCGACGGCGTTCCGGCGCTCGTCAGTGATGGAGAACTGCTGGATGTTGATGTCCCAGTCCTTGGCGCCGGGGGTGATCGAGGACTCGAAGGTGGCGCGGGTCCACACGACGTTGTCCTGCGTGTAGCCGAGCTCCTCGGCCAGGGCGTAGACGACGGCGGACTCGTAGCCCTCGCCCGAGGCGGGGTCGTTGTCGAGGATCCACGGCGAGTAGGCCGGGTCGGAAGTGGCGACCGTGAGCTTGCCCTCAGTGAGCGTGGGGAGCTGGCCCTTCGCGTAGGACTGGGGCGCGGTGGAGGGGTCGGCGGGCGTCGAGCCCGAGCAGGCGGTGAGGGCGATGGCCGCGGCGGCGATGGCCGACAGCGCGGCGAGCGGGCGGAAAGAGCGGCGCATGAAAGGGCCTTCCGTGTTGTCTTCGTGGGATGCGGCCCCGGACTCGCCCGGGACCACTGACGGGGCGAGCCTATCGGAGGCCGCCGCTGGGCCGCGTTCCGTGCCAGCCGGTGGAACTGTGTGACGCCCTCAGTCCCGGTGCGCTCCCTTGTGGCTCCCGCCCGTCCGCGGGCGGGGCCGTGCGGTCGAGTGGGGAAAGCGCGCCGCCGGGGCCGATCGGCCCCGGCGGCGCACGCCCATCGGAATCACTTCCCGGTGAGCTTGTCCTTGACTTCTTCGATCTTGTCGGTCACTGCTTCCTTGGCGTCACCGAGCTTCTCCTTGGCCTTATCAACGATTTGGCCGGCAGAGCCCGCGACGCGGTCCTTCTGGCCGTCGGAACGCAGCTCCTCGTTCCCAGTCGCATCGCCGACGGCCTCCTTGGCCTTGCCGACGGTCTCCTGGAACTTGTCATCCAGTCCCATATCGTCTCCCATCATTGGTGAATGTGAACGCTTTCACCCTACAGCGGATGCGGGCGTTTGGGAAATGGAAGGCTCAAGACCTGCGGCGGTGCGCGCTGCGCGGGGGCGTGTGCTGCGTGCTGGCGGGCAGCGTACCAGCGGAGGGTCGGCGGTGGGCCGGTGGAGGGCGCCTGCCAGGACATCCGCGTGAGGGGTGTGCGCAGTGCGGGAAGGGATCCGCACGGGGGGTCGAGCACCTGTCCGGAGGAGCAGCCAGGCGCTACTATTGGTCCATGAGCGAGCTCCGTGCCTTCATGCCCGAGGTGCTGTCTCTGGTGCTCGACGCGCCGGGGATCCCGTCGGAGTCCACGAAGGACCTGAGCGAGTTGTGCGAGGATGACGCGAGTGCGGCGTTCGAGGTGTGCGTCGGCCTGCTGATCGACTACGAGATCCCGCTCAGTGAGAAGATGCTCTCCCGCATCCACGAGTTCGACGTCCTGCTCTTCGACGAGGACATCGAAGATCTGGACACTCTGCGCTCCTCCACCGTGGTCGAGTGAGATCCTGCCGTTCTCCTGCTTATAACCGCGCAGGTTGTGGGGTCCGCGTTGGTTCTCCGTTTCGAGTGCAACGGTGTGGGTCCGGATTGGTTCGCTTTCGGCGCGTCCAGGTTGGGATCCGCCACTACGGCACGGGATCAGGCGCCATGAGACCAGCCGTGTTCGGGCGGTGGGAGCGGGGAAATCGGGGAAGACGCGGGTCTGGTGCTGACGCGACGGGGTCCGGTCGTGGTGGTCCAAAATGCGTCTGGGTTGCCAGTGGGAACGGGGGTGCGGCGGAGAGTTGGTCCAAAATGCGTCTGGGTTTGGGGAGAATCGGCCGATTCCGCCGGAATCGGGGTAACTGAGACGCATTTTGGACCAGAGTGCCTCAACGCCGTCCCAGTGCGGCGGGACTCAGACGCGTTTTGGACCGTTTCGCCGTGTCCGGTGCCGCTGGAGATCCCGTGTGGGTCCCGCACAGGGGGCCGATGCCCGCCAACCCCGCCCGTACTCGGGGCGCGGCGCCACGCGCCGCTTGCGCCTCGGAACATGGAGAACCCCTGACCGGAGGGGCTGCGAAACAGTGGTGGCCCCTCAGGGCCGCAGGGCGCCCGAGTGGAGGAGCCGCGAGGCGAAGCGCCTCTTCTCCTCTGTGGTGGTCGGGCCGAGGGCGCCGGGGCCGTCGATGAGCAGGCACGACGCGCCGTGGACGTAGGCCCACAGGGCGGCCTCAGCCTCGTCGGTCACGGCGTCGCCGAAGACCTGTCGGGCCAGTGCGGACAGTTCCGCGCGCGCCCGGTCGCTGGCTTCGAGGAGGTCGGGGTGGGCAGTGGGGTCGTACATGTCGGAGCGGAACATGATGCGGAAGACGCCCGGGTTGGACAGCGCGAAGTCGATGTAGGCGCTGCCCGTGGCGATGACGATGCCGGAGGCGTCGGCGCCGGCGTTGTCGGTGCGGGCGCGGTGGAGGGCGTCGGCCAGGCCCGTGAAGCCCTCGGCGACCAGAGCGGCCAGGATGGCCTCGCGGTTGGGGAAGTAGTGGTAGGGGGCCTGGTGGGTGCACCCCGCCCTGCGCGCCACTTCGCGCATCGACAGGGCCGCGGGGCCCCCTTGGTCCAGGAGCTCGCGGCTGGTGGCGAGGATGGCGGCCCGCAGGCCGCCGCGGTCGGAGCTGGGCGGATCCATCATGGCTCCAGTGTCGCACAATCACTTGACACTGTCAGGTCGAGTGCTACCCTCTTCCCTAGACACTGTCTAGTTAGGAGAAGCGATGTACGACGCGATCATCATCGGATCAGGGATCGGCGGCCTTTCAACAGCGGGATTCCTTGCCGGGACGGCGGGCAAGAGGGTCCTCGTCCTGGAGAAGCACTCCGTCCCCGGCGGGCTCACCCACGCCTTCCGGCGCGGCGGGGCCTCCTGGGACGTGGGGGTCCACTACCTGGGCGGCCTCGGCGAGGGCGAGATGTTCCGCAGGGCCTTCGACTACCTCACCGGCGGGCAGGTCCATTGGAGGCCGATGCCCCGCCACTACGACCGCTTCGTCTACCCCGGCATCGACTTCCGGGTCCCCGCCGGGCGCCGGGCGTACGAGGACGCCCTCATCGCCGCTTTCCCCCACGAGGCGCGGGCCGTGCGCCGCTACTTCCGCGATATCGGGGCGGCCGCGTCGTGGGGGACGCTGGCCTACGCGCGGGAGATGGTGCCGCGATCCGTCGAGCCCCTCATCCGCCTCGCCCAGCGGGCGCGCCGCGGCCCTGCCCTGGACACCACGAGGGACTACCTGGAGCGCCGCTTCCGCGACCCCCGGCTCCGCGCCCTCCTGGCCTCCCAGTGGGGCGACTACGGCGTCGAGCCCGCGCGCAGCGCCTTCGTAGCGCACGCGACGGTAGTCGCCCACTACCTGGAGGGCGCGTGGTTCCCCGAAGGGGGCAGCGCCCGCATCGCGCGCGCCATCGAGGACGGCATCGAAGCCCGCGGCGGCCGGATCCGGGTGTGCCAGGAGGTCCGCGAGATCCTCGTCGAGAACGGGCGCGCGGTCGGCGTGCGCGTCATCGACCGCTCCGGCCCCCGTCCCCGCGAAGCCGTCCACCGGGCGCCCGTGGTCGTCTCCGGCGCGGGGGCGGGCCCCACCTACAACCGCCTCCTGCCCACCGACGGCCCCGTCGGCGCGGCCACCCGCGGCGTGCGCCGCGCCATCGACGAGGTCGGCCCCGGGCTCTCCGCCGTCAGCGTCTACCTGGAGCTGTCCGAACTGCCCGACGGCGTCGACGGCTCCAACGTGTGGGTGAGCACGACGACCGACCACGACGACATCGAGGGGGCCACGTCCGACCTCCTGGCGGGCGGGCCGCGCGCGGCGTTCTGCTCCTTCCCCTCCATCAAGGCGGGGGAGGGGCGCGCCACCGCGGAGATCCTCGCCTTCGCCGACCCCAGGGCCTTCCAGGCGTGGGAGGGCACCGCCAAGGGCGACCGCGGCGCCGACTACGCCCGCCTCAAGGCGGTCATCGCCGACGGGCTCATCGCCCTGGCCGACTCGGCGGTGCCCGGCCTGCGCGCGGCAGTGCGCCACGTCGAGGTGGGCACCCCCCTGACCGTCGAGCACTACACCTCGCACCCCGCCGGGGCCTTCTACGGGATCCCCGCCACCCCCGAGCGCTACCGCAAGCGCCTCACCACCCCGAGGACCCCCATCGAGGGCCTCTACCTGACCGGGCAGGACGCGGGTTTCCTCGGCATCGCCGGGGCCCTCATGGCGGGCATGTCGGCGGCGTGCCAGGTGCTGGGCCCGGCGGGCCACAACCAGATCATGCGGGCCATCAAGGAGGGCCCCGGCCAGCGCCCCGGCGCAGGGGCCGCCGTGGCCGGAGGGAAGCACCAGGACCCCGGAGCGCCCGGCGGGGAGCGCGCAGCCGGAGGGGAGGGCGCGGCGGAGCCCGGGCGGGGGCTCCAGCTCCCCGTGGGCAAGCGCGGGGCGAGCGTCGTCTCCTCGCGCGCAGTGACGCCCTCGGTCGTCGAACTCGTCCTCGACCTGGACGACGACGCGCCCCAATGGTGGCCCGGGCAGTACGTGCGCCTGCGGGTGGCCGACCACGAGTGGCGCGACTACTCGATCGCCTCCCTGGAGGGCCGCCGGCTGCGCCTGCTCATCGACACGCGCACACGGGGGCGCGGCGCCCGCTTCGCCGTCGGCGCCGCCCCGGGCGCGCGCACCCTGCTGGAAGGGCCGTTCGGGTCCTTCACCGCCACGGACTCGCCCCGCCGCCGCGTCTTCGTCGCCACGGGGACGGGCCTGGCGCCCTTCCTGCCCGTTTTCGCCCAGGATCCGCGCGAATCCGACCGCCTGCTCTTCGGGTGCCGCACCAGCGCCGAGGACCTCACCCGGGCCCTCGACGACCCGATGCCCCCCGTCACCCGGTGCATCACCCGTGAAAAGGTGGACGGCGCCTTCCGCGGGCGCGTCACAGCGGCGCTCGCAGAGTTCGGCGGCCAGGCGGCCGAATGCGACTTCCACGTGTGCGGCTCATCGGAGATGGTGGCCGACGCCATGGCCGTCCTGCGGGAGCTGGGGGCGGGTGCGGTCGTCACCGAGGCGTTCTAGGCGCCGCGCGCCTCACACGGCGGACCAGCGCACGCGCCCCGAGACAACGGTCTCCACCTGGCGCCCGGCCCCGTGGCGCGCGACGGCCTCGATGGTCCCGACCACGTCGGTGACGGGCACGTCGACGACCACCATGTCGGCGATGGCGCCCGCCTGCAGCTGCCCGACGCGGTCCGGCCCCGTCTCCAATCCCAGCGCGGCGGCGCCGCCCAGGGTGGCGGCCTCCAGGAGGCGCCGCGCCAGGTCCCCGTCCCGGTAGCCCTGGGCGCGCGCCAAGTCGAAGAGCAGCGCCACGTCCTCCAGCACATCCAGGGACGGCGACGAGGACAAGGAGTCAGTGCCCACTGCGATGGGGTTGCCCTCGCGCAGGTAGGCGGCGACGGGCGGCGCGTCCAGCCCGATCACCCGGTTCGAGCGCGGGCACAGCGCCACCGAAGTGTGGCGCGCCCGCAGGCGGCGACGGTCGTCGGCGCGCATGTACACCCCGTGCGCCACATGGCAGTCCGGCCCCAGAACCCCCAGCTGGTCGACGAACTGGGTCGAGGAGAACCCCCCGCCCCTGGAGCGCATCGCCGTGAACGACGGGTGCCCCGACTTCCACAGGTCGGACAGCTCCATCGTGCGCGTCTCGGGCCACTCGGCCTCCGAGTACGACTCGCCCAAGTGGATGTGGATCCTCATGCCGCGGCGCCTGGCCAGATCCGGCAGGTCCAACAGCGGGTCCGCGTCCAAGGAGTAGGGGGCGTGGGGCGAGATGCCGGCCCCCGGTGGAGTGGGCATCGCGTCCAGGGCGCGCCCCACCTGTTCGGCCCCGCACTGGCGCCACTGCTCGTTCGACCAGCCCATGACCTCCCAGTAGGCGACGCCGTGCAGGCCCGCGTCGGACAGGGCCGGGGCCGCCTCCGGGTCCGTCACCACGTCCGCGGCGGCGGTCGTGCCAGCGCGCAGCAGCATGTCCGCCCCGCGCGCGGCGTCCGCGCCCCAGTCCAGGCCGCCCAGGTCGTAGACCGCGTCGAATGCCCGCGCCCAGTCGGGGTAGCCCGAGTAGGAGCCGGAGCCGACCCCGTCCATCCCCGTGTACTGCAGGTGGGTGTGGGCGTTGACCAGGCCCGGCAGCAGGACGCCGTCGAAGTGCCGCTCGGTGAAGGCCAGGCCGCGGTCGCGCAGGGCCCCGATCACCCACTCGCGCGCCCCCACGTGCTCGATGCGCCCGTCCCGCACGGCGACGGCCCCGTCCATGACGGAGGGCGCGGTGATGGGGATGACGAGTCCGGCGGACCAGACGGTGACGTCGTGGGGCATGGGTTCCTCTCGGATCGTTGTCGACGAGGCGGGGGCGGGCGCGCCGCCGGCGGACGGGGCCGTGGCCGGGCCGCGCCAGTGGGGGGAGGGGCTCAGGCGAGGGCCTCCAGGGCGCGGCGCGCTACAAGGATATCGGCTGGGCCGGGCAGGGCGCGCAGCCCGGGGGGCATGGAGCTCCCGCGCGAGGCGAGCTCGCGCAGGGCCGCCACCTGGACGCCGAAACTCATGTCCATGACCTCGATGGGATTGCCCTCCCCGGCGGTGCAGTTGATGCAGGCCCCCCGGTCCAGGACGCGCACGGGGGCGGCGCCGGGGCGGTGGAGCAGTTGCACGGCCCGGCTGCCCGACTCGGTCAGCGGCCATGAGTCGGCCCCCGTCTCGGCGAGCCCGGCCTCCCCCTCCACGCCGCCCGCCACGGCGACGACCGCGCCCGCGGGCAGGGCGGCCAGCGCCGCGGGGGTGATCGTCGCGGGCTCGCCCGTGGCCGACACCAGCACCGCGCTGGCAGCGGCGGCCTCCTCCAGGGCCGCCACCCGGTGCCCGTCCATCTGGGCCTGGAGGGCGCGCACGGGGTCGGTCTCCACGACATCGACCGCGGCGCCGCAGGCCGCGGCGAAACGCGCGAAGCCCTTGCCCACGTCCCCGTAGCCCACCACCGCGACGCGCTGCTCCCACAGCGCGACCCCCCTGGCAGCGGGGTCGATGAGGTCGAGGATGGTGAGCAGGCACGACTGGCCCGTCGCGTAGGCGTTGTCGAAAAGGGTCTTCGAGCGCGCGTCGTTGCTGGCCACCACGGGCACCCGCAGCGGGAAGGCCCGCAGGGCGCGCAGCCCCGACGTGGTCTCCTCCGCGGCCCCCACCAGCGACTCCAGGGCACCGGGCGCCCGCCGCGGGTCGTGCGCCATGCGGATCAGGTGGGAGCCGTCGTCGAGCAGGAACTCGACGCCCCCGGCCAGGAAGAGCCGCGCCAGCTCCTCCTCCCGTTCCCCAGTGGCCCCGGATTCGGCGAACACGGCGATCCCCGCGGCGCGCAGCGCCTCCGCCACGTCGTCGCGCGTCTCGGCGGCGTGCCCGAAGACGCGCACGCGGGCCCCCGCCTCGTGGAGCATGAGGGCGAGCGCCGCGGTCTTGGGCTCCAGGACCAGGGACAGCCCCACGGTGCGCCCGGCGATCAGCGGCGCCGCATCCTGAACGGCCCGGCGCGTCACCGGCATCCTGTCGCGCGCCCACGCGGTGCGGCTCGCCCCGTAGTCCGCGCCGCGCCCCGCCTCGTGGGGGCCCAGCAGCGGCTCGCCGTCCCACGTGACGGACGCGCGCCCCCCGATGGGCGCCCGCACGACGAGGCGGGGGCCGCCCGCGGGCTCCCCCGGCGCCCCGGCGCCCGGGTCAGCCGGGGGGCCCGGACGCGCGGGGGGCGCCTCGAAGACGGCGTGGGCGCTGGAGGGGTCGTCGACCACGCGCGCGCCGAAGCGCTCGAGCAGGTCGACGAGGGCGCGGGGGTGGGCGGGGCCGGCCCCGGGCGCGAGGACCGTGAAACGGCGGCCGGGGACCAGCATGTTCGTCGCCGAGGCGTAGGCGCGCACAGCGGTTTGCGCCCACGCGCGCGGATCGGGGGTCGTCATGCCCCGACGCTAGCACTCCGGGCACCCCCTTGACCCGCGTCAGGGGAGTCTCAGGGGGGAACGGGGGTGGCACCCAGTACCCCGTCCGGAGCGGATGTAGTTGAGTGGTGGGCATGTCAACGAACACTCCGGCCAACGGCGCGATCACCGCCCAGGGACTCGTCAAAACCTACATGCGGGGCCAGAGCCCCGTCCACGCCCTCGCGGGCATCAACCTCTCGCTCCCCCAGGGGACGCAGGTCGCCATCATGGGGCCGTCGGGCAGCGGGAAGACCACGCTGCTCCACTGCCTGGCGGGGGTGCTGCGCCCGACTGCGGGGAGGATCACCGTCGGGGGCGTGGAGACCACTTCCCTGTCCGAGCGCGCCATGTCCGCCATGCGCCTGCGCTCCTTCGGCTTCGTCTTCCAGGACGGGCAGCTGCTGCCCGAGCTCCCCTGCGAGGAGAACATCGCGATGCCCCTCATGCTGGCCGGTGCGGCCAAGGCGGAGGCCATCGCGAAAGCGCGCTCGATCCTGGTCAACCTCGGCCTCGACGGGGCGGGGCGCGCGCGGCCGGGGCAGCTCTCCGGCGGGCAGGCGCAGCGCGTCGCCATCGGCCGGGCGCTGGCCACCGATCCGGCCGTGATCTTCGCCGACGAGCCGACGGGCGCCCTCGACCAGGCGACCGGGGCCGAGGTCATGGGCCTGCTCACCAGCGCGTGCTCGGCGACCGGCGCGACGCTCATCCTGGTCACGCACGACGCCGGGGTCGCCTCGCGGGTCCCCCACACCATCCACATGCGCGACGGCCTCATCGACATGGAGGCGTCGCGATGAACCCGGTCCTCGCAGCGGCCAGCGCGATCCTGAGGGGCAGGGACCGCGCGACATCGGTCCTCACGGTCATCGCCTTCGCCCTGCCCCACGCGGTGTTCCTGGCGGTCCTGGGCGGGGTGGGGGCCTTCCAGGCGCGCGCCTCCCGCTTCGACGCGGCCTACTCCGAGCAGATGGGCCAGGGGGGCGGGACCATGTACACGGCGCTCGCCTACTTCGCGGCCACGCTGCTCATCGTCCCGATCCTGTCGATGGGCGCCGCCGCCGCCCGCCTGGGAATGAGCAGGCGCGCCCACGACCTCGCCGTCCTGCGGCTCATCGGACTCGGCCCGGGCGCGGCCAAGCTCGCCTGCGTCGTCGAGACCGCCGCGCACGCCGGAGCGGGGGTCGTCGTGGGCTCCGTGCTCTACGCGGTGACGCTGCCCGCATGGGGGCTCATCGCCTTCCAGGGCTGGCCGATGGGCGCCTCCGAGATGTGGGTCGGTGTCCTGCTGCTGCTGGGCGCCGCCCTGGCGATCGTCGTCCTGGCCGCGCTGTCCGCCTGGTTCGGCATGCGCAAGGTCGCCATCACCCCCCTGGGCGTCACCCGGCGCCAGAAGGCCGACAGGGTCACCCCCATCGGCGTCGTCATGGGCGCCGTGCTCCTGGTCGTGTGGATGACTGCCGGGTCGAAGCTGATGGACGCGGGCTTCGCCATCGGCATGGCCGCGCTGTTCGGCTTCCTGGCGGCGATCTTCCTGATCGTCAACCTCATCGGCGTGTGGAGCGTGTCCCTGCTGGGCCGCCTCATCGCCGCCGTCGCCCGCCGCCCCCAGACGGTGCTCGCCGGACGGCGCCTCGTCGACGACCCCCGCAGCCTGTGGCGCTCCTTCGGGCCGGTCGCCCTGGTCGGCTTCCTGGTCGGAGTCCTCTACCCGATTCTGTCCGTCGTCGGGGGGATGGCCGGAGACGATCCCGTGAGCCGCATGGTCGGCGACGACATGCTCAGGGGCATGATCCTCACCTTCTGCATCGCCCTGGCGCTGGGCGCGATCTCCACCGCCGTCAACCAGGCGATCCGCGCCATCGACTCGGCGGAGCAGGCCCGGGCGCTGTTCCGCATGGGCTCGCCGTTGGCCTTCATGGACCGCGCGCGCCGGATCGAGATCGGGGTGCCGGCGCTGCTCATGATCCCCGGGTCGATGCTGATCGGATTCCTCTTCATCATCCCCATAGCAGGTCAGGCCGGGCTGTGGGGCACCCTCGGCGCCCTCCTGGCCACCGCGGTGGGCGGGGTCGCCCTGATCCTCGCGGCCTCGGAGTTGTCCGCCCCGCTGCGGCGCGCGATCCTGGAGGAGGCGCGCGAGAGCAACGAGTAGGGTCCGAAGACGGCTGGGAAATTGTGTGGCCCCAGCTGGACCGGCACTGCGGCGCGCCGCAGTGCCGGTCTTTTCGCCGCGATAACCGGCCTTTCTGCCGGACCGCTCGAACATTACCGGGAAATCTCGGGAATCGGCCAACCCCGGTGTTAGCCTGGCCAGAACCATCCGCAGATGGAAGAAAGGTGAACAGTCATGGCGCTGAACGCACAAGGAAGCACCAGGCGCGTGCTCACAACTGTCACGGCTCTGGTGCTGGGCGTCGGCCTGGTCGCACTGCCCGGGGTCGCGAGTGCCGCTGACGCCTCGTCCGCCGCGGCCGCCCAGGCGACTGCCGGCCGCACGGGGCCGCAGGCCGACGCCGACGGCGTGTGGAAGCAGGACTCCAAGGGCTGGTGGTACCGGCTCCCGGACGGCTCCTACCCAGCCGGAACCGACATGGTCATCAACGGGGTGGAGTACACCTTCGACGCCGAAGGCTACATGCGCACCGGGTGGGTGCGCTCCGCCGAGGGCTGGCGCTACTACCACCCCTCGGGCGCCCGGGCCGGCGAGGGCTGGGTGCAGGACGGCGGAACGTGGTACTACATGAAGGGCTCCCCCGCCGTGGCCCATACGGGCGGCTGGCTCGAAGTGGGGGGCGCGTGGTACTACATGGACTCCAGCGGCGCCATGGCCACCGGCTGGGTGAAAGTCGGCGAGGACTGGTACTTCATGCAGCCCTCCGGCGCCATGGCCACGGGCTGGCTCCAACTGGGGGACACGTGGTACTACTTGCAGTCCAATGGGGTGATGGCCTACGGGATCGTCGAGGTCAACGGCGTCCCCCACGCTTTCGAGATCAATGGGGCCTGGGTGGGCGCATGGGACGGGACCGAGAGCGAGGACGTCGCCCCCTAGGGCCCGTCTCCGAATGGGCGCGGCCGTCCTAATGCCCGCGGACCGGCCGTGTTCTCCCCGGGTCCGCTCCTCGCCCCTTCGTGGCGCCGCGCACTAGGGGGCCAGGCGAACACAGCGCCGCGCGCAGGGGCTTGGCTCCGCCCGTGTGCGCGGTGCTGCGTTCCGTGGACCGGGGTCCTTGTGCGCGTACCCGGGGGAGTCGGCCTGGGGAGGCGGTGCTGCTAACGCTCGCGGGCCGCCAACGGCGCGAGTCGTCGACACGGACGCGCGGGCCCCTGCCGTAGCTCCGTTCACCGTTGGAACCGGAGTCGGAGTCTTCGTCGTCGTGTGTTAGCCAAAACACTTATGTCCGCTATAGGTTTGGTGGTAATGTGGGCGCCATCCTACAAAGATGTGGAGAAAGGTGATCCGTTATGGCACTGA
>RBWB01583337.1_pt1 | contig 12235 bp, 10 predicted proteins | sample 2014201 | NCBI WGS metagenome assembly RBWB01 (sample SAMN10133834, study PRJNA383868) | Human oral metagenome, whole genome shotgun sequencing project. | isolation source: supragingival plaque isolated from 88 juvenile twins | host: Homo sapiens | place: Australia
GGATGACCAAGGACTTCTACGCGGTCCTCGGCGTCGCCAAGGACGCCGACTCCGCAGCCATCAAGAAGGCGTATCGAGCCCTCGCCAAGAAGTACCACCCCGACCGCAACCCCGACGACGCCGCAGCGGCCGAGAAGTTCAAGGAGATCGGGGAGGCCTACGCGGTCCTGTCCGACGCCAAGGAGCGCCAGCAGTACGACGCCATCCGCTCCATGGCCGGCGGCGGAGCCCGCTTCACCTCCGGGTCGGGCGGCGCCGGCGCCGGCTTCGAGGACATCTTCTCCTCGATGTTCGGCGGCGGGGGCGGCAACGTCCGCTTCTCCACATCGGGCGGCGCCGAGCCCGACATCGATGAGCTCCTGCGCCAGTTCGGTGCCGCCGGCGGCGGTGCCGGGGGATACGGGGGATCCGGGGGGTACGGCGGGAGACGAGCCCGCAGCCCCTTCGGCTTCGGGGGCTTCGGCTCCCAGCCAGAGCCCATCAAGGGCCCCGATGTCGTCACCAGCGCGACCCTGTCGCTGCGCGACGCCGTGGCCGGCACCACCGTCGAGTTGGTCGCCGACGGGCGGACCATGACGGTGCGCATTCCCGCGGGCGTGCACAGCGGTCAGAAGATCCGCCTGCGTGGAAAGGGGCGCCCCGGTCGCAATGGCGGTGAGTCCGGCGACATGGTCGTCACCATCACCGTTGACAAGCACCCCGTCTACTCCATCGACGGCGCCAACCTGCGCATGGACCTGCCCGTCACTCTCAAGGAGGCGGCGCTGGGCGCGACCGTCGAGGTGCCGCTCCTGGACGGGACGACCACGCGCATCAAGATCAAGCCGGGCACCTCCTCGGGCACGGTGATGCGGGTGCGCGGCAAGGGGATCGTCACCTCCAAGAAGACTGGCGATCTGCTCGTCACCGTGCAGGTGGCCGTGCCCCGAAAGCTCTCGCGCGCCGCCAAGGAGGCTCTCGAGGCCTTCGACAGCGCCATGGAGTCCGATCCTCGCGCCTCGCTGGCCCAAGAGGCGTCGGCGTGAGCCCGAGGCACCGGGCTAGTCGGGCTGGTCGCGCTGGTCGTGCCGGTCAGGGCGTCGACTTCCTGGCCGACGACGCCGCCGAGCGCGCCGTCTACGTCATCTCGGTGGCCGCCGAGCTGGCCGGCATGCATCCGCAGACGCTGCGCCAGTACGACCGCCTCGGACTCGTCACCCCCGCCCGCACCTCCGGGCGGGGGCGACGCTACTCCCACCGCGACGTCGAGCAGCTGCGCCGGGTCCAGGCCCTCAGTCAGGACGGCGTCAACCTCGAGGGCATCCGGCGCATCCTGGAGCTCGAACGCCGTCTGGAGGCTCTTGAGCGCGAGAACCGCGCCATGCGCCTGCGTCAGGCGGCCGCCGAACGGGTCTTCGCCGCGGCCGCCGACGGCGAGGTCCGGGTCGTGCCCGCCCGCGCCGGTCGGGCGGGCCGGAGTTTCACCGCCGGCGCCGGGGTTCCGACCGCCGGTGCGCCCGGGGTGATGCGGGAGACTCGCCCGGGCAAGGGCGTCGTCCTGCGCCGCATCTAACCGTGATCGAAGCGTGATCCATGACCCGGAGCGCTTCTGCTCGCGGTTATAGTGTGTAGGTACCCCCAACGACGAAGGAAGTTCGCCATGACACAGCCTCCCAGCCCTGCTCCCAATCCTGGGCAGCCCTATATTCCGCCGAGTTCCGCGCCGTCGGCCCCGGGCACGTACAACCCGCAGCAGCAGTTCGCGGGGGCTCCGCAAACCGCCCAGTACGCCCCCGCCGGCGCGATGCCGCCGCAGTCCGCGGCCGGAGGCTCGCTCTTCTCCAACCTGTTCGACGCCAGCCGCGCCTTCGCGTCCAGGTACGGCACCATCGTCATGATCGTGGGCACGGTCGGCTACGTCCTGCTGTGGCTCTACGCCGCTTACAGCACGAGTAGCATCGGCAACAACAACCTCGACGTCGGCAGGTTCCTCGTCAACCTGCTCATGAACGCCCCCAAGGCCTGCGTCGACATCTTCTTGCTGCGTCTCGTGCTCGAGATCGCGGCGAGGATCGGCGGCCCGGGCGGCCGCCAGGGCTGAGCCTCGCGTGGCGCGTTACGAGACCGACGACGGCGAGCCCCGCTACGGGAAGCGCCTGAGTCCCGAGGAGCTGGCGGCGTACCTGCACGAGCAGGGGAATGAGCCGCTGATGGAGTCGGCCGCGGACTCGGACTGGTCATCGGACTCTCAGACGCCGTCGTACGGCTCGTCCGTGGAGGACATCGGGGACGGGCGCGATCCGGGCCGCGGAGGAGGACCGACGGGGGACCACGGGAGGGAGGATCCCGACCCCTATGTGCGCCCGTCCGGCGGGGGGGCCGTTCGGCTGGCGGCTCCTCTGCCCCCCGTGCGCGAGCACACCGGTCCGGGGCACGACACCGGGCTCGGTGCGCGCTCCCGGGCGGCGGCGTACCGTCCGTGGCGCATGGCGGCGATCGGTCTGGTCCTCATGCTCGTGCTGCCGCTGATCCTCTCCTTCGCCGCGGTCTCCCTCGCCTTCGGGGGATCCCGCGGCCCCGGCGAGCCCCTGGGCGGAGCCGGCACGGTGTACCTGGAGCAGGGAAGCGCCTCGGCCCTGTACACATCGACGCTCGGCAGGACGACGACCGACTGCACCGTGACGGGCCCGGACGGCGGTTCCGTGGCCCTGACCCCGTTGACCGAGGACTTCCCCTACGGCTCCTTCGAGGCGCCGTCGACGGGCACCTTCACGGTGACCTGCCCCGGAGGGACCGACGACGTCATCATCGGGCCTCCCCTGGACCTCTCCCGCCTGCCGCTGAGCGAGATGCTGCTCCTGGTCGCCGCTGTGACGGGAATGGCCGGGCTGGTGGTGACGATTGTCGGGGCCGTCCGGCTGCTGCGCCACCGCGCCCTCAATCGCATGTACGCGAGCTGGGGCCCGCTGCGCTGAGCGAACCGGGGTCCGATCACCGGGGCTCGTCGAGCGGTATCGCCGCACCCGCGCCCAGCCGTGTTCCTCCGTGCTCGTGCCGGGTCGGCCCGACCGTCGCGGGGAGGGCCCGCCCGGCACGTCGGGCTGTCCCGAGGCCCTGGATGGGACGGACCGTCCCCTGGCCGGGGTCGGCGAGCCGACCGCCCATCAGGCGGCGGGGTCGTCCTCGGGATGCGTCGGATCATCGTTGCGCACGGGCAGGTCGAGGGTGGCGGTCAGACCGCCGGAGGGGTTCGCGGACAGCTCCAGAACGCCGTTGTGGGCGGTCGCCACGGCGGAGACGATGGCCAGGCCCAGACCGTGCCCGGCGTCCCGCGTCCGGCCCCGGCCGGAACCGCGGACGAACGGCTCCCGCAGCGACTCCAGCCGCTCCGCGGGCACGAGCGGGCCGTCGTTGGACACCCGCAGTCGGGCCCGGTCGTCCGTGCTGGTGAGCTCGAGCTCGATGCCGCCGTGAGCGACGTTGTGCCGCACCGCGTTGCGCAGCAGGTTCGACACCGCCTGGCGCAGCAGCACCGGATCCCCCTCCACGACGACGAGGGCGTCCGGGGGCTCGGGCAGGTCCACCTCCCGCGCGCCGGCCTCCGGGACGAGCTGGGAGAGCGCCGAGGCCACCACCTCCCCCAGGTCGACCTGCTCTCGGTAGAGGTCGCCCGACTGGGCCTCCGCAAGGTCGAGCAGGGCGTCAACGGTCTCCACATTGGCCCGGTTGGTCTCCCGCAACCGCTCCGCCAGGGATCGCAGCTGCTCCGCGGACGCGGCGGGATCCGCCAGTGTCACGTCGATCATCGTCTGGGCCGTCGCCAGCGGCGTGCGCAGCTCGTGGGAGGCGTTCGCCGCGAAGCGGCGGTAGGTCCCCAGGGAGGTCTCCAGGGAGTCGAGCATGTGATCGTAGGTGTCCGCCAGGTCGCGGATCTCGTCGCGGGGGCCCGTCAGCGAGAGTCGCCGGCTGAGGTCTCCGGACGCGGCCTGCTTGGCGGCCTCGTTCATCGTCGACAGCGGGGCGAGCATGCGGCCGGCGACCACCCAGCCGACCGCCCCGGAGAGCAGAGCGAGGAGGACGAGGGCCCCCAGGGAGATGACGAGCATCGTGTTGAGGAACTCGGACATGAGGGTGATCCGCAGGTAGACCTCCTCCTCGACTCCGTCCGTGCTCGGGGCCTGCTCGGGGACCGCCACCTGGAGCTGTCTCATGTAGAGGTAGACGAGGGCGATGAGAACGGCGCCCGACCCGGTCACCAGGCCCGCGTAGGTGAGCGTGAGCCGGGCTCGGATGGTCAGCCGTCGAAGCCGGGATCCCGGAGCCGTCGTCGGGAGCCCGACGTCGGGCCGATCGGTTGAGGGACGGTCCACCATGTCAGTCCCCGAAGCGGTAGCCGGCGCCCGGGACGGTCTGGATGACCCAGGGTCGTCCGAGGCGCTTGCGCAGGTTGGAGATGGTCACCCGCGTCGTGTTCGAGAAGGGGTCGGCGTTCGCGTCCCAGGCCTTCTCCAGGATCGTCTCGGCGCTGAGCACCCCGCCGTCGGCCTCCATGAGCAGCTGGAGGACCGCGAACTCCTTGGGGCTCAGGCGCACGAAGTGGCCGTCGCGCGAGACCTCCCGGCGGAAGGGGTCCAGGCGCACCCCCCGGGACTCCAGGATGGGCTCGCGCGCCGGCTGGTTGCGCCGCTCCAGCGCGCGCAGCCTCGCCACGAGCTCGGGGAACTCGAAGGGCTTGACGAGGTAGTCGTCCGCTCCGAGCTCGAAGCCCTCGACGCGCTCGCGCAGGGAGCGGGCCGCAGTGAGCATGATGACCTTCACATCCGGGTGCTCGCGGGCCAGACGGGCGCAGACCTCGTCGCCGTGGATGCCGGGCAGATCCCGGTCCAGGACGACGACGTCGTAGTCGGCGATCTCCACCTGGGCCAGCGCCTCGGCGCCGTCTTCCGCGATGTCGACCGCCATCGTCTCGCGGCGCAGCCCCGTGGCTATCGCGTCGGCGAGGTAGGACTCGTCCTCGACCACCAGCACGCGCACGTCATCGACCTCCTGCTCTCTCACCGGGCGGCCGGGGAACGGCCGCCCCGGGTCAACGATAGGGGAGGGCGGGGTAAAACCCGCGTAAGCATTTTTCCGAAGGCTCTCGCAACATCCTCTTCGCTGGAATGGGCCTCGGCCTCGGAGGTACCGGGGCCCGGCGCCGGCCGGATGCCGGCCCGACCGAAACGTGAGGAGAACGTCTATTATGAGGAACGGTAGGACGAGGGTGTTCGTGGCGGCGGCGAGCGTGGTGTGCGCGCTCGGGATGGTGGCCGCGTGCGGCAGCAAGAGCACGACCGACGCCGCGCCGTCGGCCACCAGCGCGACGGAGTCCGCTGAGGACTACAACCTCAAGTTCGCCCAGTGCCTGCGCGACGCCGGCTTCAACGTGTCCGACCCCTCCGCCAACAAGGACGTCCGCTCCGAGGACACGGGCGGGGACCCGGCCGCCTTCAACGCGGCCAGCCAGGAGTGCGAGAAGAAGCTCGGACCGGCGCCCGGGGCCAGCTCCGATGACCTCAACGACCCCGAGACCCTCGACGCGGGCGTCAAGATGGCCGAGTGCCTGCGGGCCGACGGCTACGACGTCAAGGACCCGGAGCCCGGCAAGGGCCTGTCCCTCGACCTGGGCACGATTCCCGACTCGGCGCTCCAGAAGTGCGCCACCTCCACGACTGAGGGCGACAAGTGAAGTGGCGGCACCGAACCGGCGACGCCGTGACCGTCTCCGATCTCCCCGGCACGGATGAGGCGGACCTGCCGGGGAGGACGGAGTCCTCCCCGCGTCTGAGCCGTCGTCGGATCCTCATCGGTGCCGGGGCCGCCCTCCTCCTGGCCGGGGCGGGGGTGGGAACCGCGGCGGCGGTCGGGGTGCTGCCGGGTCGGAGCAGGAAGGCCGACGACAACCCCACGACCTTCACCGGCGCGACCGACGAGATCACCCGCGGCGACCTCCAGGGGGAGACGAGTGCCACCGGCACCCTGCGGTTCTCCGACTCCCATGCGCTGCGCTCCGGTTTCGAGGGCGTCGTCACCTGGCTGCCCGCCGCGGGCACCGTGATCCACGCCGGCGACCGGCTCTACGAGATCGGCGACGACTCCGCCTACCTCATGCGCGGCTCCATCCCCGCCTGGCGCACCTTCGAGCCGGACATGAGCAAGGGCAGCGACGTCCAGCAGCTCCAGAGCGCCCTCCAGGCCATGGGCTACTTCAGCCTCGAACCCGACGGCACCTTCGGCTGGTGGACCACGAAGGCCATCAAGGCCTGGCAGAAGGACGTGGGCCTGGAGCAGAACGGCACGCTCCCCCTGGGGCGCATCGTCTTCGCCACGGACGACCTGCGCGTGGGAAGCATCAAGTCCCGCGTGGGGGACCGGGCCGCGTCCGACGGCGAGCTCTACGACGTCACCTCCACCGCTCAGGTGGTCGAGGTCAACATCAAGCTCGCCGACCAGCAGCTCGGCGTCGTCGGCAACAAGGTGACCCTGCACCTGCCCGGAGCCGTTGACACCACCGGCACCATCACCTCCGTGGGCACCCCTACGGAGAAGAGCGGGTCGGGCGAGAACAAGGACTCCAAGGAGCGTGTCATCCCGGTGACCGTCGTCCCCGACGACCCCTCGGTCACCTCCAACTTCCAGGAGGTCTCGGTCACCGTGGGCCTGCCCAGCGAGAAGCGGGAGAACGTCCTGTCCGTGCCCGTGGGGGCGCTCGTCGCCCTGAGCCCGGAGCAGTTCGGCGTCGAGGTGGTTCAGGACGACAGCACGACGAAGCGGGTCCCGGTGACCACCGGCCTCTTCGCCGGCGGCCGGGTCGAGATCTCGGGCGATGGCCTGACCGAGGGCCAGCGCGTGGTGGTGCCGCAGAGATGAACCGCATCCTGTCCCTGCGCGACGTGCGCCGCACCTACGGCCAGCCACCCGTCGCCGCCTGCGCCGGGGTCAGCCTGGAGGTCGACCGCGGCGAGTTCGTCGCCGTCGTCGGCCCCTCCGGCTCGGGGAAATCGACCCTCCTCAACCTCATCGGCACCCTCGACCGGCCCAGCTCGGGAACCGTCGAGATCGACGGCCTCGACGTCGCCGGCATGTCGGACCAGGAGCTGTCCGCCGTGCGCGCTCGCCGCATCGGCTTCGTCTTCCAGCAGTTCCACCTGTCGGAGGGCGTGACGGCGATCGACAACGTCGCCGACGGGCTGCTCTACCTGGGGGTGGCGCGCTCGGAGAGGCGCGAGCGTGCCGAGGTCGCCCTGCACCGGGTGGGGCTCGGGCACCGCCTGCACCACCGCCCTCACCAGATGTCCGGCGGCGAGCGGCAGCGCGTGGCCATCGCCCGCGCCGTCGTCGGGGACCCTCCTCTGCTCCTGGCGGACGAGCCGACCGGCAACCTCGACTCGGTCTCGGGCGCCTCGATCGTCGAGCTCCTCCACGAGCTGCACGAGCAGGGGACGACGGTCGTCGTCATCACCCACGACAACGAGCTGGCGTCCAGGCTGCCACGGCGCGTCGCCATCCGCGACGGACGGATCGTCGCCGACTCGGCCCACCCCGAGGCGGCCGCCGTGCCGGCCACCGGCACGGGGGCACTCGCCCCGGCCGGCACAACGACTACGACGAGGGAGACACGATGACCTCGACCACGACGCGCCTGGAGCGCCCGCACCTGCGCTCAGCCGACGTCCTGCGCCTGGCCGGGACGGGCCTGCGCGCCCGGCCGATGCGCGCCTTCCTGTCCGCCCTGGGCATCGCCATCGGCATCGCCGCCATGATCGCGGTCGTCGGCGTGTCCACCTCCAGCCGGGCCCAGCTCACCGCCCAGCTCGAGTCCCTGGGCACCAACATGCTCACCGTCACCCCGGGCTCCGACCTCAGCGGCACGGACGTCAAGCTCCCCACCGACGCCGTCGGACGGGTCAAGCAGATCGAGGGCATCCAGCAGGCGAGCTCGACCTCGCTGGTCAAGGACGCCTCCGTCTACCGGAACTCTCTGAGCGACAAGGACGCGACCGGCGGCATCTCGACCCTCGTGGCCGAGCAGGGACTGCTCGACGTCGTCGCCGGCGAGGTCGACAAGGGCACCTGGCTCAATGAGGCGACCTCCACCTACCCGGCGACCGTGCTCGGAGCGACCGCCGCCAAGCGGCTGGGCGTGGTGGAGCCGGGGACTCAGGTGTGGCTCGGCGGCACCTCCTTCACCGTGGTCGGCATCCTCAAGCCCTCGGTGCTGGCCCCCGAGCTCGACAACGGGGCGCTCATCGGGGCGCCGGTGGCCGAGCGGCTGTTCGGCCACGAGGGCAATCCCACGACCATCTACGAGCGCAGCGAGGACTCCGCCGTCGAGCGGGTGAGGAGCCTGATCGGTCCCACGATTTCTCCCCAGATGCCGGGGTCCGTCAAGATCTCGCGCCCCTCGGACGCGCTGGCCGCCAAGAACGCCGCCGACCAGGCCTTCACCAGTCTGCTGGCGGGGGTGGGGTCGATCGCCCTGCTCGTGGGCGGTATCGGGGTGGCCAACACCATGATCATCTCCGTGCTGGAGCGGCGTCGTGAGATCGGCCTGAGGCGCGCCCTGGGGGCCATGCGCAGCCACATCCTCATACAGTTCCTCGCCGAGGCCCTGCTTCTGGCCGGGCTGGGAGGGGCGCTGGGCTGCGTCCTGGGGACCGGGGTGACGGCCGGGATGGCCGCCGCCAGGGGCTGGCCCTTCGCGCTGCCGCTGCTCATCGTGCTGGCGGGCCTGGGGGTCACGGTCCTCATCGGCGCGGTGGCCGGGCTGTACCCGGCGGTGCGCGCCGCGCGCACGCCCCCGACGGCGGCGCTCAATGCCCAGTAGGGGCGCGAGGAGCCGAGTCGGGGGGAGCTGTCCAGTCTCCACGGCCTATCCAGGCATGCGGGTCGTGGAGGTCCATCGAGTGGAAGGAGGTCCGGAACGCGGTGGGCCGCCGGGGGCGTGTATCAGGGGTGCGCGTCCGGCGGCCCCGTGCTCTCTCCGCCCACGTCGCCGAGATCGGTCGAGTTCCGCACCGAGATCGGTCCGGTTCCGGCTCGAGATCGGTTCGTGCGGTGGGCGGACTCACCGACCCCGGTGGCGCGCCCGGGGTCGTGCGCGTCGTTTCGCCCGGACCTCCGCGCGCTCCTGACGACGTCGGATGGAGCGGTCCTGCACCCGGTCCGCCGCCAGGGCCTCCCGGGCCGCGGTGCTGCTGCGCGGTTTGCGTGCCGCCCGGGCGCCTCGCGCTGAGCGCGTTTCGGGTTGCGGGCCAGCGCCGCTGAGCGGGCGTCGTCGACGACGGGCCTCGCCGCGGCCGCGCGGTCGATGAGGTCGCCACCGTGCCGGCGCAGCCATTTCTCGACCTCCATGTCGCCCGGCTCCCGGCCGGAGACGACTCCGGCGGCTCGGACCCGGCCACGGCCTTCCCTCCCGGTCCCGGCGCTCCCCGTCCCGGACCGGCCCGGCTCCCGGCCCCGTCACGACGCGCTCGGGGTCAGGGTCCGCCAGGCGACGTCGTACGTCAGAGCGCTCATCAGCGCCCGCTGCGCATTGGTCGAGGCCCGGCCGTGCCCGCCCTCGGAGTTCTCGAAGTAGGTCACCGTCTGCCCCAGGCACTCCAGCCGGTGGGCCATGGTGCGCGCGTGCGCCGGGTGGACCCGGTCGTCCCGGGTCGAGGTCATCAGCAGCACCGGAGGGTAGTCGCGCCCCCGTCTCAGCAAGTGGAAGGGGGAGAAGTCCCGGATGAACTCCCACTGCGCGGGGTCGTCCGGGTCCCCGTACTCGGCCTCCCAGGAGGCGCCGGCCAGCAGGTGGGTGTAGCGGCTCATGTCCAGCAGCGGCACCTCGCACAGCACCGCCCCGACCAGCTCGGGGTACCGGGTGAGCATCATGCCCACGAGCAGGCCTCCGTTGGAGCCCCCGTGCACGGCCAGCCGGTCCGGCGTGGTGACACCCCTCTCGCTCAGCGCCCGGGCGACGGCGGCGAAGTCCTCGTAGACGCGGTGCCGGTGCTCCTTCAGACCGGCCCGGTGCCAGGCCGGCCCGTACTCCCCGCCCCCGCGGATGTTCGCGATGACGTAGGTGCCGCCGCGCTCCAGCCAGGCCTTGCCGATCACCGGCATGTAGCCGACGCCCAGCGGCACCTCGAAGCCGCCGTAGCCGTACAGGATCGTGGGCCCCGGCACGGCGCGCCCCTCGTCATCGACGACCGGTCTCCCCACCTGGAAGTAGGGCACGCGCGTGCCGTCCGAGCTGACCGCCACGTGCTGACCGACCTCGATGCCGGTCGCGTCGAAGCGGTCCGGCGCGGCGCGCAGCACCTCGACGCCGGTCAGGCGGCCGTCGATGTCGAGCTCGCCCGCCATGAGGGTGGTCGGCCGGGTGAAGGACGACGTCGTCAGCCACAATCGGTCGCCCTCCCGCCCGTCGATGGCGGTGGCGCTCACCTCGATCAGGGGACGGCCCGGGCGTAGCGCGGTGGGATCGGCCGCCGGGGCGGGACCCGTGGTGCTCCCGGGGCTCCCGGTGCCGGACGTCGGCTCGCACGGCCCTCCGTCGAGCGCGCTCAGATCCAGGGGGCGGCGCATCCACCCGGCCGAGCCGTCGTCCGCCCCGCCCGGCGGCGTCAGCACCTCCAGGGTGGGCACGCAGTCATCGAGCAGGGTCAGCACCAGGTGGTGGGCGGTCATCGTGAAGCCGGTCAGGAAGGCCGACGACGTCGGGGCGAACAGGGTCTCGAACGTGCGCTCACCGGACAGGAATGCATCCAGGGGCGCGGCCAGGAGCGAGCCGGCCCGATGAACGGCGCCCGCGATCTCCCAGTCCTCGCGCAGACTCACCAGAAGCCATTCCCAGGCGGCGGTGGCCTGGGCGGAGGAGGGCACGTCGATGTGCACGGCACCCGGGGCGACGGTCGTGCCGGTGTCCGCCAGGGCCGTCGGCCCCGACGGCGGCGGGAGGGTCCGGGCCCCGTCGGGGAGCAGCCACAGTTCCTCGGTGTGGAAGTCGGGGTGCGTGAGCAGCCAGGTGCGGCCCCAGCGGTCGCGGTGGGCCCAGGCGCCGTCGTCGTCGACCGCGGCCGTGAGCAGGACCTCGCCCGCGGTCGGCTGCTGCCCGCGCCGCATCCGCCTGACCTGCCGCGGGTATCCGGCGGGGGATAGCGATCCCCTACCCAGGTCGGCGACGGCCAGCACCGAGTCTCCGTCGTCGTCGGCCCATACCAGCGATCCCTTGGAGGCCTCGCGGTGGAAGCCTCCCTCGGCGGGCGGGATGAAGCGCCCGGTGCCGAGGTCCAGCTCGCGAGTGATATCGGTGTCCGAGCCGCCGTCGGACAGGTTCACGAGGGCCCGCTTGCCGGCCAGGGGGCCGGTGCGCAGGACCCGGGCGCCGTGCCACACCCAGGTGACCCCCTCGGCCTCGCCGAGCGCGTCGAGGTCGAGCAGCACCTCCCACCGCGTTCCGGTGTTGTTGCCGTCGTCGCCGTGGCTGCTGGGGCCGTCGTCGCCGTGCTCATCGCTGCCGTTGCCGGTTCCGCTGGGCGCGCCGGTCCTGCTGGTCCCGCTGGGCGTGCCGGGCGCGTTGTTCCCGTCGGCCCGGCCGACCCCGCCGATCCTGCCGGTCCGACCGGGCGCGCCCGCGCGGTAGGACTCCCAGGTGGTGCGGCGCCACAGGCCGCGCGGGTGGTCGGTGTCGGTCCAGAAGTTGTAGAGAAGGCCGTCCGCCTGGGCAGCGGTGGGGATGCGGTCGGACGAGTCGAGGATCGTCTCGACCTCGGTCCGAATAGCCTCGAAGCGCTCGCTCCCCTCGACGGCGGCGAGGGCTGCGGCGTTGCGCTCGGCGACCCAGGCGAGGGCCCGATCCCCCTCGATGTCGTCGAGCCAGGCAGGCGCGGGCGGCAGGTCGGACGGGGGTGGGAAGGCGGTCGCGGAATCGGTCATGGGCTCCATTGTGCCCGCCGGCCCCGCAGGGACGGTCGGGCGCCCCTCCTCCTGCGCACGTCGCCGGATCGTCCACGCCGGCCCCGCAGGGATGGCCGCGCGTCGCGTGATGTCGCCGCTGATCCGCTGCGACGCCGGCGCTCGTAGGGGCGGCCGCGCGGGGGGGCTCGCTGTGCCGAGGACCCGAAACTCACGACGGCGAAAGGGGGCGTCCGCGCGCGGGGAGGCTCGCTCATAGGACAGCGGAGGAACGGCGAGAGACGGAAACGGGATGACAGAAGTCCCGGCATCCCCC
>RBWB01583338.1_pt1 | contig 12233 bp, 14 predicted proteins | sample 2014201 | NCBI WGS metagenome assembly RBWB01 (sample SAMN10133834, study PRJNA383868) | Human oral metagenome, whole genome shotgun sequencing project. | isolation source: supragingival plaque isolated from 88 juvenile twins | host: Homo sapiens | place: Australia
AATGAAAAAATTAAAAAAGAAATACGATTATAATAAATTAGCTTTTGAATTATTAAAAGAAATTTTAGATGAATATTTTTTAACATTTAGTTCGTTATGTAATGTTAAAAATAGCATAAAAATAAAAGATTTCTGTGATAGTTGCATAAGTAGAGCTTATAAAATAGTAAAAATAAAAGATAATTATATAGAAAAAAATAAAAGAATAAAAGCTCTTAAATTAGATATAGTATCTTTTATTACATATATAGGAAATACAGTTGTTAAAAATAAAAAAAGTTTAAATAATTTCTTAATGATATTGAATGTATATGATTTAATAAGAAATTACGCCAGCGTAGAAAAAGATGAATTTAGAGAAGATTTAACAGAAAATCAAATATTATTAAAAAGTATAAATTCATTATCTGAATTAAATAATGTAAAAATACAACATTTAATAGATGTTAATGAAGTTATATTACCAGAAGAAATTATAGAAGATTTTAATAAAATAATTTCTTTACTAAAAAGTTCATTAAAAAAACATTTAATATATTTATTTGATTTTGTAAATGATAATCAATTATTTAAAGAATTAAAAAATACAGTAATTGAGAATGGACAAAAAATAGTTGAAGAAAATAAAAATTATAATCTTGAACCTATAAAAGAAGATTATGCTTTTTATATAGCTATTAAATCAAGATTACTTGGTTTGAATTTTGATTTAAATGAATATATGACAGAAACTAATAATGATAAAATAGAAGAAGTTAAAAAAGATTTAAAAACTTTTAAAAGTAATAATACTAAAATTACAAACTTATTAAAAAGATATGAAAAATTATTATTAGAAGGGGAATGATCTTCTCCTTCTTTTTAAATGTTAGGAGTTATATGAATAAAATAATAGATATTGAAATAAAAAAAATAGATGAAAATTATAGTTATTTTAAAATTAAACATATAAATGAAGAAAAAATTAATAATTTGATATATAGAAATAATAGAATTTGGATAGATAATGAAGAGTATAACATTTTTAGAAATATTTATAATATTTTTTATTTATCTGAAAATTCAGAAACTTATTATTTTTCAATTAGTACAATAAAAGAAAATCAAAATAGACCAACAATAATTAAAAATGAAATAATAGAAAATTTTAAAAAAATAATTGAATTTATAAATAGTGAAAAAGAAAATAAAAGAGAAAAAAAAGAAAAATTTGAAAAATATTATTTTATAGATTTATATGGAGAAATAAAAGAAGGTTTAGAAGATGATTCTCTTGAAACAAAAAAGCGTTTTGAATATGGAAATTATTTTATGTCAAAAAAAGAAATTGAAAATTTTATAAATAGTTATGAATATCAAGAATTATGGAATAATGTAAAAAGAGGAAAATATTTAAATATGGAGGAATAATGAACGATATTAATAACATAACAAAACATGCAGCATTTAGATATATGCAAAGAGTAAAAAAAGATAATGAAATTTTAACTGAAGCTCAATTTAATAATTTTGTTAAATTAAATCCAGAAAAATTTGAAGAAATAAAAAAAATGATGTTTGAAGAAATAGATCAATTAAAATTAGAATTTCTTGGAGAATATAAAATTAGAAATAATGAAAAATCAAATGTTCATTTGGACCAAGAAAAAAGAATAATATATATAGTAAAAGATAAAAATTTAGTAACTTGTTATAAATTAAATTTTGTTAATTGTGAAGAAAGTAATGAACAAATATTTAAAGCTTTTATGAAAGATATATTTATTAATAAAAATAAAAAAAATAATTTAATAACAATGCTAGAACAGGAAAATATAAAAAATAATAACTCAATAACTGAAATAGAATTAAAACTAAAAAAGTTAAAACAAGAAATTAATAAATTGGAAGAAGAAAAAAAAGAACTTTTAAATAGTGTTTCTGATAAAAAAACAGAGCTGGAAATAATAGATGAAGAAATAAAATTATCTATTCAAAAAATGCTTAATATATAACAAGGAGAAAAAAATGGAAAAATTATACGAAATCGTAAAAATTTTAAATGATTTATTTATTGAGATGAAACAAAATGAATTAATAAAAGGAATTTCTAAATATAAAGAAGAACAAATTGAAGTTTATTTTGAAAATATAAGAAATAAAATAAAAAGTTTTTCAAAAAAAGAATTTGAAAATATATATACTAATTTTAATGATTATGAAAAAGAACTTAAAAAGAAATATCAAGTTTCTAATTTTTCATTTGTGTTTATAAGGGATTTAATGAAATTAACTAATTTGAGAGAAAATACTGATTTTATAGAAAAAGAATATAATTTTTTAAATAATGAAGAAGCGTTAGAATTTATAAAAAAAGAATTAAATTTGGAAGAATATAAAATAAATGAAACAAAAGAAGCAATGAATAAATTTAATTTTAAATTATGTCACGAAGGATATTCACTTAATAAAAAATCATTCAATTTAGGTTTTTATTTAAGAAGTTTTGCAGAAAAGTTCACTAAATGGAGAATAAAAGAAAATAAAAAAATAAAAAAAATACTTTTTAAAGTTAATGAACCAATAAAAATAGATAATTATTTTGTAGCTAAATATTTAATAATAGAATTGGAGGAAAAATGAAAATAAAAGTTTTTATGACTGGTTCTGATGGTAATTGTACTTGGTTATCTTATAAAGATACTAATATATTAATAGATTGTGGTTTTAAAACTCAAAAATCAATGAAAGAAACATTAGAAGAATTACTTTCTAAAGTAAAAATAGATGGTATATTAATTACTCATGAGCATAACGATCATTTTACTCCATGGACTGGAAGATTATCTATTGAATATGGGATACCTATTTATCTTCATAAAAAACATTATGAAACAGAAGAAACAAGAAAAACAAAATATCTTTCTTATGAAAATAAAAAAGAAGGAAAAATATATTATTCTCAAACAATAGATATAGAAGAAAATTCAGAGTTTTATATTAAAGATTTAAAAATAGAAACTTTTACTTCTTATCATGATGCTAGAAAAACTCTTGGATTTGTTTTTAATGATAATCAATTATGTTGGGTAACTGACTGTGGATTCTTGTCAACTTACATAAAAGATAAAATAAAACAATGCAATAATCTGGCTTTAGAATTCAATTATGATATAAAAAAATTAATAGATTCAGATAGACATTGGAAAAATAAATTAAGAACTCTTGGAAAATTTGGACATTTAAATATAGATGAAGCTTTAAAATTTTTAAAGAATATAAAATATGAAAAGCAATTTAAAAAATTAATAACACTTCATAGTTCAGAAAAACATTGTGATTTAAATAAATTAGAAAAAAAAATAAAAAAAATAAATCCTAATGTAGTTGATATATATTTTTCTAATAGATTTAATAATGAAATAATAGAAATAGAAGATTTATAAAATTTTTTATTTGAAAGGGAATTATATGATTTATGATCAAATTATAGAAAAAATAAGAAATTTAAAAAAAGAATATAAAGTATGGAAAGAAGAAAATATATTAATTAAAAAAGAAGAAAAGAATATAGAAAATTTTGTTTTTTTAGGGAGAAATAAAAAAAGATTTTTTTATATTAAAAAAGAAAAATTCAAAATATATCATATAAATAAAGAAATTTTTAATTTATTTATATATTTTTTAAGTTTAAAAAAAGAAATTAAAATAAATAATACTTTAAGAAGTATCATATATATATCTTTTAATGATATATATGAATTTAGATATATATATTTAGATACTATAAATAATAAATTTTTTTTAAGACCAAAAGAAAGTATTAATTATGAATTTTTCAACAAGAAAGATACTAATTATTTTTTTAAATTACTTTATGAAAAAAATACTGAAATTAACAACATACCAAAATTTCATAAAAATAATATATTTTTTATCCACAATATAAAAACAAATGAAAAATTTTTTATAAACAAAAAATTAGAAGAAGTGAAAAAATATGATTATATAAAAGATTATTTTGAAATTGATACACAAATATTGTTTAAAAATAAAAATTTATTAATTCTAAACAATAAAACAAAATTTATAATATATAATTATAAAAAGAAAAAAACTGAAGTTATATTGACAAATCGTGGACACTTATCAAAGAATGATTATTATTTAAATCTTTCAGATGAATTTTTTATTGATTTAAAAACAGAAGAAATAAATAAAATAAGTTATATTAAAACTTTTCTAAATCATTGGATTGATATAAAAAAAGGATATAATTTATTTAAATTAAATGAATATGATTTTTATATTTTTTACTCAAAATATAATTTAACAATGCCATATGAAGATATAAAATCAAACCATGTAATAAATAATAGAATACTCATATTAAATACATTAAAAATAGAAAATATAAAATTAAGAATGATAATTAAAGATAATGATTTTTATTTAGTAAATGAAGAGCATAGCTTGTTTGGAAAATATATAAACTTTAAAGATATTGAAAAAAATATAAACAAATATAAAAAAGAACTTTTGAAAGAACATAATAAAAATGTTCTTTTTTTTAATATTTAAAGGAGAATAACATGGAAATAAAAATAAACAAAATAAAAGTACAAGAATATATGGAAGAAAATATAAATAAAACATTTGATAATTTTAGTGAATTTAAAGAATTTATTGAAAGTTTAGAAACAGTTGGACTGTGTAAAATAGAAACTAATAGTTATGAGCTTGTTTTAACTTTACAAACTGAAAATGAATTGAAAAACAGTTTATTAAGAAATAACGAAATGATAGATAAACTAGAATCTGAAATTAAAAAACTTTCAAAAGAATTAAAAGTAAGTCCAGATTTTATTTTAGATGAATTAAATAATAGAATGTAATAATTAAAAATAAGGAGTTGATTAAATATGAATGTATTTAAACTGAATGCTTGGTTATCTGTTGTTTTAAAAGCAAAAAAGATAATCAAAGATTTAAAAAAAGAAAATAAAAAGGAGAAAGATAATAAATAATTAAATTATTAAAATTTAAAAGTTGGTGTTGTATATATGTTAGTATTACATAAAGATATAAAAATAATTATAAAAAATGATAAAAAATTAGTAGAAATAAGAACTAAAGATTTAAAAAAACAAGAATATCTAAAAAATACAATAGATAAATTAGAAAAAAGATTTCCTAATTTTTCATTTTATGTAACTTTAGATTCGAAAATTCAAATAAATAATGTTGAAACTACAGATTTAACAAATTTATCTAATCATATAAAACAAAATATAAAATCAGTTTTTCAATTAAAAGAATTTGAATCTAAAAAAACCAGAAATGGAAAATATAAAAACTCATTTTTATTTGAGATTCCAGATAAACAAAAAACATTAAAAGGAATTATGTTTACAGAAACTCCTATGTTCTTTAAAAATGAATTATATTATTTAGTTACAGGAAGAATAGAATTAGGAAATTCAGCTTATATTACTAAAAGTGAAAAAAAACTAGGAAAAGAAATTGATTATCAAATAATAATTAATGAAATATCAGAAATAGAAGTAGAACAAGAAAAAGAACAATATGATACTTCAAGAGCAGAACTTCATTGTCACACTATGTATTCTAAAAATGATGCTTTAAGTTCTCCAGAAGATTATTTAAAAGCTTTTAATTCAAATAAATGCCATGCTATGGCTATAACTGATCATGGCTCAGTCTTTGGATTTATTCCTTTTGTAAATCAATTAAAAGGAAAAACTGACAAAAAATTAATTCTTGGAGCTGAAATGTATGCTGTTTCTTTGAACGAATATAATGAAACAGTTCAACAAAAAATAAATGAATTGAATCAAAATGATAATTCAAATGAAATAGATAAAATAAATTTCAATATAGAAGAACAAGAAAATAATTTAAAAGAACTTAGAAAAGAAAGAGATGAATTTAAAAGATATTCTTCAAGAAAAACAATTTCAGAAGAAGAAAAATTTGAAGCTTTAGAAAAATATAATGAGAAAGTTCTAGAAATAAAAAATTGTACAGAAAATATAAAAGAGTTAAAAGAAAATATAAAAAATATACAATCTCAATCTTTATTAAAAATAAAAGAAAAAGAACAGTTAGAAAATAACCTAAACTCTACTAACAATATAGATAGGGACCACTTAATTTTATTATTAAAAACTTCAGATGAAGAAATTGAATATCATGGGGAAAAATTAAAAATAAATAAAGGTTTAGTAGAATTATATAAAATAATTACAAAATCATATACTGATTATTTTTCTACTCCAACTGAAGCTGATAAAAAAATGTATGGTAAAAGACCTGTTATTCCTTATGAATATTTATTTCAACCAAAAATAAGAAAACATTTTATAATCACTTCTGCTTGTGCTTTTGGTAAACATATGAAATTGATAGTTGAAAGTAAAGAAAAAGAATTTAGAGAATGGATAAAAAATCTAGATGCTGTTGAAATTCATCCTTCTTGGAATAATATATTTATGGTAGAACATAAAGATTTTGAAAATATAAAAACAGAAGAAGATGTTTATGCTTTACATAGAAAAATTTATAAAATATGTAAAGAAGAAAATGTTCCTTGTATTATAGTATCAGATGCTCATATTACTTCTAAAGAAGATAGAGTTTTGCGTTCTAATTTTAAAAATGGATATATTCATTTAATATTAAATAATTTTTCAAAAGGTGATGAACAAAGAACTTCTACTGATGAAGATTTTAATATAGAAACTCAACCTTATGTAATGTCTTATGATGATGTAATAGAAGATTATACTAAACAAGGTTTTACTTTAGAAGAAATAGAAGAAATGCACAATAATACAAATAAATTAGCTGAACAATGTGCAAATGGATTAGATATAACTATTTTGCCAAATAAATTATTTCTTCCAGAATTTCCAAATATGAATTCTAAAGAAGAAATGCCTAAAATGGTATGGGAAGAAGCAATAAAAAAATATAGTAAAGATGGAACTAAAGAAACAATAGACAAAAAAATAAAAGAAAGAATTGAATATGAATTAGAACTTACAAAAGAATCTGGTTTTGAAACTCTCTATATGTTAGCTTATAAATCTTGTAGAGATTCAGAAGAATTAGGTTATATTGTTGGTTCAAGAGGTTCTGTAGGTAGTATGATTATAAGTAATTTACTTAAAATAAGTGAAGTGAATCCACTAGATAGTCATTACTATTGTGAACATTGTCATAACATAGAATGGTATGGAGAAGAAGGGAAAACAGGTTTAGATTTGCCAGATAAAACATGTCCCGTTTGTGGTAACATAATGAAAGGTGATGGAGTATCAATAGAATCACATAACTTTGTTGGTTGGATTGAAAAAGATGAAAATGGAAAAATAATGAAAACAAAAATACCAGATATAGACTTGAACTTCTCTGAAAATGTACAGTCTAGCGTTCAACAAAAAGTAATAGATTTATTTGGAAAAGAAAATGCAATTAAGTCTGGAACACAACAAATATATCAAGAAGATGCTCTAAAAAATGATATATTTAGAAATATACCTAACATACAAGAAAAAGTAAAAAATGAAGAATTTGATATAGATTTTTTTGCTAAAAACATACATACAATGAGAACTACAGGTTCACACCCTAAAATTTGGGGAGTTTAGTAGGAATACTGAGCTAAAAAATAGAGATTTATATGCTGGGAGTCCCTAAAGACAATTCAACCTAAACAGTAATTGGAAACTTTAAGCTGAATGGTTATCGAAAGAAAGAAAAAATGAATTGTATAACATAAGGTGAAATAAAAGCCTATAAAGGTCCTAAGTGTTATTAACAATGGGTAATCAGCAGAGAAACTATCTAAGTATTAAAAATATATGATAGACTTCCAACGAGTACCATATCTCCACAAAGAACTTGTGATGGTGTACTCTAGTCCCTGACATAAAAGTCATAAATTAAAAATACTACGAAAGTAGGGGTAGTAACGGGCGGTATATTAGTAAAACCAAGTGATATACCTTTTGAATATGTAACTCCATTAGTATATGTATCAGATGATGGAAAGAAAAAAGAACTTTCGAGTTTTACTGAATATCATTTTCTGGAAAATCAATTAATAAAACTTGATATGTTGGCACATTCAGATCCAACAATGTTAAAAGAATTAAAAGATTTTACTGGATTTGATTTTAAAGAAATAAGATTTAATAACCCTATATTATATGATGGAATATTAAATAAAGAAGTAATAGGATTAAAAGAAAAAGAAGATTTATATCCATTTCCATCTAATACAATGGGTATTTCAGAAATGAATTCAGATTTTACTATGAAAACATTAAGTGAATTAAAACCTAAAAATATGTTTGATTTGATTGCATTTAGTGGTTATAGTCACGGAACAGCAGTTCTTGAATGTCAAATGCCATATATCAAACAAGGTTTTAAAACGCAAGATTTAATACCATATAGAGATATAATTTTTAAACAATTAACTCAAAAATATGGTTTTGAACCTAAAGAAGCATTTACTATTTCAGAATCTGTAAGAAAAGGAAAAGGTATTGAAAAATGGAAACAAAAATTATTAAGTAATTGTCCAGAATGGTATGTTGAAATACTTAACACTATCAAATATCTTTTTCCTCAAGCTCATGCAACAGCCTATATTATCAATGCTTTAAGAATATTTTATTATAAAATTTATTATCCACAAGCTTTTTATGCTTCAGCAATAAATAGGTATGGTATAACAAATACTTCAAATAATACTTTTGATTATATAAAATTTTATAATGAAACAAATACATTAGAAGATTTATATAAATATCATTCTCACGCAAAACACCAAAGTGATAATGATGTAAAAGTAAAAAATAATATTCGTATAGCAAATTTAATATGGGAAATGAAATTAAGAGGATTTGAAATAGTAAAACCTAATTTTTCATCTAATTCAATCGCTTGTTCACCAGATAAAAAAGACAAAAACAAAATACTAATGCCTTTATCTTCGATTGCTGGAGTTGGAATTGAAACTGCAAAATTAGTAGAATCAGCATATAAAAAATATGATGATATATTATTTGATAAAACAAGAGAAGAATTAGAAGATTTGAAAATTGAAAAAGATGACAAAAATGTAAAAGCTTTTGGTAAAAAGTTTTTAGATGGATATTTTGGAGTGCAGGAATAAATACCTGCACTTTTTTAATAAGAGGTAAAAAAATGAATTTAAAATTAAGTGATTTTTATGAAAATTATAAAAATAAATATGTTTTTAAAAACGGAGCTAAATTAACAAAAATTTGGGAAAGTTATTTGAATTTATATTTAAAAATAGAACATAAAGGTAAAATACATTATTTTTATGTAGTTCATTTTGATTGCAAATATAAAAACAGAACAATGAAATTAAAAAAATTTAAATATTCTAAAAATTTGAAAAAATAGAATTATGTGATTGGATACCTAGTAAAAAATTCAATAATTATTTATCTAAAATATGCTCAGAATTTAAAAATAAAAAAAATAATATGAAATCATTTTTCTATATTCCGTGGAACAAATATGAATAATTGAAATATTATAATTAAAAAGGAGACCAAAAATGAAATATAGTTATTTTGAAGCTAAAAAGAAAGAAATGAAATTTATAGATATTTTTTCTAAAAAAACAAACTATGTATTTGAAGTAGAATTTAAAAATCTAAATAATGATTTTGAAGGAACAAAAACAATAAAGAAAACCATAACTAATAAAAAAACATTGATAGAAAATATAAATTCAATAAAAGAAAAAATATTAGAAAAATTAGAAATAACTGAATATCAAGATATAATTTTTTGTTATAGATATTTTAATTTTTATCCAAAGTATTACAATTGTAATGTAAAACTTTTGGTTTTAATGCCAATATTAAAATCTAAAGAAAATTATTATAAAACTAATGCTTTTTTTAATGAGTTTGAATATAAAAAAGAAGGTGAAACATATTATGAATATTATGATTTTGATGAATTGCAAGATATTATTCAAAAATATAAATACAAAAAATTTGATGCTGAAAAAATAGCAAATGAAATAGCTTTTGATTTAATAGATGATAAAAATATGGCACTATGGAATTATGAAATAGAAAATATAGATAAAGGAATGGATTTTAAATTTTATGAATAAAAAAATTATCAAAAAAACAAAAAATTTTTATTTAAAAAAAAATATAAAAACAGAAGGTAAATTAATAAATGATGAAAATTCTCCTTATTTAATTTATAAATATAACAAAAAAATAATATTAAAAGGAAAAATCAAATTATATAATCCTAATTTTGGAGATAATAAAATCTGTGAAAATTGCGGACATACATATATAAAACATTTTGATTCTTGGAATAATAATTATAATTGTGGTTGTAAATATTGTAATTGTAAAGAATTTGTAGAAATAAAGGAATGAATATGAGTATATATAAATATTTCAAAGAAAATTATCCAGATGGAATATTACTTGAGAATGGAGCAAATATAACTACATTTTTTGGTAAATTAGATTTTGAAAATAATTTTGATTTATTTTTAAGAGTAGAAAATAAAAATAAAATTATTTTCTATAAAGTTTTTGATTTTTATAGAGAAAATAAGATTAAAGTAAAAATAGCTGAAAAAATTGAAGATAAATATATAACTAAGGATAAAAAAATAAATGTTTCTAATTATACAAAAAAAGTTATATTTACTATTATTAAAAATTATATGGAATACTATTATTATATTAAAGAAATTATATTAGAAAATTCAACAGAAATTTATTAGGAGGAAAAATGAAACAACTTAATTCACTTGAAGCTAGAGATAAAGGTTTTCATCAATTTATAATAAGAAAAGAACCGTACTTTGTAAAAATATACTTAGATAATATGTCTTTTTACAACAACAATGATATAAAAGATAAAATAACAAATAAAAATGATTTAAAAATTTATTTAAAAAATAAAATCAATGATTTTTTAACAAATACAGAAAATGAAATGAATCTATATAAATATAAAAAAGATAACGAAAGTTTTGAAATTTATTTTGCTACAATAAAAAATCTGAAAAATGGAAAATATAGATTTAAAAGAGAAGATTCAAAATCATATAATGGTATTTCAGAAAATGATTACTTATTTGATATAACACAAGAAACTATAACAAAAGAAAAATTTAAAAAAATAGAAAATGATTTTTTAGATAAAACAATTAATGAAATAATGTTTCATTTTAAAAATGAAGAAAACATTGAAGATTTAAATTATGAATTAATTCCAATAGAAGTAAAAGATTTATCAGAATTTAAATTTGAGGAGTAATAATGAAAAAATATACAAAGTTTGAAATTCAAAAAAACAAATTAAAATTTATTGAAATACATGATATAGTTAAAAAAAATTTTAGTTTTAGATGTTATATAGAATTAAAAAGTGTAGAAATTAATGAAAATAAAGATTCAATATATATAACCAATAGAAAAGAATTGGAAAAAAAATTAAAATATTGGTATATAATATTACGTTTTTTTTATTGGATATGTGATTTTTTTAGAAAACCATTAATATTATATAAATTAAATAAAATTGATGATACAACTTATGATTTTTTTATAGCTACAGTTTATAAACAAAATAAAAAATTTATTTTTCACAATATAAAAAGAAGTTCTTTTCAATACAACGATAATGAAGAAGAAAAATATGAAAATGAATTTGATTTTGTAAAAAATCATATAAAAGTACTTGGGTATAAAAAATTTAATATAGAAGAAATAACAAAGGAAATATTATTTAATTTTATTAATGATGAAAATATGAGTAAATTTAACTACGAATTGATAAAAAATAAAAATAATAATATAAATGACTTATTAAATGATTAAATAAATAAAAAGGAGTAAAAAAATGAAAAAAGTTATAGCTGAATGGTTAGGAGAATTAAAATTAACTGAAAAAAAAATAAAAAAAACATATGATGAATTATTAAAAAAGAATATGTTTATAGTTGAAAACTTACAAGACAGTGAGTTGTATAAAGAAAAATTAGAAGAAGAAAAAAAAGAAATTAAAGCTTCTTTTGAATCTTTAAATAAATTAATAGAAAATAGAAATAAAATTAAATCTGAAATTATGTCTTTTAATGCTTCTAACACTATTAAAATAGATGATAAAGAATATGTAATAGCCTTAGCTTTAGAATTATATAA
>RBWB01583344.1_pt1 | contig 12220 bp, 8 predicted proteins | sample 2014201 | NCBI WGS metagenome assembly RBWB01 (sample SAMN10133834, study PRJNA383868) | Human oral metagenome, whole genome shotgun sequencing project. | isolation source: supragingival plaque isolated from 88 juvenile twins | host: Homo sapiens | place: Australia
TCCAATAATTCTTGAGCTATTAGTTGTGTTAAAAATAAACTCACTGATGATATACGCTATCTTTTTAATAAGACTCCTAGATATATATTCTCTTTCTCCGACTAATAGATGCCATCCAACATCTAGGTCAGAAGAATTATAGTAATTAGAAATTCTATCCCAAAAAGCAGAGTAAACTTCACAATATGAAAATGGAATTCCATTAAGAGAAATAATGTATAAACGTTGGTGTTTATCTTGAGTCATTCTAAAAAAATAATTATTAAGTTCACTCAACGGTTTATTAAGCTTCCATTGCTCTATTGTATGTTTGGCATTTAACCACTTATGAAGAAGTGGAACATCATAGGGATAATTAAATTGTGTAAATTTAAATTCATCATTACCCAAATGTATTACATATGATGAAGGCATACTATCAATAACCATTCTTCAATCCTTACATATAAAAACATGAATCACAAAAACTTCTGATAAGCTATTCTTTCTTCAATATCAAAATATTCTGCGTTTAATAGGTTATTTGCAATAATAGAATTTCTATAAGGACCCATACCAAGATCCGGAGTTACTATACCATGCTGTTCTAAACCAACATTTTGAACAAAAATGGTATCCCTAGAGTCAATTGTATATATATCAGAAACTAATATATTACCGTATTCATCTCTATTAATAATATCATTAACACCCCTTAAAAATTCTGGCTCTACATATTGATATCCAAGAGCAAAAATAATGACCTCAGAATTTAAGGAATAATCTTTTTGAGATAATTTACTTTTGACAGGAATATTCCATTTTTCATTGCATCTAATACAATTGGTTACTTCCAAACCTGGATAGATATTAACTCTATCTTTGCATTGATCATGATGAAGATATAAATAATCATAAATACGATTTAGTAATAATAGATTAACGCCTTTATATAAAGAACTTTGTTCTTGTAGTAAATTTTTTCTTACTTTCGGTGAAAGGGAAGAAAAAAATTCTTTATAGTCTGGTGATGTTAGTTCTAAGGCTAACTTATTTAGATCTAGAGCAAAAAAATTCTTAGGTCTCCCCACCCACTGTAATTTGTAGGAATATCGACAAGAATCCTTTAGAAGATCATAAAAAATCTCAGCACCGCTTTGCCCAGAACCAACTATAGTAATAGACGATTTATTTTGAATATATTCTTTTATACTCATGTATTCTGATGAGAGATATAAACCATCTTGTCCATCTTTAAAATAAGATGGTTTTCGAGGAGAGGTTCCTGTACCAATAACTAATTTTTTGGCATTATATTTCTCAATGTTATTAGTATTCATATTTAAAACATCTATCTCGTAATATTGTTTTGTATTATTATAATATAGACTCTCTATTCTCTTATTGAAATTTAAAACGTTTTGTTTATTTACCACCCATTGACAATACTTATTGTATTCCTCTCTAGAAAGATAAAAGTTCTCATGTATATAAAATTGGTATAAACGACCAGTTTCTTTAAAATAATTAAGTATTGAAAATTTATTAGTAGGGTCGGCAAATGTTACCAGGTCTGCAATAAATGGAATTTGTAAGGTAACCCACTCAGGCATAATACCAGTATGCCAATCAAAACTAGGCTTACAATCAAAAAATACTTTTGTCAGAGATTTATGTTCATATAGTAGGCATGAAAGACCTAAATTAAAGGGTCCAATCCCAATTCCGGCCACGTCATATATATTATTTACATTACTCATTTATCCTCCTATTATTAAAAGTTGATTTTATTAATTGGTGTGTTTAAATCAATGCTACCTATTTTTTCTATTATTGATATTAAAGACTCTTTCAACGGTTTAAGACTGTCAATACTATATCTTCCAGGCATGTAATGAATTAAAAATACAAGTGAATTCTCTTGATCTAAAGGTTCGTCATATATTTCAAAATGCAAACCAAATTTAGGCTCAGTATATTGTTGTTCAAGTAATTCAAGTCGTAAAGTTTCACCATTAATTTGTGTGGTAATATTATTAAGAGGATTGCCAGCATGCATTTGTATATAATATTCAACTAAATTATTAGCTGATGGATCTGCAAGTTCATTAAGTAAAAATGGAAAAGGGGTTTGAGAATATCTAATAGCTGACATAATAGCAGTTTGATTCTCACATAATAAGTTAAATAAAGATGTTTCAGGTTTAATAATAACCCTATTTAAAATGACATTAGTAAATAATCCAATTGTATTATGATATTTAGGATTTTCTCTACAGGATGTTGATGTAGCAATTAATATATTATTACCTGCTCCTAATTTATATAGAGTTAGCACAATCAAACTATAAATAACTTGAAATAATGATGTCTTTAACCTTAAAGATAAATCCATTAAAGAAGATTTAATGATATGATTAAAAGATAATTTTATTGGAATAACTTTATCAACCGGAGTAATATCTGCAGATAAAGTACATTTATCTAAACAATTAAGTAGTCCATTTTGCTCTGTTAAAGTGCCTAATTTTTGCTTCCAAAAATATAAACCTTCTTCCAAAATAGAGTTTCTATTATGAAACTCTTCAATGGCATACTCATAATATTGATAAGTTTGATATTCTTTATATTGTGTTTGATTATTTAAAGTGTTTTTATTTAACTTAGAAGTTAAGAGACTTATAAATTCATCAATAAATATTGATGCAGACCACTCATCAAATGCACTATGATAGATAAGAACAGAAAGATAGCAAATATTATTCTTAGTTTGTATATAACTTACTTTTATAGGGATTTCTTTAGTTAGATCAAAACTATTATATCCAGCTTTAATAACAAAATCTTTTGCATCCTTTTCATCCTTAGCCTCATATACATTAAACCACACTTGTTCATTTACATCTTTCATACTAATAACAAGTTGTTGTGCTTCAGTATTTTCATTATGGATAATAATAGTTCTTAAAGCAGTATGATGCTCTATTATATCTAAAAATATTTCCTTTAAAATATTGCTATCAATATTACCGAGTAATTTAAAAGCAAATGGAATGTTAAATATCTTATTTTTACCTAATTGAGCTTGTTCAAGATAGAATTTTTGTAATAGTGTAATTGGATATTTATTTTTCTTATATTCACTCTCAGTAGAAAATTCAGCTCTGCTTTCACTTGGTAAATAATCATTAGAAGTATCATCTGACTTATGAATTTCTGATATATAATAAGCAAGTTCATTAGGAGTTTGGTATGTAAAAATATCATTTATTTTTATGTCTAAACCATATTGAGTTTTTAGTTTACCTATAGCAAGAGTTGCTGTTAGGGAATGACCTCCTAAATCAAAGAAATTATCATCCTTATCAAGTTCTCTTTTAAGTACTTGACTATAAACATTAATAATAGAATGTAGTATAGTTTGATTAATATTTTCTTTATTATTTTCCATTTTTTCTTTTAATATACTGATGTGTTCTTGTGAGTTTTCTATATATAAACTATTTATAAAGTCTTGTAATAATAATCCAGTTATTAACGGATCAATTGTTTTATTGGTTGTCAACTCAAATCTAGTTATATTATTCTTCAAATTTCTACAATATGCCAATGTAATCATATAGTAAGAGTCTACTGGGGGAATATCTATAATTTCATGGGATACTCCTACTAGATTTATATGCTTAGCAGGATTATCAAACTCTGTTACTAGAATGTTAGGTAAATGATTACGATCACTATTAGTAATATTAATTATCTTTTCATACGGTAAGCTATTAATAACGCCATTAGTGATTTGTTCAATAATATCTTTACAAACTGAATTTACTTTTTTATATTCTCTATTCTCAATGCGAATAGGTAATACATTTGATGTGTTTCTTAATCTATTTAAAGAAACGACAGGGGACATATCTACGACTGGAATAAGAATATCTATAAATTCACTATGGGTTTTACTTAGTAGATAAGAACCAAAATTAGCCACCACAGTACTTAAACTTAAATCCTTAAAATAACTATTAAGTTGACTATTCGGTATATCTAGGATACACCGACTTACCTTATTTTCTTTGAAAAAGAAATTATTTATCTTAATTCCGTTATTGAAATTGGAAATAAATCTAAACTCTTTAGAAAAATCAAATGAGGTAAGTCCAGACTTAAATTTTTTACTCCAATATTCTTCCTTAATATAAGGATCACTATCTACGAGTAAGTTTTCCATCCCACCATTAGAAATTGGATAACCCACATCATTATTATTATATAAATTTGATAATTTTGATAAAATAATTGACCATGAGTTATTATCCATTAAGATATGATGCGAGTGTATACCTAAGAGACAACTATTATTTTTCATAGCTAAAACATAAAATCTTATAATTGGACCTGATTCAATATTTATTACTTGATTTAACTTTTCTATAAGAAAATCACATCCCTCTTTAATATTTTCGACCTGATGTAACTCCACTACTTCATGTTGTTTATATTTATTTAATTTTCTATTTAATACACCATCTTTATCTTCAATAAAAAAACAACTATTAAATGCAGAATCATCATCATAAAGTTTATATAAACATGACATTAGCTTTACAAGGCATAAATCTCCTTTTAGATTTAATGCAATCATAAATGGTCCAGCAGCAGATAAAGGATCTTGCTGATGTAGAAGCCAAACTCTTTGCTCATATTCCGTTGCTATACGTTGTAATTCATCATTTGAAGATATATACGCTGACTGAATTTCCTGCTGAGTTAATTCCATAAAAATCTTATATTTTTCATCACTTAATATAGAGCCTGAATTCTCAACATTTTTATCATCTGTAATATTCTTATCAGAATCTATTTTATGCGTAGAAATGTATCCATTTTTCATATTAAGAATTGTATTTCTAACCTCTTTTCTATCAAATTTCCCATTTGGAGTGAGTGGTAGTTCTGGCAGTTGATACCACTTTGTAGGAATACTTACTTCTGGTAAATATTTACGTAATTCTTGAGTATACAGAGATTGTAAAGATTTTTGATATGTTTTATCTGAAACATATGCCACAGCAAGTTCTGAATAACTTAATTCTTCATCAGGTAACTCTACAACAATACATTGGCTAATTGAGGGAATATCTAAAATATATTTTTCCACCTCTGCGGCACTAACTCGCACTCCTTTTATTTTAAGGTATCCTTCCTCTCGACCTTTAAAGATTATTACCCCATCAACCTCCTGAAAACCAATATCTTTAGAAATATAAACCCAATGTTCTAACTCCTTGCCAACTCTCTTATATCCTTCAAAATCTAATTCCCCATTCACAATATAACCATTAGAAAGATTAATTCCACTCATTGCTATATTTCCGACTTGAGTTGCAGAGCATTCATTATTTTTTTTATCTAAAATAATATAATTGTTTCCTACTAAAGGTTTTCCATAAGGGATACAACCATAATGTTCTAAATCATAATCAATATTTATTTCATGCCAAATACTCCAAATTGTTGTTTCTGTTGGACCTCCTAATGAATATAGTTTAATATTAGGATTAATGCTAATTAAATTACGTATAGTCTTAATTCTTATATAATCACCACCTTGGGCAAGTAAACGAATAGAGGTTAATTGTTGACTATTGGCTGCCATTAATAACATATCCGTAACAGCTGGAACAGATACCCAAATAGTGACTTTAAATTGCTCAATTAAGTTAGCCCACTCAAACGCATCTTTCACTTTATCCTTTTCAGGAAGGACCAGTGTTGCACCAACGCATAATGTACCAAAGATATCAAATAATGACATATCATGATAAAAAGGCGTAACACTCATAACACAATCTTTATGAGTTATCTTCCATTGTTTAATGCTAGCTTGTATCGTGTTATTAGTAGCGATATTATTTAGTGCAACACATTTAGGTATACCAGTCGTTCCTGAAGTATATAAATAATAAGAACTAGAATAATCTTTTAAATAATTCCAGCGCTTAGCATTTGCATAATTACTGATACTACATATTTCTTCACTATTTTCACTTAATATAATGCATTTTATTGATTTTAATTTAACTCTAATTATTTCTTCTATATGTTTATTATCACGGTTAATAACTATTGCTGTAGCTTTAGCATTTCTAAGTTGGAATAAAATCCGTTCAGGTGGAGCATTAGCATCTAATGGAAGCCAAATAATACCCGAAAAAATGCATGCCAGAGTATAGTAAATATGATCAAAAGATTTCGGTATACATAGTGCAACAACATCATTAGAAGTGATTGATTCTATATCTAAATTTTGTGCCGCCTGATAAACTTTCTGTCCCAATTTTTTATAGGTAACACTTTGATTATTATTGATTAATGCAATGCTATCTGATGCATTATCAAAAATATTATATATTATTCTTTCAATAAAAAATTTTTCTGACATAACTTTACCTCTTTCCGCTAAATTGTCACCCATTCCTTCACAGGGAGATTTTATAGTAAATAATTCTGTGGATAATTTCTTAAGATAAGAATTAATATCTTGAGCTAATGATATGATAAAACTTCTAGATAACGCATCCTCAGCGTAATCCAAACTTAAATGGATCCAATCACTATTAAGATGAACAAATCGGATATCTAAGGCAACTTGAGGCGTTTCTGTGATACCTTTCAAGTATTTAACTCCAGGTACACTTTCTAAAGGATCCCAGTTCAATCCATTCGTAAATACAACAGGAAAAGGTAATATAGTTTTTAATTGTGAGCTTAGTTGTTGAGCTACACTTATTCCATCAATATTATTTTCTAAACTTAAAATAATAGAATTTTGCAAATTTAATGCTTCTTCAAATAGCTTACTATTAGGTTCTTCTCTATACCTCAAAGGAATAAAAGAAGAGTTATTAGAACACGTCGACTTTATTGCACTATATGAAGTAGGAATAGCTATTACAAAATCATTATATCTAACATACTTATTTAAACATTTACAAACAGCCAAAGTGTAAATAGTATTTTCAAAAAAACCATTTTCTGCTGCCTGTTTAGATAACTGAGAAAATAATTCTTTCTTAATTGGAATTGTAAAGCTATTTCTCTTTGTAAATCTAAGCTGTTCTATATTATTTATCCAAGGTAGTGTAATTGGCTTCTGCAAACCTGAGAAGTTGTTCTCTAAATAAGATTGTGCTATTGATAATTCTCTATTTATAATTAAATCATTATTACTTAATGAAGGAGAAAACTCACCTTTAGATATATAAGAGAAAATCTCATTAATTATTCTTGAAATAACATACCCATCAACGATAATTCCATTAAAAGATAAAACGACCAAACAAGATGGTTTATCAACCTTTCCACTTTCAATTAGATTGACTACAATGACTCTCCATAATGAGTGTTCAATATCAAATACTTTAGAAATATATTCTTTAATATAGGAATTAGCTAGCCTCATAATACTTTCTTGATTTTCGATATAAGAATCTAGCACTACAATTCTATTAGTTTCATATTTTTTAGGACTTAAGGTTAAACAATCTTCTTTATCAATTACATAATTAAAAATTTTATAATACGACAGTACATTCTTTATAGCTCCAATTACTACATCCTTACTATATTCGACATAGAAGCATCTAATATCTTGCATGTCTATACCACCTAATGGCATATAGCTAGAACGACCACTCATATATGCTCTTTGAAGATTATTCATATTCATCTTATTCAACCATTTATATTTTTAGCCATTAACTGTAAAATTATTTGCGCTGTTTGTAATGAAATTTTAGGATTCTTTTCATATAAAAACTTAGACAATTCATATACGGAACGTAAACGAAACAAATCAGCAATAGATACATTCGTAAATAAGAAATATTTATTGATCTCTATAATTAACTGAACTCCTAACAATGAGTTTCCCCCAATTGAAAAGAAGTCTATATTTTTATCAGTTTTAGGATTTATTGTTTTTTTAAGTATTTGACTCATCATTAGACTTATTACTTTAATAACATCAAAAAAAATAATTATTTCTTCATTCTGTGATTCAGAAATTCTTTTTAGCCATTCTAGCTGATATTTACTTAAGTAATCACTTTCTGTATAATGCGTAAATATAACTGACTCAATGATTAATATTTCATCAAAAAATAACTGTCCAAGAAAGTTATTTTCAATACTATTTCGTATATCTGTAAGAGAAACTATATTATTGTTCTTTCTAATGAGAAGAATAAGTCCATTTTTTTTATTATCATGAGATACCATAATGACCTTTACTGGTTGAGGGATCAATATTTGAATTAACGATTGTATCCTATCTATAGTAAAATAGTTCCCCGCAATCTTTACATCACCATTAGACTCTTGACTAATAGGTCTATCATATAACCCTAACTGTTCTTTTACCTTATATAAAGGTAATTGCCATGCGGTAGGATTATCAGCATAATAACTAATAAGTCTTACATAAATATCAGCTATAGGTTTTACAGCATTAGTTTCAATTAAATCAGTATTAATATCCCAATTAGAATAAAGATGATTATTCATTATTACTTGCTGAACATCTATAGCCACACCAGCACCTCTAGAAACACTAAAAATCGGTAATCCCAAACAATTCTTTATCTCACCACTAAAAAGGTCTCCGTAATCTATCAAATCGGTATATACTAATGGCGCAATTTCCCTTTTGTTAGAAATTTCACTTAATTTACGTAATAATTCTACTCCAGAGTATTGTTCACTAAGATATATATAATTATTATCTAATAAACATTGTGCGTTTTCTATAATAGATAAATTTGAATTAATATCTATCTCTTGAATTGAGAAATCTGAAATTGCATCTATATTTGATTTTATTTTGAAGTAAGGTATACTTAGTCTAAATTTTGGTTCAGGGGAAAACAGAGAAATGGAAAAACAGAAAATACTTTTGATCACTAGAGATAATGGGAGTTTATTAAGAATAGCAGTATTCTGTAACTTTCTATATATATTACAGTCTATATTCAGACATAAATTACTTAACTTACCTTTATTAGGGTTAATAAAATTCCAAGCCAATCCCGGAATATCAACATTAACAAGATGTTGATTATAATTAATAGAATTTAACTGTTTATCATTAATATTGTTGGATAATGATTTATTCTTCAGAGAAGAAAACTCGTTAGAATATAAACTTGATACATTTTTAATGAATAAATACAACATAGCCGGATTAATAGCGGCCATATTTGCTAGAAAACTAACGTTTATATTCTTATTTTCATTCTCAACAACCCTAATTTTTAAAAAACTAGAATCAAAAGTTTGATTATCTTCTGATCCTAAAAAATTTCCTCTGAGAATATCTTTACGGTGAAATTCAGACTCTTTATTTAATTTTAGTATATCAATAGATACAGATTTAGTGTCGTCTAATCTTTTTTCAAATAAGCCACTATCACTAATTTCCATTAGAAATATATCCATAGAATCCACAACTTCATCAATACATTTCTTAAACAACTCAACATTCAACGAAGAAGGTGAAAACTCAATATAAATAAATGAGTGATATCCGACATCTCTTTTATTAACCCAGGCAGCAAAGCCTAGATCTGATAGTTTATTCATTGTGCGCATTATTTAAATTCTAAATTAACAAAAATATAACACCTATACGATTACCATTTGTAATGATAACAATTATCATTTACTTTTGCAAGTAATTAAACACAAGTTCTATTTGTACAGAATCAAGAATCAGTAAGTACACAGTAGGAGTAGGAAAGGTATGAGGCTAAGAAGGCACTTAAAAGGAGGAATTGTTTGACGCTTAACCATAGTAAAAGAGTTGGTAAAAAAGCGACTCTCTTACTATAGTTGTCCTATTTCTCACAAACTTCTTTTAGTGCATGATAGATATCATTCCCAAGAAATTCTGGGATAACGACATTGTTAAGAAGTTTGTTTACATAGCCTTTGGCTACAATTAGACTAAGTTTCAGATCGGCTAATTTTTCCTCAGAAATTTTATAGTTTTCCTTGAGACGCTCCATTTCCTTTTACATAATAGCTACATCAGCAAGTTCTGATGTAGCTTTAAGCCTGTGTGATTCAATCAATTCTTCTTTGCGAGAGCTGAGTAACATCATATCAGACGCCTCAATTTGCCGTTCTAGTTTCATTTTTCGTAAAATTCGGAAAATTTCTTTACCAACAGGTTTATTAGCAAGTTTCTCGGAGACTTTTCGAATAATTAGTTTCAACATTGCCATTTTCTGACAAAGAATTTTTATATCTATATTAAGTGTTCTTAAAATTGCTTCATCATATACGCCTCGCTCAATGGCTTTCATTACCATATTATGTTCTTGAATCGTGGTAATATAGGTAAAACCTTCATCAGCAGCAAGTATACATAATGTTTCTGTTATACCTAAAACTTTTTAGACTACCTAATATTGCAGTCTAAAATCTTACCCTTCTCTAGTTTTTAGACTGTCTAAAAACCAAAATCAAAGTTTCTAGACAAATAATATAGATTTAGCTCTGTATCATCATTGATAATTTATTTTTATCTTCAGGAGAGTTTCTAAATAAAGCTACTTAGTATTGGATAGGATGTTTAGAATTAGTCATTTTTAAAATACTGCCCAACTATGAAAAGCCATCTAATCTATATCACGTGTATTATCGCAACTCAAAGCCTTGAATCTATAGCTAATATAAGAGACCCACACGAAGGAGGGATTTGTCACGTTGAAGCAGAATACTTTTATCCAGGAGTATGGGAAAAATATGGCGAAAAGGAGTTGATTTGTAACTACTGGAAATTTTTAGGTGATGAAGACCGAAGAACATTAGAATCAGAATTAAACGAAGATACAACTGAATCAGAGAATAAATATAGCGATTATGATAGCCTAGATGAAATGTATAGTGAATAAACCTATCCATTATGAACTAATTAGTTTAAAATAAAGACTAATTATTAAGCATTAACAATTTGATTTTATTACATTTCTATGGAAATCTTATAAAAACTTTATCTAGATTTAAGGGTCGAATAAAGATAAATATACCGTATAAAAATTTATATGGGAGTTTATCAACATGCAAATACAGAGACTTTTATCATTAATCACAACAGTTTTATCAAACTTCAATTTAGAGCATTTATCTACCTTTGTAACTGAATTAACCGATCTTTCAATTGGTATTGGATTTATGTTCTTATGTATGAGTCTATTTTTATGGGTGTACAAAAAAAATGAAATATTGGTCCAAAATGCCGAGTAGATGGGTTATTGACGGTGGTCTAAAAAAATTTAGATACTCATCTAATAACCAAAATCAAATGAATGCAGCAAATATTGCTGCATTAATGATATTTTTAATTATCGTAAGTAAGGCACAAAAAGATGAATTTAATGATGAGTTGATAACAAATTTTACTTATAAAGAATTTTCAGAGAGTCTAGGTATTAGTAGGCAATCTATAAGCATGGGGTTAAAAGTATTGGAATCCAATAATATTATTTCAATTAAGAGAATTGGAAGGACAAACCAATATATAGTGAATCAAAATGAAGATAAAACGTGGTGTAAAGTCCCAATTCATGAGCTAGAAGGCATATTTTGTAGAAGCTTCTCGTTGCGTTCACAAATTGAATTGTATGCACTAAAATTATTCATTTATTTTTCTGCAATAAGAGATAAAAAGTTTAAGTATTCAATGGCATCTTATCTCAAGATAACTGAAAAAACAGGAATTCCAAAATGGTTTATAAAAAAGACATTATCATTCATGCTGGTAAATGAACTACTCAGCAGAATTGATAGAGGATACGATAACGTTAATGGAGAGAAGGTTAATTTACCTAACCAATATTACCTAAAAAATTATAATGAACTGATATATCCTAATAGATAAAATGATGGGGAGCCAAGCTCCCCATTGTTTCATTATTTTTCTAGCCGCTGCCTAGAACTCCTTCTACTTGCTCATTATAAGCTGGCCGAAGTTGCACTCTGCGGGTCCCTGCTATGTTTTATGACCGAGGGGACATTTACCCTGTCAATCTAATCTCTTAGATGTGCTTAATGTTAAGTATTTACTAATTAAATGTCAATCTAATTTTAACTCTTATGATTAATTCTTATGATTAATTCTTATGGTTAATTCTTATGATTAATGACAATAGCTAATCGTTACTTAAAACTCATTTAATCG
>RBWB01583346.1_pt1 | contig 12216 bp, 8 predicted proteins | sample 2014201 | NCBI WGS metagenome assembly RBWB01 (sample SAMN10133834, study PRJNA383868) | Human oral metagenome, whole genome shotgun sequencing project. | isolation source: supragingival plaque isolated from 88 juvenile twins | host: Homo sapiens | place: Australia
GGCGTCCTCGGCGTCCCCGGCGTCCTCGGGGTTCTCGGCGTCCCCGGGGTTCTCGGCGTCCCCGTCGGGCTCGGCCCGTCCGGCGGGTCCCTTCCCGCCCCCGGGCTCCTGCGCGCTCGCGTCCTGCTCGCCCGGTTCGGAGTCGTCGGCGGGCGGGACCGCGGTCTCCTCGTCGGCGGGGCTCTTCCGCGCGTCCTCCTCCCGTTGCGCGCTCGGGGTCTGAGCGGGCGGGGCCGCGTCCGGCGCGGCCTGGGCGGCCGTCGCCCTGCGGCGTCGGCGGGCGGGCGCGGGGGTCCGGGCGGCGTCGTTCTCGCCGTCCCCGGCGGTCGGTGCCGAGGAGGACGCCGAGGATGTCGTGGGTGGGGTCATGGTGCACTCTCCGGGCGCCGCGTCGCCCGCCGTACCTGCGGACGCGCGGCGCGATCGGGCTCCCGGGTGCGGGAGCACAGAAGTCTGCGTGTGCGCCTGGCGGCGCCGACCGCCGGCCTCATCCGCACGAGCCGGGACCGCGGCAGCGCTCGAGGCGGCGCAAGGTTCCCGGACGCGGCGGGCGTCGCGGTTCGGACACCGGGGCCGGTACGTGGCACCCGGAGCCGCAGCGAGTATCCCACATCCCCCGCGCGCCTTCAGGAGTCATGCGCCTCACGGCGGGTCCCCGATCGTCGTCGGCGGACGGGCGGCGGCGGGCGCCGCGCCCCGGCGGCGCCCGAGGAGGACCGTTTTCGTGACGCGACGTCAGACAAGTCGTATACTTCGCTTATCCGTCCACCCCCGTTAGTGTGGACAACCTTATGATTTCTATTACGTCTCCCGAAAGGTGTCGCAGTGCTGCACGCCCCCATGGCGCTGGACGGACTCGATCTGGCGCGGTGGCAGTTCGCCATCACGACCGTCTACCACTTCATCCTGGTCCCGCTCACGATCGGCCTGTCCCCGCTGGTGGCCCTCATGGAGGCGCTCCACCTGCGCACCGGCGACGAGCAGTGGAGGGTCGCCACGAAGTTCTTCGGCAAGATCCTGCTCATCAACTTCGCCCTGGGCGTGGCCACCGGCATCGTCCAGGAGTTCCAGTTCGGCATGAACTGGTCGGAGTACTCCCGCTTCGTCGGCAACGTCTTCGGCGCCCCCCTGGCCTTCGAGGCCCTGCTCGCCTTCTTCATGGAGTCCACCTTCCTGGGCCTGTGGATCTTCGGCTGGGACCGCCTGAGCCCCCGGCTCCACAACCTGTGCATGTGGATGGTCGCCCTGGGCACCAACGTCTCGGCCCTGTTCATCCTGGCCGCGAACTCCTGGATGCAGCACCCCGTGGGCGCCGTCATCGACGAGCAGACGGGGCGCGCCCGGCTCGACGGCGTCGACGGCTTCCTCCGGGTCCTGGCCAACCCGATCCTGTGGACCACCGTCGTGCACGTCATCTCCTCGGCCTTCCTCGTCGCCGGCGCCGTCGTCCTGGGCGTGTCGGCGTGGTGGATGACCAGGGCCGCGCGCGCCGGGCAGGACTACGAGGCCCGCCGGCTGTGGCGCCGCCTGACCCGGCTCGGCGCCGCCGTCATGATCGCCGCCGGCGCCCTGACCGCCGGGTCCGGCCACGTCCAGGGCCAGCTCGTCGTCGCCGAGCAGCCCGCCAAGATGGCGGCCGCCGAGATGCTGTGCCAGACGCAGAGGGGCGCCGGCTTCACCGTGGCCGCCTTCGGCTCGTGCCGCGACGGCAGCGCCGTCCACCTCATCACCGTCCCCCGCGTCTACTCCTTCATGGCCGCCAACGACCCCGACGCCGAGGTCATGGGCCTGAACGACGCCCAGGCGATGTACGAGCGGGCCTACGGCGGGGGCGTGGACTACACGCCCGACGAGATGGCCACCTTCTGGTCCTTCCGCCTCATGATCGGCCTGGGCATGGCCTCCGCCGGCATCGGCGCCGCCGCCCTGTGGCTGACCCGCTCCGGACGCCTCATCGCCAGTGCGCGCCTGGGCGCCGCCGCCCTGTGGACCATGTGGCTGCCCTTCGCGGCCTGCTCCTTCGGCTGGATCTTCACCGAGATCGGCCGTCAGCCCTGGGTGGTCGCCCCCAACCTGGCGGACCCGGCCTCCCAGGTCCGCATGCTCACCGCCGACGGCGTGTCCACGGTCGTCTCGCCCGCCGCGGTGCTCACCTCCATGATCGTCTTCACCCTCCTGTACGCCGCGCTCGGCGCCGTGTGGTACCTGCTCCTGCGCCGCTACATCCGCGAGGGCGTGCGCACCCCCGCCGGGGAGGACGCCGCGACGACCGGGGACGGGGCCGCGGCCCCCGTCCTGTCCTTCGAGTACTGACACGGGGCATAAGGAGAATATCGTCATGACGCTGCCCATCGTCTGGTTCATCCTCATCGCCGTCCTGTGGACCGGCTACCTGGCCCTGGAGGGCTTCGACTTCGGAGTCGGCATGCTCCTGCGCGTACTCGGGCGCGACGAGCGCGAGCGCCGCGCCATGGTCCGCACCATCGGCCCCCACTGGGACGGCAACGAGGTGTGGCTGCTGACCGCCGGCGGCGCCACCTTCGCCGCCTTCCCCGAGTGGTACGGGACCCTCTTCTCCGGCGCCTACCTCGCCCTGTTCCTCATCCTGCTGTGCCTGATCGTGCGCGTCTGCGCCATCGAGTGGCGCAGCAAGATCAACTCCCGGGCCTGGCGCGACGCCTGGGACTGGGCCCACACGATCAGCGCCTGGATCCCCTCCGTCCTGTGGGGCGTCGCCTTCGCCAACCTCGTCCAGGGCATGCGCATCGAGGTGGTGCGCACCGCCGACGGCGCCGTCGTCGACCCCGCCCGGGTGCCCGCGCACACGCTCCTCAGGGGCGCCTCCCACCAGCTGACCGGCGGCTTCCTCAGCCTGCTGACCCCCTTCACCCTCCTGGGCGGGGCGGTCACCTGCCTGCTGTTCCTCACCCACGGCGCGCTCTTCACGGCGCTCAAGACCCGCGGCGCCCTGTCCGAGCGGGCCGAGGCCCTGGCCCGCGCCTGCGGCGCCGCCTCGACCGCCGTCACCGCGGCGTGGGCCCTGTGGGCGCAGCTGGCCCACTCCCCCAACGCCGCCGCCTGGGCGCCGCTGGTCCTGACCGCGGTGAGCCTGACCGCCTCCCTGGCGCTGACCCGCGCGGGCCGGACGGGCCCGGCCTTCGCCGCGCACCTGGCCGGCATCGCCGGCGCCGTCGCGTTCATCTTCGCGGCCATGGCGCCCCACGTCATGCGCTCGTCGATCGACGGCGCCTACTCGCTGACCATCGCGCAGGCGGCCTCGGCGGACGCCACGCTGCTCATCATGACGATCGCGGCCGTGGTCTTCGTGCCGGGCGTGCTGCTCTACACCGCGTGGGGCTACAAGGTCTTCTCCGGGCGCATCAGCGCCGAGGCCATCAACCCCGACGAGGGCGGCCTGCACCCGAGCAGGGTGCGCGACTCCTCCCAGCCGGAGGCCGTCATCGGCTACTGACCCCGCCCCGGCCAATCGACTGGGACCACGGTCCCAGACGCACTATTGTGGGGGCGTGAAGCCACTGGACCCCCGACTCACGCGCTACGCGCGGGCCGCCCGGCGCTACATCGCCACCACCGCGGTCACCGGCGTGCTCATCGCCGGCCTCGTCGTCGCCCAGGCCTGGCTCATCTCCCGCATCGTCGCCCCCCTCATGGCGGGGGGCGCGGCGGGGGCCGGAACCGCCTCCCTCGTGCGGGCCCTGGCCGCGGTCGTCGCCGCCCGCGCCGCCGTCGTGCACTTCCAGGAGTCGCGCGCCCACCGGGCCGCGACCCGCACCATCATCGAGCTGCGCCGGCGCGTCGTGGCGCACGCGGCGGCGCTCGGACCCCGCTGGCAGGCCGTCAACGCCGCCCGGACCGCCACCGTGCTCACCCGCGGCCTGGACGACCTGGAGCCCTACTTCACCCGGTACCTGCCCCAGCTGATCCTGGCCTCCACCCTCACCCCCCTCACCGCCCTGGTCATGCTCCTCCAGGACGCGCCCTCGACCCTGGCCGTGGCCCTCACCATCCCCCTCATCCCCGTCTTCATGATCCTCATCGGGCGCCTGACCCGGCAGCACTCGGCCGAGCGGCTGGCGGCGATGGAGCGCCTGGGGGCCCAGGTCCTCGACCTGGTGGCCGGACTGCCCACCCTCAAGGCGCTGGGCCGCGAGATCGGCCCGGGCACGCGCATCGAGCGGCTCGGCCGCGCCTACAACCGCACCACCATGGCCACCCTGCGCGTCGCCTTCCTGTCCGGCGCCGTCCTGGAGTTCATCACGACCCTGTCGGTGGCGATCATCGCCGTCGAGGTGGGCCTGCGGCTCCTGTTCGGGCGCATGGACCCGGCCACCGGCCTGCTCGTCATCATGATCGCCCCGGAGGTCTACCAGCCGCTGCGCCGGGTCGGCCTCCACTTCCACGCCTCGGCCAACGGCGTGGCCGCCGCCGACGCGGTCTTCGAGATCCTGGACGCCCCCCTGCCCGAGCGCGGCGACCTGCCCGCCCCGGACCTGAGCCGCGCCGCCATCCGCATCGAGGACCTGTCCGTGACCGCCCGCGGCGCCCGGGCGCCCGCCGGGCTCAGCGCCACCATCCGCCCCGGGCGCCTGGTCGCCCTGGCCGGGCCCTCCGGCGCCGGCAAGACGACCGCCTCCCAGGTCCTGCTCGGCCTGCTCGCCCCCGACGACGGCCGGGTGCTCGTCCTGCCCGAGGGGGGCGGGGCCGTGGACCTGGCCCGCATCGACCCCGCCTCCTGGTGGGAGCAGGTCGCCTGGGTCCCCCAGCGCCCCGCCATCGCCCCCGGCACCCTGGCCCGGGCCGTGGCGGGCCAGCACCGCCCCGCCGCGCCCGGGGACCCCGTGCCGCCCGAGCTCGAGGCGGCCGCGCGCGCCGCCGGCTTCGACGAGGTCGTCGCCGCCCTGCCCGCGGGCTGGGCCCCCCGCATCGGCCACGGCGGCGCCGGGCTGTCGGTCGGCCAGCGCCAGCGCCTGGCCCTGACCCGCGCGCTCGCCTCCCCCGCCCCGCTCGTCGTCCTGGACGAGCCCACCGCCCACCTCGACGCCGCCGCCGAGGCCCACGTCCTGGCCGGCGTCGCCGCCCTGCGCGAGGCCGGCCGCACCGTCGTGGTCATCGCCCACCGCCGGGCGCTGCTGGCCGTGGCCGACGACGTCATCGAGGTCCGCTCCGCCCCCCGGCCGGACGGCGGCCGGGCCGAGGAAGACCAGGGCGGGGACCACCAGGACGGGGCCGTGAGCGCGGGCGCCCCCGAGCCGGCGGGGGCGGGGACGTGAGCGCGGTCCTGACCCCCGTCGAGCGGCGCGCCCTGCGCCGCGCCGTGCGCCTGCTCGAGCTCGACCGCACCCGCTTCGCCCTGGCCGTGCTGATCGGGACCCTCGGACTGGCCAGCGCCATCGCCCTGTCCGGGACGGCCGCCTGGCTCATCGCCCGGGCCTCCCGCATGCCCGACCTCGTCGCCCTGGGCGTCGCCCCGGTCATGGTGCGCCTGTTCGGCATCTGCCGCGCGGTGCTGCGCTACTGCGAGCGCCTCGTCTCCCACGACACGGCCCTGCGCGGCATGACCGCCCTGCGCACCCGCCTGTACGAGGCCCTGGCCGCCTCCCGCGCCGACGTCGTGGCGGGCCTGCGCCGCGGCGACGTGCTCGCCCGCGTGGGCGCCGACGTCGACGCCGTGGGCGACCTGGTGGTGCGCGCCTGGCTGCCGGCCGCCGTCGCGGCGGGCACCGGCGCCCTCACGGCCCTGGCGGTGGGCCTGATCCACCCGCCCGCCGGCCTCGTCCTGGGCGCCTGCCTGCTGCTGGCCGGGATCGCCGGCCCCCTGGTGACGATGCGCTCGGCCCGCGCCGCCGAGCTCGCCCGCACCGAGCGGGCCGCCGACCTGTCCGCCGCGCTGCTGACCGCGCTCGAAGGCGGCGCCGAGCTGAGCGCGGCCGGCCGCATGCCCGCCGTCATGGAGGACCTGGAGGACCTGGAGCGCGGCCTGGCCGCCGCCCGCGACCGGGCCGCCCGCCCGGCCGCCGCCGCGGCCGCCGTCGACGCGGCCGCCGCGGGCCTGGCCGTGCTCGGCGGCGTGCTCACGGGCCTGCCCGCCGTCGCCTCCGGCGCCCTGGACGGGGTGTGGCTGGCCGTCATCGTCCTGGTGCCCCTGTCCGCCTTCGAGGCCACCGCGGCCCTGGGCCCCGCCGCCGTCCAGCTCATCGCCTCGGCCGGGGCGGCGGTGCGGATCGTGGAGCTGACCGACCGCGCCGAGGCGAGCGCCGCCGGCCCGGCGCGCCCCCTGCCCCCCGCCCCGCCCGCCGGCAGCCGGCTGCGCGCCCGCAACCTGGCCGTGGGCCGGCCCGGCGGCCCCGTCGTGGCCGAGGGCATCGACCTGGACCTGGGCCCCGGCGACCGGCTGGCCGTCGTCGGCCCCTCCGGCATCGGCAAGACGACGCTCCTGCTCACCCTGGCCGGCATGCTCCGACCCCGGGCGGGCGAGCTGACCCTGGACGGGGCCGCCCCCTGGGGCGCGGCGCGCGGCGAGGTCGCCGAGCGGGTCAGCCTCACCGCCGAGGACGCCCACGTCTTCTCCACCTCCGTCCTGGAGAACCTGCGCGTGGCCCGCGGATCCGTCAGCCGCCCCGAGGCCGCCGCCCTGCTCGAGCGCGCCGGGCTCGGGCCGTGGCTCACCGCACTCCCCGAGGGGCTGGACACCGAGATCGGCCCCGACGCCACGACCCTGTCCGGCGGCGAGCGCCGTCGGCTCCTGCTCGCCCGCGCCCTGGCGGCCCCCGCCCCCCTCATGCTCCTGGACGAGCCCGGCGAGCACCTGGACGCGCCCACGGCCGACCGCCTCGTGGCCGACCTGCTCGACGCCGACGCCTCCCGCGGCGTCCTGCTGGTCACCCACCGCCTGTCCGCCCTGGCCGGCGCCGACCGGGTCCTCGTCATGGGGCGCCCCGCCCCGGACCGGCCGGCCGGGGTGCTGCGCCGCGGGACCCACGCGGCCCTGGCCGACCACGACGACGCCTACCGATGGGCCCTGTCCCAGGAGGAGCAATGAGCGACACGACGGACCGGCGCGCCCCCGCCCCCGGCGCCGGAGGCCCGGGAGCCGGCGACCCCGGAGACTGCGTCCGGACCGGCGACCCCGGAGACCCCGGAGACTTCGCGCTCCGGACCGGCGCCCCCAGGATCGAGATCTTCCCCGGCCCGGGCGACGACGAACTGGTCCTGCCGCTGCCCTCGGGCCCCGGCCCGGACGACCCGGCGGGCGTGGGCCCGCTGGCCTTCGCCGTCCACGTCGACCGGCTGGGCTCGACCCGCGAGCGCTCCGCCGCGCGGGCGCCCCTGGACGACTCCGCCGTCGAGCTCCTGCGGGCCTCGCTCCAGCTGACCAGCTCCCTCCAGGTCCCCCGGGCCCTGCGCGCCCTGGTCGAGTCCGCCTGCTCGCTCACCGGCGCCACCTGGGGCACCATCGCGGTCTACGGGCGCAGCCGCACCACCGGCCGGCGCTCGCGGCCCGTCTCGGCCGGACCGGCCAGCGCCAGCCCCGAGCACCTGGACACGCTCCTGGGCCGGCCCCGCGACGACGGCGTCGTCATCGTCAACGACCTGAGCGCCACGACGGCCTTCACCGGCGTCATCGAGGGCGAGGACCCGGGCTGCATCCTGTCCGCGCCCCTGCGCGCCCACCACCAGGGCTACGGGCGGCTGTACCTGTGCGACAAGCCCGGCGGCTTCACCTGCGGGGACGTCACCACCGTCCAGACCCTGGCGCAGGCCGCCGCCATCGCCGTGGAGAACGCCCGCCTGTACCGCGAGGCCCGCAGCCGCGAGCAGTGGATGGCCGTGTCCCAGGAGCTGACGACGCTGCTGCTGTCCGGGGCGGAGGAGGACGACGCCCTGATCCTGGTGGCCCGCCGGATCCGCGAGGTCGCCCACGCCGACACCGTCGCCCTCATCCTGCCCAGCGTCGGGGACGCCTGGGCCTGCGAGATCGCCGACGGCGCCCACGCCTCCGAGCTCATCGGCACCTTCTTCCCCGCGCGGGGCCGGGCCCTGCGCACCCTGGACCAGCAGACGGGCCTGACGGTGCCCTCCCTGCACGAGGCCTGGGGGGCCTCCGACCTGCTGGTGGAGCCGCTGGCGCGCTTCGGACCGGCCCTGTACGCCCCGATGCTGCACCGGGGCCGCGGCGTCGGCGTCATCCTCCTGCTGCGCGAGCAGGGCGCCCCCACCTTCACCGACCAGGACCTGGAGATCGCCGAGCTCGTCGCCGGGCAGGCGACCATGGCCTTCGAGCTGGCCGACGCCCAGCACGCCCAGGAGATGGCCACGCTGCTCGACGAGCGCGCCCGCATCGCCCGCGACCTGCACGACCTGGCGATCCAGCAGCTGTTCGCCGCCGGCATGCAGATCTCCTCCGCGCGCGAGCGCCTGAGCTCGGCGGGCGGGGCGCCCGACCAGGTGGACGTGGTGTGCCGGGTGCTGGACTCCTCGCTGGCCGCCGTCGACGACTCGGTCGGCCAGATCCGCTCCATCGTGCGCTCCCTGCGCGACCGCGACGAGGACGTCAGCCTCGTCGAGCGCCTGCGCCGGGAGTCCTCGCTGGCCCGCACGCTGCTCGGGTTCGCCCCCTCCCTGCTGCTCAGCGTCGACGGGCGGGCGCTGGCGCTGGCCGGGCGGGCGGAGGAGGACGAGCTCATCAGCGCCGTCGACGCCGCCGTCGACCCCGACATCGCCGATGACATGGTCGCCGTGGTCCGCGAGGGCCTGAGCAATGTGGCCCGCCACGCCCACGCCTCCTCGGTGACCGTCGACGTCATGCTGAGCGGCGTCGTGCCCGGCGGCGGCACCGACGTTCCGCCGCCCTCCGGCCCGGGCGCCGCGGAGCCCGCCGTGGAGATCGTCTGCCGCGACGACGGCGTGGGCGTGGACCCCAAGGTGACGCGCCGCTCGGGCACCGCCAATATGGCCGAGCGGGCCCGGCGGCACGGGGGCACCTTCGTCATCGGCCCGCGGGCGCGCACCGACGGGACGCGCCGCGGGACGTGCTTCACCTGGCGGGTGCCGCTGACGGGCCGGCCGGTCCCGGGGCGGAAGCCGGGTCCGGGGCAGAACTGACCGCGCCCGGGTAAGGAGGCCGGGGTCGGCGGGGCGGCACGGGCGCACCGGCGCGAGGGCCGAGCGGGCCCGGGCCCGGCGCCCCGGCGCCGTCCTCGGCCCGGTGCCGCCCTCGAAGCCGGCGGCTCAGGAATTGCGCCAGCCGGAGGCCCTCTGGCCGGCGACCCAGGCGGCGACCTGGGTGCGGCGCTGGAGCCCCATCTTGGCCAGGAGCGAGGTGATGTGGTTCTTCACCGTCTTCTCCGCCACGCCCAGGCGCTCGCCGATCTCCCGGTTGGACAGGCCGTCGCCGATGAGGTCGAGGACCTTGCGCTCGGCGTTGGTCAGCTCGGCGGTCGGGTCGTCGTGGTCGGCGCGCCGGCGGGTGACGGTGCGCTCGTCCAGGAGCACGCGCCCGGAGGCGACGGCGCGCACGACGTCGCTGATCTCGGCGCCGTGGACGGTCTTGAGCAGGTAGGCGCGGGCCCCGGCCTCCAGGGCCTCCGCCAGGGCCTCGTCGTCGTCGAAGGAGGTCAGGACGATCGGCAGGGCGCCGGGGACGGTCTCGCGCATCTCGTGCATGAGCTCGATGCCGGTGCCGTCGGGCAGCTGGAGGTCGACGAGGACGACGTCGGGGCGCACGAGCTCGGCCCGGCGCAGGGCCTCCGCCTGACCGCCGGCCTCGGCGACGACCTCGAGGCCATCGGCCCGATCGATGATCTCGGCGATGCCGCGGCGAACGATCTCGTGATCGTCGACGATCATGACCCGGACGGTCTCGGAGGCGGTGGGGCTGGGCATGCTCCCGAGCCTAGCAGCGATGGGGACCTACGTCACAAGTTCGGCACCGTCTGCGTCTCTTCCCCGCCGCTGCGCCGCTCCGCCCTTGCACCGCGGGCCGTCTTCGCCCCGCCCTCCACCGCGGACCGTCCCCGCTACTGCCCCGCTCGGCCTCTGCCGCCGTCAGGGGCCCAGGAGGATCCGGGCCGCGGTCCGCGCCCCGTTCTCCCGCTCCACCGCGCGGGCGGCCTCGCGGGCGCGGCGGCGATAGCCCTCCGCCCGCTCGCCCCGGGTCAGGTCCGTGAGGAGCCGGGTCGGCCCCTCGACGTCGGTCCGCCCCGGGTCGAGTCCGCCGGGCCCCAGGCCCAGCACCGCGACCCGGCGGGCGAAGTAAGGCTGGTCCAGGGAGAAGGGGATGACGCCCTGGGGCACGCCCGCGGCCAGGGCCCCGTGCGTCGTCCCGGCTCCCCCGTGGTGGACCGCGGCCGCCGTGCGGGGCAGCAGCCAGTCGTGCGGGGCGAAGCGCACGAGGTGCACGTGCTCGCCGTAGTCCCGGTCCCAGTCCGTGAAGCCCGCCGCCGGGTACAGGAGCGCCCGCGTCCCCGCGCGGCGGGCGGCCTCGGCCCAGCGGGCGACCTCCCCCGCCGGATCCCTCACGGGCACGGAGCCGAAGCCCACGTAGACGGGCGGCTCGCCGGAGTCGAGGAAGCGCAGCAGGGACGGCGGCGGCCGCCACTCGGGCATCTCCAGCACCAGGTGACCCGTGCAGCGGGTGCCGGTCGGCCAGTCCGGTGCGCGGGGCACGAGACGGGGGGAGCAGGCCACGATGATCCCTCCGGTCTCCCCGCCCTCCCCGCGCCCGGCCGCCCCGACGGGCTCGCCGGCGCCCGAGCGGTCCAGGGCGCGGGCGATCGGCAGTCCCATCGTCACCGAGCCGCGGCGCACGGCGCGGGAGTACGCGGCGTTGATCCGGCTGCGTCCGGCCCGGGGCGCGCCGACGAGGGAATCGGCGAAGGCCGTGGGGAGCGTCGGCGCCAGGGCGAGTTCGGTGAGCCGGCAGCCGCGCCGTCGGGCCAGGAGGCGGCAGGCGGCCAGGCCGAGGAGGCCGGTGACGAGGTGGTCCCCCGGGTGAACCGCCCGCGCCAGGGCTCGGGCGATGGCCCCGGCGCTGTCGTGGAGCCAGCGGCGCACGAGTAGCGCGCCGATCGTCTGGCTCCCCCTGGCGGCCCGGGCGAGGAGGGGCGGGGAGACCGGGCCCATGAGGCGGGTTCCCACGTCGCGGAAGGGAACGCCGCTGTCGGCCGCGAGTGGGGCGTAGTCCTCCAGGCCGAGCAGGAGGACGTCGGCGCCCTCCGCCCGCAGGGCCCGCGCGAGGGCGAGCTGGGGCCGCAGGTCCCCCATGGACCCGATGGCGACGAGGACGTGGGTCATCGCCGGGCCCCCGCGCTCCCCGTCCCATCCCGGTCGTCGATGAGCGCGAGCAGGAGGCCGACGGCGTCGGCGCGGGTCATCTGCCCGCAGGCGACGGAGAAGACGCATCCGACGAAGCAGAGGTAGAAGGAGCGGGCGGCGAGGGCGGCCCCCGGATCGTCCGGGGCGAGCCCGAGGCGGTCGGCCCAGCGGGCGGTGAGATCGGCGACGACGGCGTCGAGTCGCTCGGCGTTGCCGGGGCTGGGCGGGGAGGCGAGCAGCGCGGCGAGGTAGTCGCGGGACAGGTCGCCTCCCCGCTCGGTCAGGCCGGGCGCGCTCGTCACGAAGGCCCGCAGTCCGGCGCGGGCGTCGTCCTGCGAACCCAGCGCGCGCCGGGCGTCGGCGGTGGCGAGCTCCTCCATGCACTGCAGGAACAGCTCGCTCTTGCCGCCCACGGACACGACGGTGCCCACGGACACCCCCGCGGCGGCGGCGATGTCCCGCACGGATGTGGCGGCGAAGCCCCGGAGCGCGAAGAGCCTGCCGGCCTCCGCCAGGACCGCGGCCTCGGTCCTGTCCCGTTTGGTCATCTCGAGTCCTTTCTGAACACGTTCATTTATGAACGCGTTCAGATTACCTCTCCCGCTCCGCCCCGGCAAGTCTCTCGCGCCCCTCTCCGCGGGATCGGTCGCGGCCAAGGCGGGGCCCGGGTTCGCGTCGGCGGGCGGGTCGGCTCGCGGCGGGTCCTCCGGGACCGGCCGGGACGCCCTTGAGCGGCGGGTCCGCGATCGCGGGCGGGTCGGTCCGCGTCGGCGAGCGGATCGGTCGCGATCGCGGGCGGGTCGGTCCGCGTCAGCGGGCCCGGGGGAGCTCTTCGACCCCATCGAATTCCGGTTCTGGCGCTGCGGGAGGATCGTTCGGGCC
>RBWB01583361.1_pt1 | contig 12161 bp, 9 predicted proteins | sample 2014201 | NCBI WGS metagenome assembly RBWB01 (sample SAMN10133834, study PRJNA383868) | Human oral metagenome, whole genome shotgun sequencing project. | isolation source: supragingival plaque isolated from 88 juvenile twins | host: Homo sapiens | place: Australia
ACGAGCAGGGCAACGTCAACATCTTCCTGTCCGAGGGCGCAGGCGTCCCCGAGATTATCGCGGAGATCGAGGCCGCCGGTGGCGAGGTCCAGCGTGACCCCTTCGGCCACGTCAAGCTCGACACGATCAACCCCGGCCAGTGGTTCGCCAAGCAGTTCGCCGAGAAGATCGACGCCGAGAAGGTCATGGTCCAGAAGTCCGGCTACTTCTCGCGTTCCTCGCGCGCCAACGCCGACGACCTGCGCCTCATCAAGTCGATGACCGACCTCGCCGTCGAGTGCGCCTTCAAGGGCGAGTCCGGCGTTATCGGCCACGACGAGGAGGACGGCGATCGCCTGAAGGCCATCCCGTTCCCGCGCATCGCGGGCGGCAAGCCCTTCGACATCTCCCAGCCCTGGTTCCTCGAGATGATGGCCGAGATCGGCCAGACCGTCGAGCCTGCCGGCGAGTGAGTCGCTTCGCGTGATTCCTTCGATCACTCCCGGACGCGGCGGTGAGCCTGTGCGTAAGCCTCGCTCCCGCCGCGTCCCCGAGCGTCTGTGGTCGCCCGAGTCTGGGGAGCGCGCTCCCTGGGACACGTGGCGCGGCCTGGACGCTGCTCAACAGCCTTCCTACGCGGACGCAGAACACCTCCGTGATGTGACGGCGCAGCTGCGCCGTCAGCCGCCGCTCGTGTTCGCTGGGGAGGTTGACGATCTGCGCACGTGGATGGGTGCGGCTGCCCGCGGCGAGGCCTTCGTCCTGATGGGCGGGGACTGTGCCGAGACCTTCGCCGAGGCGACGGCGGATCACGTGCGCCTGAAGATTCAGACGCTGTTGCAGATGGCGGTCGTCTTGACGTACGGTGCGTCGCTGCCGGTCATCAAGGTCGGCCGTATCGCAGGCCAGTACGCTAAGCCGCGATCGTCGGATATGGAAACGCGCGACGGCGTCACGCTGCCCAGCTACCGCGGCGACGCCGTGAACTCCTTCGAGTTCTCTCCCGAGGCGCGCGAGCCCGACCCGCAGCGCCTGCTGTCGCTGTACAACCACGCGGCTTCGACCCTGAACCTGATTCGCGCCTTCACGAAGGGCGGCTACGCGGACCTGCGCCAGGTGCACCGCTGGAATCAGGGCTTCATGTCGAACCCTGCCTACGCGCGCTACGAGTCGCTGGCAGAAGACATCCACCGAGCGATCAAGTTCATGGGTGCCGCGGGCGTCGATTTCGAGACGCTGCGCGATGTGGACCTGTACTCGTCGCACGAGGCGTTGCTGCTCGAGTACGAGTCGGCGATGACACGCATTGATTCGCGGACGGGCGAGCCCTACAACACGTCTGCCCACTTCCTGTGGGCGGGGGAGCGGACGCGCGAGGAGGAGGGCGCTCACATCGAGCTGCTGTCGCGTGTTCGCAATCCGATTGGGGTTAAGCTCGGCCCGTCGACCACGCCGGATCAGATGCTCTCGCTCATTGATCGCCTGAACCCGGATGGTGAGGAGGGGCGCCTGTCGTTCATTACGCGTATGGGCGCCGGCCGCATCCGCGAGGCGCTCCCGCCGCTGCTGGAGGCTGCTCGGAAAGACGGTCGTCCGCTCACGTGGATGACTGATCCGATGCACGGCAACACGATCACGTCGTCGACTGGCTACAAGACGCGTCGCTTTGAGACGGTCATGGACGAGGTCCGTGGCTTCTTCGAAGCACACGAGGCCTCGGGAACTGTCCCGGGTGGCTTGCACGTCGAGCTGACGGGTGACGATGTCACCGAGGTGATCGGCGGCAGTGAGCACATCGATGACGAGTCGTTGCGCGACCGTTACGAGACGCTCGTGGATCCGCGCCTGAACCACCAGCAGAGCCTGGAGATGGCTTTCCAGGTTGCCCAGTACCTGGCGAAGTGTTCCTCCCACGAGGAGTGAGTTCACCGCACAAGTGCCCCGGCCTCGTCGGTCATGGACGAGGCCGGGGATACTAATGACGAGCGAGTGGCTCGGGCGCGCTCAGACGATCGTGATCGTGACGACGCTGCCCTTTTTCAGCATTGTTCCGGCGGCGGGATCGGTCTGTCGGACGGTTCCGAAGAAGCCACCGAGGATTGCCTCCTCCTGCACGGTGAAGCCGGCTGCCTCGAGGGCAGCGCGAGCATCCTGGCGCTGGCGGCCGACGACGTTGGGCACCGCGACCTTCTCGGGTCCCTTCGACACCGTGTAAGCGACGGTGTCGCCACGGTGCAGGATCGTGCCCTCATTGGTCTGCTGAGAGATGACCTGGCCTTCGGGGACCGTGTCGGAGAACGCCTCGGTCGGTGCAGCCACGAGGCCAAGGCCCTCAATGGAGCTCTTTGCGGCATCGGTGTTCATCCCGTTCAGCGACGGCACCGTGAGGGGCTCACGGCCCTTCGACAGCACCACATCAACGGCGCTGTCGTGCGCCAGCTGTGAACCAGATGCCTGGGACTGTGAGATGACCTGGCCCTGCGGGACGTCCTCGGAGTATGCGTCGGTGATGGCACCCAGGGCGAGGCCGACATCGGTAAGGGCCTTGCGTGCGTCCTCCTGGTTCTTACCGACGACGTCAGGGACCGTCTTCATGTCCACGCCCTTGGAGACGTGGAGTTGAACCTCCGCGCGTTTGTGGACGGGCTCGCCGCCTTCCGGATCGGAGCGAGTGATCGAACCGGCGGCGACGTCGTCAGAGAACTCCTCCGCAACGGAAGAAGCAAGTCCCATGGCGTTTAGTTCTGCCTGAACATCAGCGAGGGGACGACCATCCGTCGCGGGCATGGTCAGGTAGGAGCCCGGGCCGTATTCGGTCCACCACCAGCGTCCGCCAACGACTGCGGCGGCGAGGAGCAGAACAACGAGGGTAGCCCACAGGGCGGCGCGCTTGTACGTCTTGGTGCCGCCGTTCTCCGAAGCATTGGGAAGCGGGGCCGACGTGTGGACAGTGGCGACTGTCGACGGCGCCGGGAGGGGCAGAGGCCTCGTGAACTGAGCCGATATCAGCTCAGTGTTGAGCGCGCTCGTTTCCGAGGCGCCCGCCCGGTCAGCCGGCGCGATGTCCGCGCGGCGGTTGGCCAGCTCCGACGGAATGGCGGCAGCAGCGCGAGTGACGAGGTCGATCGCGTCCGACGCGTCGGCGGGGCGCGAGGCGGGGTCGCGGGCGGTCAGGGCGGCGACGAGATCGTCAATCTCTCGTGGAATCCACGGCTGCGCCTCCGACGGGCTAGGCACGTCGTCGGAGACGTGATGCGTCGCGATCTGCAGGGGTGACTCACCCGCCCACGGAACGGAGCCTGTGAGCATTTCGTAGAGCATGATGCCGACCGAATAAATGTCTGAACGTGCGTCGGCCTGAGCGGTCGTTGCGATCTCAGGGGCGATGTACGCAACAGTGCCGAGCATGTTGCCCGTCGAAGACATGGAGACTTCGGAGGCAGCTCGTGCGAGACCAAAGTCGGTCACCTTCGCCGGACCGTCGGTCGGAACGAGAATGTTCTCGGGCTTGATGTCGCGGTGAATAACGCCGACGCGGTGGGCGGCGCGCAGCGCCTCAAGAATGTCGGTGGTGTAGCGCAGTGCCTGCGGGATCGTGAAGGCACCCTGCGCGCGCAGCAGCTGGCGCAGGTTCGTGCCGTCGATGAGCTCCATGACGAGGAACCCCTGGCCTGTGACCACGCCCTGGTCAAACACGGAGACGACGCCGGGGTGAACGATTCGTGCGGCCGAGCGCGCCTCGCGGCGGAATCGTGCGACGAAATCCTCGGAGTCTGCCAGGTGCGGGTGCATGACCTTGAGGGCGACGGGGCGATCAAGGCGTTCATCTTGCGCGATGTAGACGGTGGCCATGCCGCCACGCGCCAGCCTGCGCGTCACCCGGTACCGTTCGTCGACGAGGAGGCCGATCAACGGGTCCGTCTGGTCGAATGTCTGTTCGTCGCTCACTTGCTTGATTCTATGGGAGTTTTCGCGAAAACATTGGAAGTGCCCACGTCGGTGCGGCGCATGAATGGGGTACTCTTGCGCTCATGACCAGTGTTGATATCACCGTGCTCTCCACCGACGAGGTCTGCCGTCTCCTCGGCATCGAGGAACGCCGCCTCAAGCAGCTGATCCGCGATCGTGTGCTCATCGAAGCGCGCGACGCCAGCGGGGCGCGTGGCGTCCCGCAGGAGGTTATCGTCAAGGGCGACAACGGGTGGGAGCCGCTGCCGTTCCTGCAGGGCACACTGACCCTGCTTGCCGACGACGGCTTCACGGCTGAGGAAGCAGCAGCGTGGCTGTACACCGTGCAGGACGAGCTGGGTGAGCGCCCGATCGATGCGCTGACGTCGGGCCGTCATCACCGAGTGAATCGAATCGCCTCGACGCTGGCCTTCTGAGGCTATTCCGTCTTTTCAAGCCCGCCTGGCGGTCAGGAGCGAGCACAGTTCACGCAGCATGGCGCGAGCATCCTCATCGAAGGTGCTGGCCTCAAGGGCGGCATGTCCGTCGGCGACGAGTCGTGCAATCTCGGCCTCGTGTGCGGCGCGCCCGTTGCGCTCCACGATGTCGGTTGCAGTCGCGATCTGCTCAGGAGAAGCCTCGGCCACCCCGAGGACGTCGGTGAGGGCGCGTCGCTCGGCGGGGGAGGAGGCCTCCCACGTGAGTGCCAGGAGTGCAGTGCGCTTTCCTTCGCGCAGGTCGTCGCCGGCCGGCTTGCCTGTCACTGCCGGGTCTCCGAAGACCCCGAGATCATCATCGCGCAGCTGGAAAGCCAGGCCCCACGGGGTCAGAATCGTCTCGAGAACATCGAGCAGGTCGGCGACGCGATCGAACGATGAAGCTCCGCAAATCGCGCCGAGGAGCGCCGGGTGGACGACTGAGTAGTGGGCCGACTTGTGCAATGCCACCTCGAGCGAGTCGCTCGTGCTGAGTGCATCGGTGCGCTCAGGATCGAGCGGGGTTTGTTCGGCGGTGATGTCGAGGTACTGGCCCAGCGCGACCTCCGCGTGCATATCCGCGAAACGGCGCGAAAAAGCACGCGCGCAGTCCTCGCGCAGTGTCAGGGCCTGTTCGTCTGCGGCAGCTGTTGCTGCTGAAAAGAGGAAGTCGCCGACCAAAATAGCGCCGTGTCGACCGAAGTCCGTCGATGATCCGATCCACGACTGTGCGGTGTGGTAATTCGCGAGCGTGCGGTGAGGGGTGGGCATGCCGCGTCGTTCGTCAGCCTTGTCGATGATGTCGTCGTGGACGAGGGCGCTGGCCTGATAGAGCTCCAGTGCCGCGCTGAGATAGGGGAGTGAGACTTCCTCGACGGATGTTCCGGAACTGAGCGCGTAGCCCACGTGGGCCATGAGGGCGCGGAAGCGCTTCCCTCCAGATACGGAGGCGAGGACCGCACGAGAGAACTCATCAGAACGGTCGGAAGTGCCTGCGCGGGCGAGGAGATGTGCGAGGCTGGTGGCCGTCGCCTCGTCGATGAAGGGACGCAGCGTTGCGAAACTGTCGCTCAGAGTCATACGCCCACTCTAACCGAGGTTCGAGTTCGTGCGTGAGCCCAAGGCGGGGGATCCTCACACCTACCGTCAGGAAAACTAAACGGCAAGGCACTAGACTTGGCGCTGGTATGCCGATTTGCAATCGGCTCCGTTGTGCATGCCCATCAATGAAAGGGACCCGTGTGAGTGCATCTCGCGCTTCGGCAAAGGACTCCGCGACGACTGAGGAAACCACGGAGGTGAAGACCCCCGCGAAGAAGGCCGCGCGCGCCAAGAAGGCTGCCCCCACGGTCGACGCGGCGAGCGCTCCCGCCGAGGAGAAGAAGTCTGCCGCGAAGAAGGCCCCGGCGAAGAAGGCTCCCGCGAAGAAGGCTGCTGACGCTGCAGATGCCGAGCCGAAGGCCTCGGCACCGAAGGCGACTGCTAAGAAGACCACGAAGAAGGCTGACGACGTCGGGGAGACCGGGAAGAAGGCTCCCGCGAAGAAGACGGCTGCCAAGAAGACGGCGAAGAAAGCCGCCGACGCCGCAGAGGCCGCCGAGAAGGCCCCCGCGAGAAAGAAGGCTGCTAAGAAGACGGCGAAGAAGGCCACCGACGCTTCCGAAGAGAATACGACGAAGAAGCCCGCTGCGAAGAAGACGCGCGGTCGCAAGAAGAAGGAAGAAGAGATCGTCGAGGAGGCCGTCGAGGAGCTCGTTGACACCGTCGACGAAGACTTCGAGCCGACTGGCGAGGACCTCGAGGACCCCGAACTCGGTACTGAGACCGTCGATGAAGACGACGTCGACGCAGAGGATGAAGCGGAGGAAGAGGATCCGAAGCTCGCTGAGGGCGCCGCACTTCGTGAACGCACGAACGATGGTATCCACGTCAAGGGCGGCTTTGTCGTCTCCGATTCCGATGAGACCGACGAACCTGTCCAGCAGGTGACGGTCGCCGGTGCAACCGCCGACCCTGTGAAGGACTACCTCAAGCAGATCGGTAAGGTCTCCCTGCTGAACGCTGAGCAGGAAGTGGACCTCGCCCGCCGTATCGAAGCAGGCCTCTACGCCGAGTACAAGCTGAAGAACCAGGCTGATGAGATGACCAGCCGCGAGCGTCGTGAGCTGCACTTCCTCGCACAGGATGGTCAGCAGGCGAAGAACCACCTGCTCGAGGCGAACCTCCGCCTTGTCGTGTCGCTGGCCAAGCGCTACACCGGCCGCGGTATGCAGTTCCTGGACCTGATTCAGGAAGGCAACCTGGGCCTTATCCGCGCTGTCGAAAAGTTCGACTACACGAAGGGCTACAAGTTCTCGACCTACGCCACCTGGTGGATTCGTCAGGCGATCACCCGCGCGATGGCGGACCAAGCTCGTACGATCCGCATTCCGGTGCACATGGTCGAGGTCATCAACAAGCTCGCGCGCGTGCAGCGCCAGATGCTCCAGGACCTGGGGCGCGAACCCACTCCCGAGGAACTGGCTAAGGAACTCGACATGACCGCCGAGAAGGTCGTCGAAGTTCAGAAGTATGGTCGCGAGCCGATTTCGCTGCACACGCCCCTCGGCGAGGACGGCGACTCCGAGTTCGGTGACCTGATTGAGGACTCCGAGGCCATCGTGCCCGCGGACGCCGTGTCCTTCACCCTGCTGCAGGAACAGCTTCACCACGTCCTGGACACACTGTCTGAGCGTGAAGCCGGCGTTGTGTCGATGCGCTTCGGCTTGGGCGACGGTCAGCCGAAGACTCTTGATGAGATCGGCAAGGTCTACGGCGTGACGCGCGAGCGTATCCGTCAGATTGAGTCCAAGACCATGTCCAAGCTGCGCCACCCCTCGCGTTCGCAGGTTCTGCGCGACTACCTCGACTGACGTGCTATCGATGCGTTCGAGGGCCGGGAACAATCGTTCCCGGCCCTCGTGACAACATCGTCACAATGCGTGCATGTGCGGGTGGCATCGTCGCGCATTGAGGTTCTCGTAAGGCAGGATGATCACATGCTTGAGGGTGCATTGATTCTCGTTTTGACCGTCGTTCTGGTACTCGTCGTCGCTGGCGGCGTCGTCGCTCTGCTGGCGCTGTCGCGCCGTAGCGCGGACGAATGGAAGGGCGTCATCAAGCGAGAGAGTGAGGAAATCGCCGAGGAGGTGAAGACCCATCACTCGCTACCCAAGCGTGCCTCCTCCTCACCCGACGGACCCGTGGTTCCGCGTACGGCGTCCCTGCACTCGCTCCTGCAAAGTGCTGACTCGACGAGCGCCTACTTCGACGCTGACCGCCTACCCGGCATCGACCGCCTCGAAACGGTGACCGACCGCGTGAGCGTGCGCTTTGACCGTGGCCGTCGTAGCGCTGACGGAGGCGGCGAGTCCTTGCAGGAGTCAACGCAGTTATAAGGCAGTGATGCCGCACTCAGGTTTTCTGTCACGAGCGTCCATAGGGGATAATGACCCTATGGACGCTTTTATTTCTACCCTCCAATCGCCGTGGGCAGTCGTTATCGCCCTGGCGGTCGCCGTGCTTATCGGTGTCGTTATTCGTCTTGTCGTGAGTTCGCGTCGCCGTTCCTCGCAGGACGTGACCCCTCAGCCCCAGGCTCAGGCTTCCGTTGAGGCTCGTCCCGATTCGCCTACCGAGGCGCCGCTTGATACAGCGGACCAGCCTCGAGCGGGTCCGGTAGATGAGCTCGCGCCCACCCCCGAGCAACGCCCTGAGGCTCCCGCAACCCCGGCCTCGTCCATCGAGCGCCCCGAACCCGTGCGCGGCCGCATGGAGCGCCTGCGCGAACGCCTCGCGTCTTCCGGCTCGCTTGGGCGTGCGATCCTCGGCGTTCTCAGCCGCGGCCAGCTCGGTGCCGCCGACTGGGAGGAGATCGAGGAGTCTCTCCTCATCGCTGACCTTGGCCTGGAGGCTACTGACACGTTGATGGAAGCCCTCAAGCGTCGCGTCGCGGTCGAGTCCGTGACTGACGAAGCGCGCATCCGTGAGATCCTTCGCGAGGAGCTCCTGGCCCTCGTCGATCCCTCCATGGATCGCTCTCTCAACCTCGAACGCCCCGAGGTCGACGGCTCCGTCAAGCCCGCGGTTGTCCTGATGGTCGGTGTGAACGGCACCGGAAAGACCACGACCGTTGGCAAGCTCGCGCGTATCCTCGTCGCGGAAGACAAGTCCGTGATCCTGGGCGCCGCCGACACCTTCCGCGCGGCCGCCGCCGATCAGCTGGCGACGTGGGGCGAGCGAGTTGGCGTCGATGTCGTGCGCAGCGACCGCGAGGGTGCAGACCCGGCCTCTGTTGCTTTCGAAGCCGTGCGCGAAGGCGTCGAGCGCGACGTTGATGTTGTTCTTGTCGATACCGCGGGACGCCTGCAGAATAAGTCCACGCTGATGGACGAGCTCGGTAAGATCAAGCGCGTCATGACCAAGCAGGCCCCGGTCTCCGAGGTCCTTCTGGTGCTTGACGCCACCACCGGCCAGAACGGCATGAAGCAGGCCGAGGTCTTCGCGGAAGCTACCGGCGTGACCGGCATCGTTCTGACGAAGCTCGACGGTTCCGCCAAGGGTGGCATCGTCGTCTCCGTCCAGCGTGCGCTGGGCGTTCCCGTCAAGTTCGTCGGCCTCGGCGAGGGGGCCGACGATCTGGCCCCCTTCGATCCGCAGGGCTTCGTCGACGCGATCGTGGGTTCCGCGCAGGGCTGAACCCCGCCACCATGACGCGTACCTCGGCCCCGGTGAGACGACTCCCGGGGCCGAGGTGCGCTAACCTGTGCCTAGTACAGCCGCCATCCTGGGAGTAAACACGTGTTTGGAAACCTGTCAGATCGTCTGAGCCAGTCGTTCCGTAGCCTGCGTAGCCGCGGCGTCCTGACCGAGTCGGACGTCGATCACGCGATTTCCGACATCCGTCGCGCCCTCATCGACGCGGACGTTGCGCTCCCCGTCGTTCGCCAGTTCACCACGCAGGTGCGCGAAAAGGCCTACGGCGCAGCCCGCTCGAAGGCCCTCAACCCGGGTCAGCAGGTCGTTTCCATCGTGCACGAGGAGCTCGTTGAGATCCTCGGTGGCGCCACGCGTGAGCTGAATTTCGCTGAGTCCGGTCCCACCGTCTTCATGCTCGCTGGCCTCCAGGGTGCCGGTAAGACCACGCTCGCCGGAAAGCTGGGTAAGTGGCTGCGCGAGGAGGGCAAGACGGTCCTGCTCGTCGCCTCCGACCTCCAGCGCCCCAACGCCGTCCAGCAGCTCCAGGTTGTTGGCGAGCGCGCCGGCGTCAAGGTGTGGGCGCCCGAGCCCGGCAACGGCGTGGGCGACCCCGTCGAGGTTGCGCGTAGCGGCGTCGAGTTCGCCCGCCAGAGCGGCATCAACGTGGTCATCGTCGATACGGCAGGTCGCCTCGGCGTCGACCAGGAGATGATGGAGCAGGCGATCGCCATCCGCGATGCCGTCAACCCCCACGAGATCATGTTCGTCCTTGACGCCATGGTCGGTCAGGACGCGGTCTCCACCTCCACAGCCTTCCGTGACGGCGTCGGCTTCACGGGCGTCGTGCTATCCAAGCTGGACGGCGATGCGCGCGGTGGTGCCGCGCTGTCCGTTCGCGGCGTGACCGGCGCGCCGATTCTGTTTGCCTCGACGGGCGAGGGCCTCGACGACTTTGAGCGCTTCCACGCCGACCGTATGGCCGGCCGCATCCTCGACATGGGTGACATCCTCACCCTCATCGAGCAGGCTGAAAAGAAGATGGATGCCGAGGAGGCGGAGAAGGTTGCGGCTAAGGCAATGGCCGGCCAGCTTACCCTCGGCGACTTCCTGAGCCAGCTTCAGCAGATCAAGAAGCTTGGTTCGATGAAGAAGATGCTCGGCATGATCCCGGGTGCCGCCCAGATGCGCGAGCAGATCGAGAACTTCGACGAGCGCGAGGTCGACCGCGTGGAGGCCATCGTCCGCTCGATGACCCCGGCCGAGCGCGAGGACGTGTCGATTCTTAACGGTTCGCGTCGAGCGCGTATCGCCCGCGGTTCCGGCACGACTGTCACCGAGGTGAACCAGCTCGTCCAGCGTTTCGAGGCTGCGCGCGAGATGATGGCGCAGATGGGCCAGATGGGTGGCGGTGTTCCCGGTATGGGTGCACTGCCCGGCCGCGGCGGAAAAGCGAAGCAGAAGGCCAACGCCCGCAAGGCTCAGGCCCAGCGTGCTCGCATGAAGAAGAGCGCACGATCCGGTAACCCCGCGAAGCGTCGCCAGCAGGAGCTGGAGGCCATGCTGCCTCCGTCTGAGCGCAGCGCGCCCCAGGGTTCCTCCTTCGGCGTTGCCCAGGAGGCCCCCGCTCCGCGTCCGACGATCGACGATCTGCCGGACGACGTCAAGCGCATGCTCGGCCAGCTCTGAGGCATGGAGTTCAGTGGCCTCGCCCTGTGGGCGGATAACGAGTCCGAGCGCCCGTCGTGGGTGCGCGGCACGTGGCGTGTCGATGGGGGAGTCATCCGCCGTGTGAGCGAGGTGGAAACCGCGCCGTCGGCGGGATTCGTCGTCCCCGGTATGGTGGATACGCACTGCCACATTGGGTACTCGGAGTCCGGTTCGGTGTCCGAGGCTGAGATGGTCGAGCAGGCACGCGCGACGCTCGCGAGCGGCGTAACCGTCGTGCGCGACTGTGGCGTGCCGGTTGATAACTCGCTTGCCGCTCGCGCAACCGGCCTGCACCTGATCCGCTGTGGTCGCCATGTTGCGCGTCCGAAGCGCTACATGCGTGACCTGCCGCTGGACGTCGATGATCAGAGCGGGCTTCCCGCGGTCCTCGTGCCAATGGCGCACTCCTCCGACGGGTGGGTGAAGATCGTCGGTGACTGGATCGACCGCAGCGCTGGAGCAGACTCTGACCTCATGCCTCTGTGGGACCCCGCGGTGTTGACTGACGCTGTTGCCGCCGTGCACGAGGCCGGGGCGAGGATCGCCGTGCACGCGTTCTCGCACCGCGTGATCGACTCGCTCATTGAGGCCGGCGTTGACGACATTGAACATGGCAGCGGTATCGATGAGGATCAGGCCAACGAGATTGCCGCACGCGGCATCGCGGTGACGCCGACGCTGCGCCAGGTCGAGCTCTTCAAGGATTTTGCGGCCCAGGCGGGGGCGAAGTACCCCGTCTATGCGGCGACGATGCGGGCAATGTACGACGAGCGGCGCTCCCACTTCGAGATGCTCGTCGACTCCGGCGTCCTTCTCTTGATGGGAACCGACTCGGGCGGCTACCAGGATCACGGCACGATCGCCGGCGAGCTTGACCTGTGGCTCCGATGGGGCGCGCCCGCTGAGTTCACGATCGACGCTGCGACGTGGGTGAGCCAGCGCTACCTCGGTTACCCCGGCCTCGTCGAGGGGGGTCCCGCTGATTTCCTCATCCTGGACGAGGATCCGAGGGCCAATCCGACGATCCTCGCGAACCCCGTGCGCGTCACGGTGGGTGGAACGCCCATGTGGGAGCGTCTGTCCTCCTGAGTTCGCGGCAGTGATCGATTTAACCGATTCGCACGACACGGCACTCGCTCCTGACTTGGGATTCAGGGGCGACATATGGCATAATCGCTAGCTGTACCCGGCGGTTCGTAGACCCTCTCACTGCGTGCCGTCGTGTCCCGGCCCAATGCGACCCCTGTGTTTCCCACCTTGGGACGCAAAGGTCCACACCAATCTGAAATGGAGAGACCACTCAAGTGGCAGTTC
>RBWB01583365.1_pt1 | contig 12155 bp, 9 predicted proteins | sample 2014201 | NCBI WGS metagenome assembly RBWB01 (sample SAMN10133834, study PRJNA383868) | Human oral metagenome, whole genome shotgun sequencing project. | isolation source: supragingival plaque isolated from 88 juvenile twins | host: Homo sapiens | place: Australia
CTTTTTCGCACGATAATCTTTTTCACACGCTGCTTGGAATTTTTGAAGTAGATACCAAGGTGTATAACAAGGATTTGGATATTTTAAGCGGAGTGAAAAATTAGAATTTTGCGCTAAATTTCGTCGTAAATTGTGAGTGAAATTTTAGCAATAAAAAATTCTATTGGCAAAATTCTAATTTAAGCTTAGTTTGAAATTTTACCTAAGCTCGGGCGAAATCTGCTCTAAAAATTTTTGTGTAAAAGCTAATATAGAGGTAAAGTACCGCAAAAGCTCAATCTCTCATTTATCGTTGCGAGCTATGAATTTTAAATTTCATTAGAAATTTTACGTGCAGTTTTGATAAATGCCTGCGCTAGATGGTTTAGACGTTTGCCTTTTTTATAGGCGATTATTAGCGTATTATCGAGCTCGCGCGCGCCTACGTCAAAGAGCTTTATCCTGCTCGCCTTATCTTCTTTTATCATCTGCGGTATGCTAAAGCACGCTCCTGCGCCGCTTGCGACGATAGCATTGGCGATATCAAAGGTCTCCGTACGGCATAGCACTTTCGGCGCAAATCCCGCAGCAGCAAAAAATGCATCTATCTGCTCGGCGCTTCTTAGGCTTTGATTAGGCAGGATGAATCTTTCCTCTTTTAAGCGCGAAATGTCAATTTTGGGAACAGATTCGTTTTTAAACTCAAGCGAGAGCGGATGGGTGGAGCTTAGAGCGACATAGGTTTTTTGCGTTAGAATTTTAACCCCGTCAAGCCCGCTCATATCGATGGGCAGTATCAGCATACCGACATCAAGATCACCTTGAAGTAGCATTTCGCGAATGCTAAGCGCAGAAGAAAACTGCGTGATTTGTAGATCCGAATCCTTAAATTTCTTGCAAAACATCGGCAGTAGCGACGGTAGCAGATTATAGCCGTTTTGCGAAAAGCCGATGCGAATTTTATCGTTTTTTACGCCGCTTATTTCAGAAATATCGCTTTTTAGGTCGTTTATGGCGTCAAAAATGACTTTTGCTTTACTAGCGTAAATTTTTCCCGCGCGCGTAAGCGAAATGGGATTACTCGTGCGGTTAAAAAGCTGCGTTCCAAGCTCACGTTCCAGTGATAAAATGCTCTGTGATAGCGAGGGCTGCGGGATTTTAAGTGCCTCGGCAGCCTTAGTAAAGCTGCGGAATTCTGCTACTTTTAATACTAGCTCCATGCGATGCAAATTCATTTAGCCTCTCCAATTGATAATTTAATTCTTATGAAATGATACACTAAATAATATTTGACTTATGTTAAAAATGAAACTAAAATTACGCTTTTAGTTTAGAACTTTAAACTTAAGCTAAGAATTTCTCAAATGGAGAGGAAAATGAGCGAATCAAATTTCAACAGACGCGATTTCTTAAAATCCGCCTGTATCAGCGTCGGCGCGCTTAGCCTTAGCGGCTGCGTGGATACCGACAAAAGTAAAAGCGCAGACGGCGGCAACGAAGGCGGCCTTCCTAGTGTGGACGTACTCGTTATCGGCTCGGGAGGCGCGGGTTTGCGTGCAGCCGTAGCGGTAAGAAAGAGTAATCCAAATCTCAGCGTAGTCGTGGCTACGAAGATGATGCCTTCGCGCAACGCCACCTGTATGGCGGAAGGCGGTATCAACGGCGTTACGAGCTTCGCAAACGGCGATTCATACAAGCTTCACGCCTACGACACCGTAAAGGGCGGCGCATATCTCGTAGATCAGGACGCCGCGATTAAATTTTGCGAGCTTGCGGGCCCTACGATTGCCGAGATGGATTACATCGGCACGCTGTTTTCCAGAAACGCTAGCGGCGGCGTGGACGGCAAAGAAAGCGGCGTCCCGGGCGGCGTAGCACAGCGCTTTATGGGCGGCGCGTCTAAAAAACGATGCAACTACTCCGCCGATAAGACGGGTCATATCTTGATGCACGCCTGTTTTGACGATGCGGTCAGCAACGGCGTGAAATTTTTAATCGATCACGAGCTGCTTGAGATCAGCGCGCCTGAGGGCAAATGCGAGGGCGTCGTGCTTCGAAATATCCAAACCGGCGATTTTTATCCCGTGCTTTGCAAAGCCTTGGTAATCGCAACGGGCGGATATACGAGGATGTTTTACAACCGCACCTCGGTGCCTTATATCGCTACCGGCGACGGCATCGCGGCGGCACTGCGCGCGGGTCTTGGATTTAGCGATCCCGAGATGGTGCAGTTTCATCCCACAGGTATCAAAAGCGGCGGCGCGCTCATTACCGAAGCTGCGCGCGGCGAGGGCGGATATCTGCTCAACAACAAAGGCGAGCGCTTTATGAAAAACTACCACGAAAAGATGGAGCTTGCGCCGCGCGATGTCGTAGCTCGCGCGATCGAAACCGAGATTCGCGAGGGTAGGGGCTACGGCGAGGGGCTCGGCGCATACGTGCTGCTTGACGTAAGACATCTCGGAAAAGATAAAATTTTAAAAGCCCTTCCTAAGATCAGACACACCGCCATTTTGTTTGAGGGTATCGATCTGATCGAGGAGCCGATTCCGATTCGTCCTACCGCACACTACTCGATGGGCGGCATCGAAGTGTCTAAATTTGACGATATGAGCACTAAAATTTCGGGGCTTTACACCGCGGGCGAAGCGTCTTGTATCTCGATCCACGGCGCAAACCGCTTGGGCGGAAATTCTTTGACCGACGCCGTCGTAACGGGCAAGCTCGCAGGACTCGGCGCAGCGGATTATGCCGCGAAGCAGGAGGGCTTCGGCTCTGGTAAAAGAGCGAGCGAGCTGGCGCAAAAATGGCAGGCTAAATTTAAGCAGATCGCAAACGGCTCGGGCAAGGCAAACGAGATGTATGAGTTGCGCGAAGAGCTAGGCGCGCAGCTTTGGGATAATATGGGCATCTTTAGAACCGGCGAAAAGCTCGATCTGCTTTCGCAAAATTTAGAGAGTATCAGAGCGCGCTACGACGAGCTGCATGTCGCGGATGCAAATCCAGTTATGAATACCGCATTTACCGACTACGTCGAGCTTGGAAATTTGATCCTGCTTGCGCGCTGTGCGTGTTTGGCTGCGCAAAAGAGGCTGGAAAGCCGCGGCGCGCATACCAGAGAGGATTATCCGAAGCGCGACGATAAAAATTTCTTAAAGCACAGTATCGTGACGATGAACGACGCAGGCGAGCTAAGCTTGGGCTACAAAGAGGTCGTCGTTACGGAATTCTCTCTTGACGGAAGGAAACCTCAATGAAATTTATCATAGACCGCTTCGACGGAAGCAAAAATTATAAGCAAGCCTACGAGTTAAGTTTGGAGCAGATCAAAGGAAAGACCCTGCTTGGAGTTTTGCAATTTATTAAGCAAAATTTAGACATCACTTTAAATTTTACCGCAGCGTGTCGTATGGCGATATGCGGAGCCTGTGCCGTGAGGGTAAACGGGCACTCATATCTCGCCTGCGATACCAAGATGGAGGCTTTGCTTGCGGAGTATGAAAACCCTGATAGCTTTACGATCTCGCCGCTAAATAATTTCCGAGTGATTTCGGATCTAGTGGTGGATTGGGAGCCTAGTATCGAGAATTTAAGAAAGATCAAACCGACCATTACGCCTAAGAAAGAATTTAGCGCCGATAAGGGCTGTAAGCAAAGCCCCGAGCAGATGGAGCGCGTCAAAAAGCAGTGGGATTGCATACTTTGCGGCTGCTGCGCTAGCGAATGCAATAAGCTTGGAGCCGATGCGAGCGATTATATGCAGCCTTTTGTTTTCACGCATGCTAACCGCGCCGCGTTTGATTCAAGAAGCAAGGACGCTATGCCTCATCTAAAGCCTGCGGTACTAAACGGATTATGGCTATGCGTGCACTGCCAAGAGTGCGCCGATCGCTGCCCTAAAGGCATAAGCGCTCAAAGCGATATCACCGCACTTCGCGCCCTAGCGATGAAAAAGGGCTTAACCGCAGGAAGCGGCCCTGGTCATGCAGAGGCGTTCCTACTAGATATCGTAGAGGGAAGCGGAAGGTTAAACGAGATCAAGCTTGCTTTAAGAAGCGAAGGCGTATTTGCAAATATGGGCAAGATGGACGTAGCGGCAAATTTAATGGCTGCGGGCAAGATGAATCCTTTGCACGTATTCGGAGGCGAGGAGATCGAGGGACATGCAGGACTCGTTAAGATGATAGAGGCCGCACGCAAAGCTCAAGCTAGCGGCGAGATAGAATAAGGAGGAGAGGATGAATAACGAATTTGCATTTTTCCCGGGTTGCGTTTTAAGTCAAGCCGCAAAGGAATCTAAAATTTCACTTGAAGCGATCGCTCCGGTGCTGGGTATTAAACTTCACGAGATAAAAGGCTGGAGCTGCTGCGGGGCTAGTCAAGCTCAATGCGTCGATCCTATGGCAAGCCTAGTAGCCAATGCCAGAAACATCGCGCTAGCCGAGGGTATGAATATGCCTCTGCTAACTACCTGCTCCACCTGTATGCTAACTCTAACTAAAGCAAAGCTAACCTTGGATAAGGGAGCAAAAAGCTATATCAATACCTTTTTAAAAGAGGGCGGTATGCAGTATCAGGGAAGTACCGAGATAACGAGCTTGCTTTGGGTGCTATATCAAAGCTTAGACACATTAAAAGCTAAAGTCGTAAGACCGCTAACAAATTTAAAAGTAGCGCTATTTTACGGCTGCCACTCATTAAGACCGGAGCGCGAGCTTAAGAAAGAAAGCTCAACCAATCCAAAAAGCTTTGAAGCGGTAGTTAGCGCACTTGGTGCTCAGATAGTGCCTTTTGAAAAACGCCTTGATTGCTGCGGCTTTCACGCTAGCTATCCTGCGGTAAAATCGGTATCTAAAATGTCAAGCGAGATCGTAAATGACGCTGCCGAGCATGGAGCGGACGTCGTAGTTACTCCTTGTCCGCTATGTCAGATGCAGCTTGATATCTATCAGGAGCGATACCAAGAAGCGACGAATTCTAAAGCAAGAAAGCCGATCATCCACCTATCTCAGCTGGTAGGTCTTGCTCTTGGGCTAAGCAACGAGCAGCTTGGACTAAACATCAATATCCAAGATGCAACGAGATTGGTAAGCTGATCTTTGGGAAATTTTCTAAAGATTTAACGGATGATTTTACAAAAATACTTCGCTGCGGCGCACAAATAGTGCGCCTGCTAGTATCGCACAAAATCATCCAACCTACGTCTGCTTTATCCTAAAATACTTTTCGCCGCTATAAAATTCTTGGATAAAATTTCACTGCTTCGTAAATTTTAACGCTTCATAAAATTTAATGCTTTCTCCGCCGTAATTTAACGTTTCGCCCGCCGCGCTAAATTTTAATCCGCCTTTTATTTTTAAATTTAAAACCCATTAGACAACGAATAAATATAAAATTTTAATTAAATCTAACGAAATTTAAGGTGCATGAATTCTAAATTTTGATAGAATGCCATTTAAAAATATCCTAAATTTCAGGAGGACATTATGGTTGATTTGGCTCAAATTTCGGCTAGACTTGATGCCGTTGAGCGTTTGCCGCGAATAAAAGCGGATGAAAGCATACAAGAAAGGCTTAAGAGCAAAGGTTTTTCGCGTCGCGATTTTATGAAATGGAGCGGAGCGATGACCGCGATGCTTGGTCTTCCGGCCGCATTTGCACCGAGCGTGGCGCGAGCTGCGGAGCTTGCGGATCGCCTGCCGGTGATCTGGCTTCATATGGCGGAGTGCACGGGCTGTAGCGAGAGCTTACTTCGCACCGATACGCCTACGATCGACAGTCTCATATTCGATTACATCAGCCTAGAATACCACGAAACGATAATGGCTGCCGCAGGCTGGCAAGCCGAGGAAAATTTAGAGGGCGCGATCGAAAAATACAAGGGGCGCTATATCTTAATGGTCGAGGGCGGAATCCCAAGCGGCGAGAATGAATTTTTCCTAACCGTGGGTCCTGAGGGCAAGAGCGGAGCTCAGCACTGCAAACACGCGGCCGAAGGCGCTGCGGCAATATTTGCGATCGGCACCTGTTCGAGCTTCGGCGGTATCCAAGCCGCAGCTCCGAATCCGACCGGCTCCGTAGGTTTGGACAAAATCATAAACAAACCCGTCATCAACGTCCCGGGCTGTCCGCCTAGCGAAAAAAATATCGTCGGCAACGTGCTAAATTTCATCCTTTTCGGCACGCTTCCAAGCCTTGACGTTTATAACCGACCGAAATGGGCTTACGGGCTGCGAATACATGATCTGTGCGAGCGCCGCGGACATTTCGACGCGGGCGAGTTTGTAGAAAGCTTCGGCGATGCGGGCGCGAAGGATGGATACTGCCTTTATAAAGTAGGCTGCAAGGGTCCTTATACGTTTAATAACTGCTCGCGCGAGCGCTTCAACTCCCACACTAGCTGGCCGGTACAGGCGGGTCACGGCTGCATAGGCTGCTCGGAGCCTGATTTTTGGGATCATATGGGACCTTTTGAGGAGCCTTTGGCGGATCGCCTTTACGAAAGCGTTTTCGGCGGGCTCGGCGCTGATGCTACCGCAGATAAGATAGGTGTCGGAATTTTAGCGATCACGGGTGTTGCGGTAGCGGCACACGCGGCGATTGCGTCATTTAAGAAAGATAAAGGGGAATAATCATGTCGCAAAGAATCGTAATAGATCCGATAACCAGAATAGAGGGACATTTAAGAATAGAGGTCGTAGTGGATGATGAAAACGTCGTACGCGAAGCCTATAGTAGCTCCACTTTATGGCGCGGGCTTGAGACCATAGTAAAAAATAGAGATCCGCGCGACGCGGGATTTTTTATGCAAAGAATTTGCGGCGTCTGCACCTTCTCGCATTACAAAGCGGGTATCGTCGCGGTAGAAAACGCCCTCGGTATCACTCCGCCGTTAAATGCCTTGCTGACGCGCACGCTGATGGCTAACGCGCTATTTTTGCACGATCATCCGGTGCATTTTTATCAACTCCACGGGCTTGATTTCGTAGATGTAGTAAGCGCGCTTAGCGCCGATCCTAAAAAAGCAAGCGAGGAGGCGTTTAAATACTGCGATACCCCTTATGCGTGCGGCGCGGATAAACTAAAAGAGGTGCAAGATCGCGTGGGCGCTTTCGTTAAAAAAGGCGCTTTGGGACCTTTTGCCAATGCCTACTTCGGCCATCCTACATATAAGCTTAGCCCGGAGCAAAATTTAATCGCTCTTTCGCACTATCTTGAGTGTTTGCGCATTCAGCGCACGGCGGCTCAGATGATGGCGATATTCGGTGCGAAGCAGCCTCATCCGCAAAGCCTCACCGTAGGCGGCGTAACCTGCGTAATGGATATCCTAAGCCCTGCGAGACTGGGCGAATATATGTCTAAATTTAAAGAGGTCGCAGACTTCGTAAATCGCGCCTACTATCCTGATCTCGTAATGGCTGCGAAGGCTTACGGCAACGAGCCTAGCGTGCTAAACGATATCGGCGTGGCAAATTTATGGACTCATCAAGAATTTCAGCTTTCAAAGAACGAATGGCTATTTCAAAGCGGCATGATTATGAACGGCGATATTAGCAAGGTTTTGGAGCTTGATGAGAACAAGATCACCGAGGAGGCAACGCATGCGTGGTATAAAAACGATGCGGCGCTTCATCCTTACGACGGCGAGCAGGAGCCGAATTATACGGGCCTTCAGGACGGACAGAGCATCGACGCGCACGGCAAAGAAGCGCATACGAAGGTGCTCGATACCCAGGGCAAATACACCTGGATCAAGGCTCCGCGCTACGACGGCAAGCCGCTTCAGGTAGGACCGCTTGCAAATATCGTGGTAAATTACGCTAAGAAAAACGAGCGCGTAGTAAAGGTCGTGGATCAATTCCTAAAAGACGCCGGCTTGCCGCTTGAGGCGGTATTTTCGACGCTTGGACGAACGGCGTGCCGTATGATCGAGGCTAAAGTCGTAGCCGACAACGGACTGATTGCGCTAGAAAATTTGATCGCAAACATCAAAAGCGGCGATACGCAGACCTGCGCAAAATATGTAATCGATAACTCCAAAGAGTACAAAGGTCGCTATATCGGTCATGTGCCGCGCGGCGCACTTAGCCACTGGTGCAGGATCGAAAAGGGCGTCATCAAAAACTGGCAGGCGGTCGTGCCGTCTACCTGGAACGCCACGCCGAAGGATAAAGACGGCGCTATGGGCGCTTACGAATCCTGCTTGATCGGACTTAAGCTTGCCGATCTTTCCAAGCCGCTAGAGATCATCCGCCGCATCCATTCATTCGATCCTTGCATAGCCTGCGCCGTGCACGTAATGGACGCTAAAGGGGCGGAGCTTGGCTGCTATAGGGTAGATCCCAGCAAAGGATAAACGATGAAAAAAAGATTTGCGGAATACGAGTTCTCAATCGGTCTTAGGCTCACGCACTGGCTGCGTGCGCTTTGCATTACGATTTTGGTGATCACCGGATATTACATCGCCTTTGTTTTCACCGCGCCCGAGGTGAGTCCCGAGCCGGTGCTTTTCATGCAGGCTAAATTTAGATTCGTGCATCTGATCTTCGGCTTTGCGATGATCGGCGCGGCGATCTTTAAAACTTATCTTTTCTTCTTCGATAAAAAGAGCAGAAAAGAGCTTTTAAGCATCAAGGATTTTTTTAGCCCGCGCGTCTGGATAGCTCAGATCAAATACTATATCTTTTTGGGCGAGCACCCGCATCTTCGCGGCGTTTATAACCCGCTACAGTTCATCTCCTATCTGGGCTTTTATCTAGTGCTGTTCGTAATCTGCCTAACGGGAATGATTCTATATGTTCACGTCTATCACGAGGGGTTAGGCGGTGCGCTATACGGGCTCTTACGCCCGCTGGAAGCTGCGATGGGCGGTCTAAGCGAAGTGCGAATGATACATCATCTTTGCATGAATATCATCATAATCTTCGTGCCGATCCACGTCTATATGGCGGTCTTTAACGCCGTCAAGGGCAGGGACGGCGCGATGGATGCGATCGTAAGCGGCTATAAATTTAAAAAGGAAGAGCACGCTTGAGGGTGCTGGTACTGGGTATCGGCAACGTCATCTACGCGGACGAGGGCATAGGCGTGCACTTCGTCCGCGCGCTCGCGCAGAACTATAAATTTTATCCTAAAGCCGCCGCACGAAATTCTATGGCGGGCGAGGATTTCGCGGCGCAGAATTTTATGCAAAATTCCACAGAGCCCGACTCCTTGCAAAATTCTGCGAATGAAAATTCTATCTCCGGGCAAAATTTCGCAGCAGTAAATTTAGACCGAAATTCTACTTCAGAACATTCCGCAAAGCAGAATTCCGCTTCAAATTTTACTTTGCAAAATTCCGTCATAAATTCCACAGCGCAAAGCTCTATCAATACGGACTTTGTCGCCGTAAATTCAGCCGTGCCGAGCAGTAGCGCGGATCAGATCCGATTTATCGACGGCGGGACTTTGGCTAGCTTTTTGATGCCTACGATGGCGGAATTTGATGAAATTTTGCTCGTAGATTGCATAGACGCGGACGGCGCAAAGGGCGGCGAGGTGTATTTTTTCGACTACGACGCGATGCCTAAGCAGATCAGCTGGAGCGGTTCGGCGCACGAGGTCGAAATGCTTCAAACCCTGCAGATGATGGATCTTTGCGGCGATCTGCCTCACGTTAAAATTCTAGCGGTCGTGCCGCAGCGCATCGAGGAAGCAAGCTTTAAGCTAAGCTCCGTGATATTAGAGTCCTCAAAAACTATGGAAAAAACGGCGCTTAAGTACCTATCGGATCTTGGTTTCGCGCATGAAAAAATCGCCGATCTTAGCGCCCAAGATATCGCGGATCGATTTGCAAAAAGGGGGCGAGATGATAGTAGCATATGAGTTTAACTACCTTAATGAAAACGCGCTGATAGCGCACTTCTTGCTGTTTTATGCTCGCAAAAGCGCACTTGAGTTTTGCCTGAAAAAAGAGGCGAGCTTAATAAGCCTTTTCGTGCGCGGCGGCGAGGATGAAATTTTAAAATTTAGCGACGAGGCGATGCCTCTGATTCCAAACTCCATATTTTTGGCAAAATCCTCCGTGCGCGTGGTGGACGAGGGCGGCGCCGAAGCGAAAGCGCTGAAATTTAACGGCATGTTTGAAGATGCCTCCTCGGGCGATTTAAGCAAATTTTTAGAGGATGAAATTTCAAACGCCCATAGCGCGGCTAAATTTAATAATTTCACTCCGCGAGTGATGAAGGAATACCTCGCTCGCGCCGAGCCGTCTCAAAACGAATTCGGAATAATAAGCGGCGCTAGCGTGCTTCATGAGGGAAAATTTGAAGCGGTAAACAGGGAGAATTTTGCCCGCTTACTGGAGTTTTGCCGCATAAACTTATTTCATGCTCAGCAGGTGCAGATTAAGCGCGGCGGCGCAACTTTCACGCTCAAGGCGGACGTGGATTTTAGCGCCGATTTTTTGATAGCCGCGGGAGTGGGCGCGCTGGATGGGATTTTTGTGAGCGATGAAAAGAGCAAAATCGCGCTCGCAGCCTTCGAAAAGCCGCTCATAAGCCTAAAAACCAATGCGATCTTTAGAAAAAATCACGAGAACGCGCCTAAATTTTTTGACGTAAAGCTTGCGGGCGACATATTCGTGTTTGCGCTGGGGCGCGCTTTGGCAAGCGACGGGATCTATTTTTTAAGCGCAAAATGCGAAAGCGCGGCGCAAAAAGATAAAATTTTTAAAGTCGCGCCGCTGCAAAACGGCTTTTTGATCGTGCAAAACGAGGATTTTTTAAGTGGCAGCGCAAGCTCTTATCTGAAAAACTCAAACGACAAAAACTCCGCTCTTTTTGCGCTTACGTGCCGCGAGAAGGGGGTTTTGAACGACTCCAAAAAACGCGTTTTGCGCTGCTTCTTGGGCGTGGACACGAACGATGAGATCGCAATTTATGGCGAAAGCTCTAAGAAAATTCTACTTAAATTTAATCTGCCGCGCAGTTTTGACGAACTTAAGGCTCAAATTTGCGCGGACGAAATAGGCGCGAAACTGCTTGAAAATTTCAGCGCCAAATTTAGCGTAAACGCCGCAAAAATCGATGAAATTTTAAAAAGCGCAAACGCGGGATTTCACAGCATCTTTAGCGTCGCCGCGCAGCTTATCTGGGGGCGCGATGCGGCGTTTTTGATGGCGGCTGCGGAGGATTTTGCGGGCGGCAAAGGGGTGCGACTCGATTTTTGCACCGATGAGCGCGGCTGCGTGCAAGCGGATAAAATTTTGCGCTCGGCGATGAGCTATGCGCTCGCAGGCGCCAATGAAAAGCTGTTTGCGTTCGGATTTTTCGATAGTTTGGGCTATTTTTTAAGCGATCTGGCGGATGAGCGCAAAGAGGATTTTGACGTTTTGATCTTCGGCGGAGCGATGTTTAGCGGGCGCAAATTTGCGGATTTGATGCTTAAGCTTTGCAAAAATTTTGACGCGAGCTTTAGCGACAGCTTCGCGCTTCAAGCTCGCTAGATCGGGCATATATGCGAATTTTCGGCAAAGCTTCAAAGTCTTATCCGCAAAACAGCGAGTTGCGCGGACATTGCGGCGCCGATAGCCGCGCCATACGGGCTAAGCTTAGCGCAAACGAGATCGCGCGAAATTTCAAAAAAGCGGCAAAGGGCGCGGAAGCAAAGGATCAAATTTTATTAAATTTTACAGCACATTTTGCAGCGTCCGGAACGCTTTGTCCGCCCGCCGCAAGCGCATTTTGCTCGCAAAACGGCTCCGGCATCGCGCAATTTATGAGACGGTACGCGCATGAAAGTGGCTAAATTTGAGGTTTTCGGAGCGGTGCAGGGGGTCGGGTTTCGCCCGTTCGTCTACAAGCTCGCCGTGGATTTGGGGCTGAAAGGCGAGGTTTATAACGACGGCGAGGGCGTTAAAATCATCGTTTGCGCAGACCTTTCCGAGCCGCAAAAAGGCTCGATTGATAAAAATTCCGCCCCTTTAAATTTAGATGAGTCAAATTCTAACGAAATTCAAGCGCAGAAAGTATCGTCATCAGCTGCTCGGTCTTTAAATTCTGCCGAGTCGGATTCTAACAAGGCCGCGAACTCATCACTAAATTTTGCAAGTTCAAATTTAAACGAGAGCTCCTTTTCGCCGCAGAACGCACCGAGCTTGCCAAATGATTCGGCCGGCTCGCCGCGCGATTTAT